>Ga0316202_10000087_pt1 | contig 151650 bp, 141 predicted proteins | sample 3monrhotite_MG_FD_204934 | JGI IMG/M metagenome (GOLD analysis project Ga0316202, IMG submission 204934) | Microbial mat bacterial communities from mineral coupon in-situ incubated in ocean water Damariscotta River, Maine, United States -... | ecosystem: Environmental > Aquatic > Marine >... | reverse complement strand
GTAATTTTATCAGTAGAAATCATAAGCAGAATTAATTTTAGTTAATTGAAATTCAGTACTTTAATATACTGAAAATTCTGCTTTTTCTGTGTTAAAAAATTACTTTTCTTAGGTCGAACTCAGGTTAAAAAAGTAACATTGCTATTTTAATAATTGAAAAAGAACTTAAAAAATTTCATGAAGAATAAAAGAATTCCAAATAAACCTTCAGTAGCTACTTTGTCCATTTTACTAAAAATAAAAACATTTTTGTTTTTGTTTTTAGTGAGTATTCAGTTAATAAATTCTCAAAATACACAATCATTTAAAATCTCTGATTCTTTAAAATATAAAACCTACAAAGAGCTATATAAAGGATTAAACTCGAGTTATAATGACAGTATTAAAGAAAAAATATATGGCAATGCTTATTTACAGAAAGCTAAAAATGAAAATGATACGATAAAAATTGCAAATGCTTACTCGCAATTTGCCTCTATAACTAATTCTCAAATAGCAATTAAATATTGTGATAGCATTATAGATCTTACAAAAAATCTTGACCATTTTGAATATCCTGGATTTGGATATATGGTAAAAGGAATGCTTAATTTTAATTTAGGCAATTACCAACTCGCTTTAGAAAATTATTTAATTGCTAATAATTTTGCAATTAAAAACCATAATTTAAAACAACATTTTCACATAAATAGTAACATTGGCCAACTAAAAAACTTGTGGGGAAATTATAATGAAGGTTTGGAAATTTTTAAATCTCAATTGAAATTATTAAAGCAAGATAAAATTGATTCTAAATATTGGAAAGTGGTAAATCCTGAAGTTCTTTTCTGTCTATCTAATTCCTATATTTTAACTAAAAAATTAGATTCCGCATTACTATATTCCAAAAAAGGACTTCAGGAAAGCCTATCAATTAATGACTCCAATCAATATTATGATTTTGTTGGTCAAATGGGAATCATTGCTTATTATCAAAACAATTTTAAAATGGCTCTTGATAGCCTTACTAAAGCTTTGCCACATGAAACATCTAGTAACGGTCTCTTAAATGATTATTATTACAGTGGGTTAATTTATCATAAACAAAAAAAAGAAGCAAAAGCATTTTATCATTTTAAAAAAGCAGATTCTATTTATGAACTAACTAAAGATATTGTTCCTGATGTTAGAGATATACAAGAGTATTTTGTAGACTATTACAAAAAAAATAATGATATAAAAAATCAATTAGTGTATATTAATAGACTTCTTTATGTTGACAGTATTATTGACAAAACCTATAAAAATTTAAATAAAACACTTGTAAAAAAATACGATACACCTATACTTCTTTCTGAAAAAGAGAAAATTATTGCTAATCTAAAAACTACCAAAAAGAATACTTTAGTTGTAATTTACGTATTAACTACTTTAGGACTTCTAAGTATCTTATTCTTTATATGGTACTACAGAAAACAACGTATTTTAAAAGCACGTTTTAAAAACCTTATTTTAAATAAGAGTAAAGAAGATTTTCCTAAAAGTCCTATTAAAGAGCCTTCAAAAAAATTAAATGGTATTTCAAAAAAAATAGTGAAATCGGTATTATTAGCTTTAAAGGAATTTGAAATTAATAACGCATTTTTAGACAATCAGCTAACTTTAAATAGTTTATCAAAAGATTTTAACACCAATTCAAATTATTTATCTAAAATTATAAATAGCTATAAAGAACAGAATTTTAGCACTTATATTTCCAATTTAAGAATTGATTACTGTGTTGAAAAATTAAAAACCGATACTACTTTCAGAAAATATACCATAAATGCTATTGCTTTTGAAATTGGTTTTAATAATGTTGAATCCTTTTCTAAAGCTTTTTATAAAAAAACAGGAATCTATCCATCCTACTTCATTAAAGAAATTGGTAAACAACTCTAATTTAAATCAAAAAACTCGAAACATAGTTTCGAGTTTTTTTGTTAACCAAATAATTATTATTCATAGAAATTTATGCGGTTATATATTCAAAAACATATGAATTTAAGTGTTTAAGTGCTGTAATTTTATCTTTTGTATTTACTAAAAGTGAAATGTTATTATTACTACCACCATATGAAATCATCCGAACTGAAATATCTTGTATTACCTGAAACAACCGATGGGTCTCATGGTGCCTTACCACTAAATGACCCACCAAACAAATAATACTTTGCTGCTTGTCAACTTCAACTGTAGAAAACTTCTCTAATTCTTCAATTATTGAGTCTAAATTTTTAGCATCATCAATAGTTAATGAAACTGCGACTTCCGAAGTTGTAATCATATCTATAGAAGTTTCATATTTTTCGAAAATTTCAAAAACTTTTTTCAAAAACCCATGAGCCAACAACATTCTAGCCGATTTAATTTTTATCGCTGTAATACCATCTTTTGCTGCAATCGCTTTAATTCCTTCTCCTTTAAAATCTTTTGAAATTAAAGTTCCATAAGATTCTGGATTCATCGTATTTTTTAAACGAACTGGGATATTAGCTTCACGTGCAGGCATTACTGTTTGCGGGTGCAAAATTTTCGCTCCAAAATAGGCTAATTCTGCCGCTTCATCAAATGACAAGTTTGAAATTGCATGTGTATTTTCAACAAATCGTGGATCGTTATTATGCATTCCATCAATATCTGTCCAAATTTGAACTTCTTCAGCTTTAACCACTGCTCCAATTATAGTTGCTGTATAATCACTACCTCCACGTTGTAAATTTGCAATTTTTCCAAAAGCGTTTAAACAAATAAAACCTTGAGTTATATAAATTTCTGCTGGAACTGCTTCATTAATTATGCGTTGTAAATTTTGCTGAATGTAAAAATCATCAGGCTCATTCATTTTGTCAATTCGCATAAAATCTAATGCGGGTAATAATCGTGCATTTACGCCTTCCTGATGCAAATATTTTGTAAAAAAATAGGTTGATAATAACTCACCTTGAGAAACTATTTTGTTATATAGTAATTCTGAGTATTTTTTTGAAGTACATACTCTTAAATAATCAAAAACTGTATTTATATAATCTGATACATTTTGTTTTAAACTTGGCTCTTCAATTAATTCATCTAAAACCAACTTATAATTTTTATACAAAGTCTCTACATTCAGTAATGCTTCATTAATCTTATTATCTTTAATTAGATCCGATATTCCAACCAAAGCATTTGTAGTACCAGACATTGCTGAGAGAACCACAATTTTTTTATTACCATCATCAATAATATTTTTAACACATTTTATGTTTTCAATTGAACCAACTGATGTTCCTCCAAATTTTAAAACTTTCATTTTATTCCTATATTTAGGATACAAAAATAGAATGATTTTAATCTTTTAATGCTTAATTAAAAATTATACACTAATTTTGCACAAACTGTTAACTATTTAACAACATGAAAACAATAGCAACCTGTGTTGAAGAAATATTAGTTTCTCAACCGTTTTTAGAAGACGCTTTAACTCGTAACATTTTAAATTATAGCGCTTTATCTGAAGAATTGAGAGATTCAATTTCTAAAATGTTACGTAAACCGGTAAAATCTGGTGCAATTATGATGGCATTGCGCAGGTATAGTCCACCAAAAGAAATGGCGAATAAAATAAAGTTAAATAAGGTTTTGCAAAATTTAGGAGATATTACGGTTCGTTCAAATCTATCAGATTATACATTTAAAAATTCAAGAACCTTAATTCAAGGTCATTCAAAGATGTTGGGTGTTTTAAAGGAAGATCCTCATATTTTCTACACATTTACACGTGGCGTTCACGAAAGTAATGTGCTAATTACCAATGCTTTAAAAAAACAAATTGAAGAAAGTTATAAAAGTGAAACTTGTATTACTGTTCAAGATAATTTGTCTGCAATAACTATTGGTTTGCCTAAAGAAAATACAAAAATTGCTGGTTTATATTATCAATTTTTTAAACGTTTAGCTTGGGAAGGAATTTCACTCTATGAAGTGGTTTCTACTACAAATGAGTTCACAATTTTGGTTGAAGATGAAAATGTTGACAAAGCATTTTCAGCTATTAAAGGGTTGAAGAATTAGCAATTAAAAATAACACTTCTAATTTTGAAATATGAATTTTCTTTATAAAAATACTACTGTTCATTTTACAAATACAGGGAAAGGAAGTGCCATTGTTTTGTTGCATGGTTTTTTAGAAAATAGTACCATGTGGAATGAAATTACTAAAGTTATTTCAAAAAAAAACAACGTTATTTGTATTGATTTGTTGGGTCATGGAAAAACCGAAAATCACGGTTACATTCACACCATGCAAGATCAAGCTGAAATGGTAAAGACCGTTTTAAATCACCTTCACCTAAGAAAATATGTGTTAATTGGACACAGTATGGGCGGTTATATTGCACTTGCTTTTGCTAAATTATTTCCTCAAAACGTAAAAGGATTGTGTTTAATGAATTCAACCGCATTACCCGATTCTGAGGAAAAAAAATTAAATAGAAATAGAGCTATTAAAGCCGTAAAACAAAACCATAAAACATTTGTAAGAATCGCAATTCCAATGCTTTTTTCAGAAGAAAACAGAACTATATTTACTTCAGAAATTAAACAAATTACCTATGACGCTTTGCAAATTTCAGCACAAGGAATTATTGCTTCATTAGAAGGAATGAAAATTAGAAAAGACCTTACTTCAATTTATAAAAATTCTAATTTTCCTATTCAAATGATTGTTGGAAAACAAGATCCAGCTTTAGATTATTTAAGCTTAATTAGCCAAACACAAAAAACTAAAGTAAAGGTTGTTGAATTTCCTGACGGACACATGAGTCATATTGAAAATAAAGATGAATTAATTAACGCCTTAACTATGTTTGTGAAATTATATTAAGTTAAAATGTATATTCCATACCAAAAATAAAACCTCCATTTTTTTCACTTCCTAATTGATAGTCATGATATCCTGTAAAAAGAGCTGTGTTTTTTATGTGGTATTTTATTTGAGTTTTAAAAACATCAATACTTGTACTATTTATATAACTTTGCTTCCAAGAAACGTGTAAACTAATTGGTTTAAAAGGATAAATTTCAGTTCCAATGTTATATGCAAAACCCAGATTTTTAACATCATTACCAACATATGAAGTTCCTAAACCCCACCAAAGTGAAATATTTTTTTCTCGTATTCTATAGTAATTGGCCATAAGTGAAGATATCTCTAAAAAATCGCTTCCAATAATAGTTCTTTCAGAAAAATGAATATAGGATGCTTCAAGTCCAAAAATTGGTAAAATTCTATAATTGGCGTTTATTTCCAATCCATTAATCCTTTTATTAAAATGACGAATTCCACTTATTTTAAAAATACTCTTTTTTGAGCTTAAAGCATCCCCTTTTAAATATTCACCAAAAGTATGGTTATAATATGGATAAGGAGTTAAACTCCTATATTCTGAATTTCCTACAACTACTCCATAAATTGCATAATAGCCAAGTTCTACAAAAAAATCATAAAAAAGTCCATTATTATTTGAAGAATTTCGGTGATTGTTTCTAGAAGTTCTTGTGCCTCTATCATTGCTAGTTGTTGAACTGCTTGTACTTGTTGCGCTACTTTCTGATAAGCTTTCTTTTGCTTTTTTCAGTTTTCCTTGGGAAAATAATACGCAAGGAAGTAATAAAATAATTAGAAGAATGCGTTTCATAATCAAAAGTCTTTTTTCTAGTTCAACAATTACTATGCCGAAAAAAACTCTTTTTACAAACTAAAAAAGAAGCTTTCTTAATAAGTAATGAAAGTCGTCATTCTGAATTTATTTCAGAATCTAATCATCTTATTACTCATTATGAGAACCTGAAACAGGTTAAGATTGACGAAAATTTTAAATTATTTATAGATTTTATAACTATGCTTTTATTCCTTTTTCAAAGCATTCCAGCCTTGAGCAGTTAATTTTATAAGTTGATTTGCTCTGGTTACCAAATTAACACCTTCGCTTTCTTCAGTAATATGTCCAATAATTGATAAATGTGGATTCGCTTTTATCTTTAGAAAATCTTTTTGAGAAATAGTAAATAACAATTCGTAATCTTCACCACCACTTAACGCAATAGTTGTGCTATTTAAATTGAATTCTTCACATGTAGAAATTACCTGAGAATCTAATGGTATTTTATCTTCATACAAATTACAACCTACTTTAGATTGTGTGCAAATATGAAGAATCTCAGAAGAAAGTCCATCAGAAATATCAATCATTGATGTTGGTTTAACTTCTAAATCTTTCAATAATTTTACAATATCTTTCCTTGCTTCAGGTTTTAATTGTCGCTCAATTAAATAGCTATAAGCCGTTAAATCAGGTTGAGAATCTGGGTTCACTTGAAAAACCTGTTTTTCTCGTTCTAAAACCTGTAATCCTAAATAAGCAGCACCTAAATCTCCTGAAACTACTAATAAATCAGTAGGTTTTGCTGTGTTTCTATAAACAACTTCTTCTTTATTAACTTCACCAATAGCAGTAATACTAATTAACAAGCCCGTTGTTGAAGAAGTGGTATCGCCACCAATTAAATCAATATTATATCCATTACAAGCTAATTGTATTCCTTCATATAACTCTTCAATAGCTTCTAGTGAAAAACGATTAGAAACTGCTATAGAAACCATTATTTGGGTTGCGTCACCATTCATAGCATACACATCAGACAAATTTACCATCACAGCCTTATAACCCAAATGTTTTAAAGGCATATAACTTAAATCAAAGTGCACACCTTCAAGCAACAAATCAGTAGTAACTAAAATTTGTTTATCTGATATTTCTACTACTGCAGCATCATCACCAACTCCTTTTATAGTTGAATTATGTTGCATTTTAAAATTTTGAGTTAAATGTTTTATAAGTCCAAATTCCCCTAATTCTGTTAAACTTGTACGTGCTTGATTTATATCCTCTATCATTTTGCAAAGATAAAAGTTTATAGGTAACAACTATAACACTATTAATTTTATTCATATAAAAAAGGTTTTAAAAACCATAATTTGTGCCTATATTTGCACTTATTTAGAATTAATCTACTTAAGCGATATGATAAAAGTTTCAGAAATAGCAAAGAAGAAAGTACTTGAACTTATGGTTGATGATGGCTTTAATTCAGCTGAAGATTTTGTTAGAGTTGGTGTAAAAAGCGGTGGTTGTTCAGGGCTTTCTTACGAATTAACTTTTGACAAAGAAAAAAAAGAAGATGATAAATTTTTTGAAGACAATGATATAAAAATTATTGTTGACAAAAAAAGTTTTTTATACTTAATTGGCACTACTTTAGAATATTCTGGAGGTTTAAACGGAACTGGTTTTGTTTTTAACAATCCAAATGCCCAAAGAACATGTGGATGTGGAGAAAGTTTTTCACTTTAAAAATTTAAAATGAACAAATTTACTGAAGACGATTTAAAAAAAGAACTCGAAACTAAAGAGTACGAATACGGTTTTTATACAGATATTGAAGCAGATAAATTTCCCGTGGGTTTAAATGAAGGTGTTGTAATTGCAATTTCTAAAAAGAAAAATGAACCTGAATGGATGACTCAGTGGCGTTTGGAAGCTTTTAAAGTATGGAAAGAAATGAAAGAGCCAGAATGGGCTAATGTTCATTATAAAAAACCGAAATTTCAAGATATTAGTTACTACTCAGCTCCAATACAAAAACCGAAATTGGATAGTTTAGATCAAGTTGACCCAGAATTATTAAAAACTTTTGAAAAATTAGGTATATCAATTGGTGAACAAAAACGTTTATCTAACGTTGCTGTTGATATTGTTATTGATTCAGTTTCTGTAGCTACCACTTTTAAAAAAACATTAAATGAAAAAGGCATTATTTTTATGCCAATTTCAGAAGCCATTCAAGAACATCCTGAATTGGTAAAAAAATATTTAGGAACTATTGTTCCAACATCCGATAATTTTTATGCAGCATTAAATTCAGCAGTTTTTTCTGATGGTTCATTTTGCTATATTCCAAAAGGTGTTACTTGCCCTATGGAATTATCAACTTATTTTAGAATTAACGAAGGCGGAACAGGTCAATTTGAACGTACCTTAGTAATTGCAGATCAAGGTAGTTTTGTAAGTTATTTAGAAGGTTGTACAGCGCCAGCACGTGATGAAAATCAATTGCACGCAGCAGTTGTTGAGTTAATTGCTTTAGATGACGCTGAAATAAAATATTCAACGGTTCAAAATTGGTTTCCTGGAGATAAAGAAGGAAAAGGAGGCGTTTACAATTTTGTAACTAAACGTGGTTTGTGTGAAAAGAATGCTAAAATTTCTTGGACACAAGTTGAAACCGGAAGTGCTGTGACTTGGAAATATCCTAGTTGTATCTTAAAAGGTGATAACTCGGTTGGTGAATTTTATTCCATTGCTGTAACAAATAATTACCAACAAGCGGATACCGGTACAAAAATGATTCACTTAGGAAATAATACAAAAAGTACCATTATTTCAAAAGGAATTTCAGCAGGAAAATCTCAAAATTCATACAGAGGTTTAGTGCAAATTAGTCCAAGAGCAACAAACGCAAGGAATTTTTCTCAATGTGATTCCTTATTAATGGGAGATCAATGTGGAGCACATACATTTCCATATATTGAATGTAAAAATAAAACAGCTCAAATAGAACACGAAGCAACCACAAGTAAAATTGGTGAAGACCAATTGTTTTATTGCAATCAGCGTGGTATAAATACCGAAAAAGCAATTGCATTAATTGTGAATGGTTTTGGAAAAGAAGTATTGAACAAATTACCTATGGAATTTGCTGTTGAAGCTCAAAAATTATTAGAAATTAGTTTAGAAGGAAGTGTAGGATAATAATGGAAAATAAAAAAGTAATTATTCTCGGTTCTTCCAGAAGTAAAGGAAATACAGCAAAATCAATTGTTGCTATTTCAGAAAAATATAATATTGATGTAATTGATTTAAATAATTATAAGTTTTCATATTACGATTATGAAAGTAAAAATTTAGATGATGATTTTTTACCACTCATAACTTCAATTATTGAAAAATATGACACGCTTATTTTTGCAACTCCAGTATATTGGTATAATATGAGCGGAATTATGAAAGTTTTTTTTGATCGTTTTTCCGATTTAATTAGAGTTAAAAAAGAAATAGGAAGAAAATTAAAAGGTAAAAACATGGCTGTAATTTCAAATTCACATAGCGATCATATTGAAAAAAGTTTTTACATTCCATTTCAAAAATCAGCAGATTATTTAGGAATGAATTATACTGGAGATATCCATTTAAATGCTGATAAATTAAAAATAGAAGATAAAATAATATTAGATTTTATATAAAAAATTAAGATGTTACAAGTAAAAAATTTACACGCAAGTATCAACGATAAAGAGATTTTAAAAGGTATAAATCTCGAAATAAAAGCAGGAGAAGTTCATGCTATTATGGGGCCTAATGGCTCTGGTAAGAGTACACTTTCAGCAGTTATTGCAGGAAAAGAAGAATATGAAGTTACTGAAGGTTCTATTATTTTAAACGGTGAAGATTTATCCGATTTCGCCCCTGAAGAAAGAGCTCATAAAGGTGTATTTTTATCTTTTCAATATCCGGTTGAAATACCAGGAGTTACGGTTACAAACTTTATTAAAACTGCTATAAACGAAACTAGAAAAGGACAAGGATTAGAAGAGTTACCAGCTAAAGAAATGTTGAAACTAATTCGAGAAAAAGCTGATTTGTTAGAAATAGACAGAAAGTTTTTATCACGCTCATTAAATGAAGGTTTTTCTGGAGGTGAAAAAAAGCGAAACGAAATTTTCCAAATGGCTATGTTAGAACCTAAATTAGCAATACTTGACGAAACAGATTCTGGTTTAGACATTGACGCATTAAAAGTGGTTGCCAATGGAGTTAACAAACTAAAAAATAAAGATAACGCTGTTTTGGTAATTACACATTACCAACGCTTGTTAGATTATATTGTGCCTGATTTTGTACATGTTTTATACAATGGAAAAATAGTAAAATCTGGAGGAAAAGAATTGGCCTTAGAATTAGAAGAAAAAGGATACGACTGGTTAAAATAAATAATACTTAATGGAGTAAGCAGTTGCAGTAAACAGTAAACCACTGAAAACTGAAAACTGATACTGAATACTAAATAAAATGGATTTAAAAGAAAAATTGGTCTCTTCATTTCTTGCTTTTGAAAACAAAGGCGGTTTAGATTTAGATTCTAACGTACATACACTTCGTTTAAAAGCAATTAAAAATTTTGAAAATGAAGGATTTCCTTCAAAAAAAGATGAAGAATGGAAATACACCAATTTAAAACCGTTATTTAAACACGATTTTAGTCTTTTCCCTTCAGGAGAAAAATCAGTAGGATTTAAAAACATTGAAAATTATTTAATTAATGAAATTGAATCTTATAAATTAATTTTTATTGACGGTGTTTTTAGTTCGTTTTTATCAACAACTACACATGATGAATGTGATGTTTGTGTATTATCTTCTGCTTTAACAAGACCAAAATATAAAATGATAGTTGATAATTATTTCAACACTATTGCTAAAGGAAATAATAGTTTGACTGAATTAAATACTGCCTTTACAGTGGAAGGTGCCTTTATTAATATCCCAAAAAATACAATTCTTGCAAAACCTATACAAATTATCAATTTTTCAACGGGAAATGAAAAAGAAGTGATGCTTCAACCAAGAAATTTAGTGGTTGTTGGAGAAAATTCACATGTACAAATTATTGAACGTAACCAAAATCTATCAAAAAATACCACACTTACAAATTCAGTAACTGAAATTTTTGTTCACAAAAGAGCCATTATAGATTACTATAAAGTTCAAAATGACACGGATGATTCTTCATTAATAGACAGTACTTTTGTGTCACAAAAACAACAAAGTGTAGCTTCAGTTAGTACATTTTCTTTTGGTGGAAAAATAACTAGAAACAACTTAGAATTTTATCAAGAAGGAGAACATATTACTTCAAATTTAAATGGAATTTCTATTTTAAGTGACAAACAACACGTAGATAATCATACATTGGTAAATCATAAATTTCCAAATTGTGAAAGCCATGAATTGTATAAAGGTATTTATGCAGATAAATCTGTTGGAGTATTTAACGGAAAAGTTATTGTACAACAAGCTGCTCAGAAAACAAATGCTTTTCAACAAAATAATAATATTTTAATTGATGATGGCGCAACAATAAATGCAAAACCACAATTAGAAATTTTTGCTGATGATGTGAAATGTTCCCACGGTTGTACTATTGGTCAATTAGATGAAAGTGCTTTGTTTTATATGCAATCTAGAGGTATTCCAAAAAAAGAAGCCAAAGCTTTATTATTGTACGCCTTTGCAAATGATGTAGTTGAAAAAATTAAAATTCCGCAGTTAAAAACCAGAATTACTAAGTTAATTGCTAAAAATTTAGGCGTTGATTTAGGGTTTGAATTGTAATAGTATATTTTCTAAATCATAAAAAAGCCACAAAATAGTGGTTTTTTATCATTACTATTTTATAATTACTTAATCACTTCAGGGTTTACAATCACAAATTCTGTTCTTCTATTTAATTGATGTTGTTCTTCAGTACATTTTACTCCATTAGCGCATTCATTTACCAATTTAGTTTCTCCAAAACCTATTCCTTTAATTCTTTTTGGGTCAATTCCATTTCTAACAATCCATTGCACAGATGATTTAGCTCTTCTATTGGATAATTTCATATTATATTCATCATCAGATCTAGCATCGGTATGAGAACGCAATTCAATAATTAATTCAGGATATTTATTTAATATATGTACTACTTTTTTTAATTCTAAAACTGCATCTTTTCTAATATCAAATTTATCATTGTCAAAATAAATTGGTTCAGTTTTTACCATCAATAATTTCTTTTCAATTTTAAATTCTTTTGATTGATTTTCAATTACTGAATCAGTCTCTGTATAAATATTTCTAATATATGATTTACATTTTATGTAAACAGGTTTTGAAATTGGATAATCATCATTCATATCAAAATCTTTTAAATAACCGTTGTTCGCATAATTATCCAATTCAACTACTGAAACACCGTTAAACTCAAACATCACTCTGCTTGTAGGACCATCATTTTCTTCCATAACACCAATTGCAATAATATTTGGCGGTAAATTAATCACATTTAAGTTTGTTGGATTTGCAGTACCTAAAAATCTTAAGTTAGCATCACAATTTGTAGCCAAAGCTTCATTATCAGGTCCATCAATATCATTAATAATAAATCTAAAGTTACTAGGTGGAATTGGGGTTATCCTATCAGATTGTAAAAATGTAAATCTGATTCTACTAAGATTTCCTGGAATACCTAAAACCGTAGATTTTGCTGTATATCTAATATTATCTCCTTTTAGGGTGAAAGAACCATCTTGGGGTCCTTTAATTCTTTGAGCTCTAATATACCTTAATAAACGTATGGTACTAGAATTTGCCTTATATAGCGCATTATTTGTTTCGCTACCAGAAATAATTCCTGTTATAGTAACCATTTGATAATCTTGAGCCACCATCTTTGCATTAAACAGCAAACTAATTAATGCTATGAAAAAAAATGATAATAACGATTTCAAATTAATTAGGTATTTAGTTTTTGAAGATTAAATTTAATACTTTTTTATTAAAAACATTTTGATATTTATAAGAACTAAACTTATAAACATAAAAAAGCCGCTAATAGAGGCTTTTGAAAGATTATTTTAAAATTTTTTCATTTACAAAATTTCTGGATTTATAATCACAAATTCAGTTCATCTATTTAACTGATGTTCTAAATCTGTACAATGCACACCATTAGAGCATTTATTAACTAATTGTGTTTCACCATATCCTTTCCCTGTAATTCTAGATGGATCTATACCTTTATCTATAATCCAATTTAATGATGATTGGGCGCGTCTATTAGATAATTTAAAATTATAAGCATCTGGTGCTCTACTATCCGTATGTGAACCTAAGCTTATTTTCATAGTAGGATACTTTTGCATTATTTTTTGTACAATTCACAAACATTTTTTATGGTTTCTGAAATGGGTTCAAACTTATAATTAAGAGCTATTTTTATTTTTTCAGAAGAATAATACTGTTTATAATGTATAGATTTTGAAGACTGTTGCGTTAACATTGGAGGTTTTCCAGTTAAAAAAGTTTTCAATTTTTCCAATCGCCAACCTATAGCACTCATCAATTTTGAAACTTTTATAGCTGGTGGTTGTTTGCCAAAATTTTCTGCTATTTTAAAAAACACTTCTTTAAAACTTACATTTTCTGAAACTAAAATATAACGTTCATTTTTCAGTTCACTATTCATTAGTAAAATCATTGATTTTACAACATCAGTTACTGAAACAAAACCTGTAATTCCTTCAGAATAAAATGACAATCCGCTTTTAATTTTTGAAAATATAGCTCCTGAACCGTTATGCCAAAAACCGGCACCTAAAATTAGTCCTGGATTTACAACAACCACCTCAACACCTTCTTGTGAAGCTCTCCAAACTTCCATTTCAGCGCCATATTTTGTAATTGCATACCCATTATTATTTGTTTCTGGGTTCCATTCACAATCTTCATCAATCATGTTACTTTTTACAGATTTTGAAATGGTAGCTATAGAACTTACAAAGCATAGTTTTTTAACTTTTTTAGCAATACAAAGATTTACAATATTTGAAGTACCTTCAATATTAATTTTTCGCATTTCCTTATAATCTTTCGGATTAAACGAAACTAATGCCGCTGAATGGTACACTTCTGTAACATTTTTAAAAGCTTCTTCTAACAAACAAACATCTGTTATATCAGCTTCAACCCACTCAATTTTTTGAAAAATTGCTTCAAAATCATCAGAATAATAACTAAAAACATTTTTTACAGCTTGTAAATCGCTTTTCGTTCTGTGAATTGCTTTTACACTCTCATTTTCTAATAAAAGATGATACAATAAATGTGCCCCTACTAAACCTGTTCCGCCTGTTACTAAAATCATAAAACGAAAGTATAAAAAATGTTTGGGTATTTATTAATTTATTCAATTGTTTATTTGTTGAATTGTGTAAAAGTTACTTTATAAAAAACTAAGTAAATAAACTGTTAACTAAAGACTAAAATTTTATCTTTGCTGAAATTAAAAATTTTGAAGATGAATTTTGTTGAAGAACTACGTTGGCGAGGCATGTTACACGATATGATGCCAGAAACTGAAGAATACTTATTAAAAAATAAAACCACAGGTTATATAGGATTTGATCCAACTGCCGATTCTTTACATATTGGAAGCTTAGTGCCAATTATTATATTAATGCATTTTCAAAAAGCAGGCCACAACCCTATTGCTTTAGTTGGTGGTGCAACTGGAATGGTTGGAGATCCTTCTGGAAAATCTGACGAGCGTAATTTATTAGATGAAGCTACTTTAAACAAAAATATTGCAGGTGTAAAAGGTCAATTAGCGCGTTTTTTAGATTTTAACAGTACTACTGAAAATGCGGCTCAATTGGTAAATAATTACGATTGGATGAAAGAAATTTCATTAATTGAATTTGTGCGCGATGTTGGAAAACATATTACTGTAAATTATATGATGGCGAAAGATTCTGTGAAAAAACGTATAGATTCTGATTCGCAAACTGGTATGAGTTTTACAGAATTTACGTATCAATTATTTCAAGGTTACGATTTTTATCATTTATATAAAGAAAACGATTGTAAACTTCAAATGGGAGGTTCAGATCAATGGGGAAATATTACTACAGGAACTGAATTAATTAGAAGAAAAGCACAAGGTAAAGCATACGCATTAACATGTAAATTAATTACCAAAGCTGACGGTACCAAGTTTGGGAAAACTGCTGGTGGAAATGTTTGGTTGGATGCCAACAGAACATCCCCTTATAAATTTTATCAATATTGGTTAAATTCTTCTGATGAAGATGCCGAAAAGTATATTAAAATATTTACTTTTTTAGACAAAGAAATTATTGAACAATTAATTACAGACCATAAAGAAGCTCCGCACACACGCATTCTTCAAAAGAAAATTGGCGAAGAAGTTACTATTATGACGCACGGAAAAGAAGCCTATGAAAACGCCATAAAAGCTTCAAATATTTTATTTGGAAAATCAACTGCGGAAGATTTAAAATCTTTAGATGAACAAACATTTTTAGATGTTTTTGATGGTGTTCCACAAGCTGAAATAGAACGTTCAACTATTGAAAACGGATTGGATATTGTAGCTGCTTTTGCGGATACGAAGTTTTTAAATTCAAACGGAGAAGTTCGTAGAGCTTTAAAAGAAAACTCGATTTCAGTAAATAAAGAAAAAGTAAAAGATGATTTTGTGATTACTGCAAACGATTTAATTGCTGGTAAATTTGTGCTATTGCAACGTGGTAAAAAAAGCTATTTTTTATTGAAAGTAGTATAACTTAATGTCACATCGAGCGCAGTCGAGATGCGTTTTTTATAATCATATGATAAAAGACCACTAAAATGTGGTCTTTTATCGTCATGCTGAACTTGTTTCAGCATCTCACTTACTAATATTGAGACCCTGAAATAAATTCAGGGTGACGTAGTATTCTGTAAAAACATTTTACTATAAAACCATCAAATTACAACCTCTAATATCAGAATCATCAAAACGGCCTAAAACTTCAAAAGTTCCGTTTTTATACTTTTTACCTAAATCTTGTGTAGCAATAAAAGAACATGAATTGATATTTGCTAAATCAATTACATTAATACCTCCTGATTTTCCTTCTGGTAAAATAGTTAAAGCATCTTCAGCATCACGGGTTAAAATTTTCATCCAAGGTGGACATTCAAATATTCCATTCCCTTTTGAATAAGCCTGACTCAATAATTCGGTCATTCCATATTCTGAATGTATTTTTTCAACCCCAAAACCATTACATAAAACTTGGTGTAATTCTTCTCTTATTAACTCCTTTCTTCTTCCTTTCATTCCGCCAGTTTCCATAATTATGGTGTTTTTTAACTTGAATTTATAAGCTTCAACCAAATCCAATAGAGCGAAAGAAACTCCAATAAGTAGCACTTTTTCACCTTTTTTATCTAATTCTATTAAATTTTCATGTAATTCTTCTAAATTATTTAAATAAAATCCGCTTTTAGGTTTCTTAGATTTTTCAATAAGGTTATTCACCATATAAATTAAGGAAGATCCATCACGTTCTAAATAAGAAGGTAACAATGCTAAAACGGTATAATCTTCAATGTTTCCATAAAAATTTTCAAATCCTTTTGTAAAGCTTTTTTCATAAATAGCCATATCAGTAATATAGTGCTTACTCTGTGTGTTTCCGGTAGTTCCACTACTTAAAAAAATATGCTGAACTGGTTCTTTTGAAGAAATAATTTGGTGCGATTTAAAAAATTGAATTGGTAAAAAAGGAATTTGACAGACGCTTTTAACACTCTTGATATCAACCTTTAATAAATTCAAAAACTCCTTATAAATAGGACAGTTTTCAGCTTGAAATTGAAATATTTCTAGCGTAATTTTTTCAAAATCAGTATTCGTATGAATATCAAAAATGTTATTTATGTTCATAAATTTTGGGAAACAACACAAAAGTAATGTAAATTTACGCAACCTATAATCTTTATAGGTATCTTATTAATAATTAAAACGATTGCTTTTGAGTTTAAACGAGCTCGTAAAACAATGTGCTAAGAACGACCGAAAGGCACAAGAAGAAATTTACCAACTTTTTTCTGGTAAGTTGTTTTCTATATGCTTAAAGTACTCTAAAAATAAACAAGAGGCTCAAGATAATTTTCAAGATGGTTTTATTACCATTTTCAATAAAATTGGGCAGTTTAAATTTAAAGGATCTTTTGAAGGTTGGTTAAAGCGTGTAATGGTAAACACCATTCTTTTAAAATATAGACAAAAGAACGTGTTAAACCTAGTTACTGAAGAGATACCAGATGAAGTGATTGTTGACATAGATGATGATGAAGTTTCTTTAGATTTTTTATTAAATCTAATACAAGAATTACCTGACAGATACAGAATGGTTTTTAACCTGTATGTTTTGGATGGTTATTCTCACAAAGAAATTTCTAAAATGTTGCAAATTGCAGAAGGCACATCAAAATCAAATTTAGCCCGAGCAAGAGCCATTTTAAAACGTAAAATTGAAAAACATCAAGAAAGTCAACTATCTGTTTAAGATTATAAGATACTAGTGAGAGATTTAAAAAATATTGATAGACTATTCCAAGAGAATTTAAAAGACTTTGAGGTTTCCCCACCAACGAAAGCGTGGAATGCTATTGAAAAACAATTAGCGAAACCTTCAAAAAAACGTTACATCCCTATTTGGGCTAAAATTTCAAGTATTGCAGCGTTGTTAGCTTTACTTTTTAGTGTTGGTACTATTTATTTTTTACCAACCTATAATTTAAGTAAAAATCTACTTCCAAAGAAAAATAAACTTCCTAAAGTAATAGAGACTAAAGGCGCTGAAATAAATACAACTTTAGCAACAACAAAAACTACCAAAGCTAAAATTAATTCAACTATTGAATTAGAAAACAATAATGGTATTGCCAATTTAAATACTTCTATTGAGAATGTTAAAGAAAATCCAGTTGAAGCACCTAACAATCTTAAAAAAGAATCAAGCAACTATTTTTTAGCCGATGCCGTAAATATATCATCACATAAGAATACGACTGATAAAGTAGACACCAAAGAATTTTTAAATGGTAAACTTACAGTCGCTACCATATTTGCGCCCATTTACATCAATTCATTTGGTGATGGATCTGGAGTTGACTCGCAGTTTAAAGAAAATCCAACTTCTGGAAATTCATCCTATTCCTATGGTGTAAAAGTTGCTTATAAACTTAACAATAAATTTAGTGTCCAATCTGGTGTTAATCTTATTAACTTAGGATATACAACAAATGGTATTTATGTAACGAAAGGTGTTTCTGTTATTGGTTTTTCTAATTTATCCAGTAATCCAAATTTGGGTAAAAGTGAAAATATATCATCAAATGAAATTGATAATTCTGGAAGTTTAAATCAGGTTTTTGGCTATGTAGAAATTCCTGTTGAAGTAAAATATAATGTTGTAGATGGAAAACTAGGTTTAAATGTAGTTGGTGGTTTTAGTACACTTCTCTTAAATAGAGATGAAGTTTTTATAGAAACCAGTAACTTTTCTCAAAGCTTAGGTTCATCAAACAACTTACGATCTGTAAACTTTAGTGGAAATATAGGATTAGATGTTGATTATGCAATTCATAAAAATCTATTCATAAATATTTCCCCAATGTTTAAAGTTCAAACAAATACCTTTTCTAAAAACTCTGGTAGTATTCAACCATATTACTTAGGGGTTTATACAGGTTTAAATTATAAGTTTTAGTTGGTTTATTATTTGGTTGGTTACCAAATATTGAATGAAGAAAGCCGTTTCAAATTTGAAGCGGCTTTTCTTTTTAAAACATATATTATTCGTAATTTTACGTAAAATTAAATTAAAACATATCCAACTCATGGAAAATATAACAATTAAAAAAACAATTGAAAAAGCACTAAAAAAATTAGGTGTAAAAGAATTAAATCTAGGAACTTCAACGGGTTTAAATTTCTTTGGAAATGGCGAAATACTTGAATCATATTCTCCAGTAGATGGAAACTTAATAGGAAAAGTTACTTCAACTACAAAAGATGATTTTGAAAAAGTAATGGAAACTGCTCAAAGTGCTTTTAAAACTTGGAGGCTTAAACCAGCACCTCAACGTGGAGAAATTGTGCGTCAGTTTGGTGAAAAATTACGTGAATTAAAACAGCCTTTAGGCGAATTAGTTTCGTATGAAATGGGAAAATCATTACAAGAAGGCTTAGGTGAAGTACAAGAAATGATTGACATTTGTGACTTTGCAGTTGGTTTATCTCGTCAGTTAAATGGTGCTACGTTGCATTCTGAACGACCTGGACATAGAATGTACGATCAATATCACCCACTTGGAATTGTTGGTGTTATTTCTGCATTTAACTTTCCTGTAGCTGTTTGGGCTTGGAATACTGCTTTAGCCTGGATTGCTGGTGATGTTTGCGTTTGGAAAGCTTCAGAAAAAGCTCCTTTATGTAGCATTGCTTGTCAAAATATAATTGCTGCTGTATTAAAAGAAAATAATTTACCTGAAGGAATTTCTTGTATTGTAAACGGAAATTATAAAGTAGGTGAATATATGACTACAGATAAACGTATTCCTTTAATTTCAGCAACAGGTTCAATTAGAATGGGTAAAATTGTTGCAAAAACTGTAGCTGAACGTTTAGGAAGAAGTTTATTAGAGTTAGGTGGGAACAATGCCATTATTGTAACGCCAGATGCAGATATAAAAATGACTATTATTGGTGCTGTTTTTGGTGCTGTTGGAACTGCCGGACAACGTTGTACATCAACACGTAGGTTAATTATTCACGAATCTATGTACGATAAAGTAAAAAATACGTTGGTTGATGCTTACAAACAATTACGTATTGGAAACCCATTAGATGAAAACAATCACGTTGGACCGTTAATTGATAAAGAAGCCGTTAAAATGTATGAAAATGCCTTGCAAAAAGTAGTTGCTGAAGGTGGAAATTTAGTAGTTGAAGGTGGTGTTTTAAGTGGTGAAGGTTATGAAAGTGGTTGCTATGTGAAACCTGCAATTGCTGAAGCAAAAAATCACTTTGAAATTGTTCAAAATGAAACCTTTGCTCCTGTTTTATATTTATTAAAATACAGTGGAGCTATTAACAATGCTATTGAAATTCAAAATGGTGTAGTGCAAGGTTTATCTTCTGCTATTATGACTAATAATTTACGTGAAGCTGAAGCTTTCTTATCGCAAGCAGGTTCAGATTGTGGAATTGCAAACGTAAATATAGGAACTTCAGGTGCCGAAATTGGTGGTGCTTTTGGTGGTGAAAAAGAAACTGGTGGCGGAAGAGAATCTGGTTCTGACGCTTGGAAAGTATATATGAGACGTCAAACAAATACCATAAATTATACTACAGAGCTTCCTTTGGCTCAAGGTATAAAATTCGATTTGTAATACATTATATTCCTATTTTAAGTTTAAAAAAGAGGCTGTCTAAAAGGTGGGATTTTATGTCATATTGTGCTTGTTGAAATATTTTAACTATTTGGTAGTAAAAGTTAACTTCGACAAGCTCAGTATGACAAAACTAATTTTATTCACTTCTCAGACAGTCTTTTTTGTGTATGATTTTAATTTTTCCTAAAAACAAATGAAATTAATCTTGGAATTTCATTTTCATCTAAATTATCAAACTGCTCATCTATTTCTATGATTTTAAAATTATTTTTATACGCAATTGATAAATATTCAGAAATATGATGTGTATAAACTTCTAGCACTTCCGTTCCTTTTTCCGATTCATATCTAGCTTTACTACCACTATATTGCTTAAACGGATGCAATTCATTAATGAAAAGATTCCGTTTGGTTTTAATTTTAGATAAGCCTGTTTAAAAATGAAATCTAAATTTTTGATATGCTCAAGGGTTAAACTTGAAGTTATTAAATCTACAAACTTATTATCCACTTCCCAAGGTTGTAATAAATTAGCTTTTATAAATGTAACTTTAGGGTTATTTATCTTTTCTTTTGCTTTATTTAACATTTCTTGAGAGAAATCTAATCCTATAATTTTTTTAGCTTTCTCTAAAAGCCATAAAGTGTTTTTCCCTGTTCCACAGCCTAGCTCTAAAACAGTTTCAAACTTGTATTTTGAGAGTGTCTTTATGGTTGCTATTTCATCTAAATCTCTAGTCTTATTTTCATTATTGTCATATTGTTGCGCCCACAAATTATAGGCTTTCTCTACACTCATTTTTACTGATTTTTAACTTTTCTTAAAATCCTAACGGCTTCTTTATAGTTGATATAAGCTGATTTATCTTCCATTTCTCTTAAAATACTTTTAATTTCTTCCAATTTTAATCTTGCATCTTTAAAATTATTTAAAGCACAAATTAAATAATTAGTTGGTATTTCTTGTAAATCTATCAATTCAGTTGCTGTTAAAGGCAATTGTTTTTTTAACTTCATTAAAATAGCATTACAATTATTAAAAACATGATGTAAAACAATTTTATCAAATTGAGGTGGTTGAAAAACCAATTCACTTACAATATCATGTTTTCCATTGTCTTTAAAATGAATGACTGTTTTTTCAAACGGATAATAATCAAATTCATCTTTAATTCTTAAATAAACATATTCCGTAATAATAAATGACTGATGGTTGTGTTCGATTTTTACTTCATCTAAAGCAGAATAAAAAAGACGCACTTGTTCATTCACCAATTCAATATCTACACGAGAATAAAACACTTTGTTACCTACTTTCTTTTTTTTTCCAGCCCAACACAATACAAATTGTTCATTAAAAACCTTATAAGTTGGGTGGTATGCTGACTTATGTCTTTTCATAAAATCAAAAACGCCATCCAACGTTAATTCAATATTATTACTTGCATTTACTTCAATAGCTTCAACAATAGCCTGATTGGTGTTTTTTAGTTCAAATTTTCCTAATGTTGACATTGAATTACTTCCTCTTCTAAAAAAAATTCTCCCTCTCACATATTTCCAAATAGGTTTTTTTAGAAAAGTAATTTTATTAGTAGGATGAATAGTCACTAAACCAACAACTTTATGCCTAGGTAATCTTGGGAATGGAATATTTTCATATTGAATTTGTGGTGGATTTTCAAAATAAGAATTTACCAAATTTTGTATTTTACTATCATCAAAAAAATCGACACCTTCAATTTTATTTGATTCATCTTCAACACCAATTACAATAAAAGAGTTGTTTTTTGGGTTTGAATTTGACAATGCGCAAACGTGTTTTAAAAATTTAGCTTTCCCTTCATTTGTATCCAATGAAATTTTACGCTTTTTATCGTAAAAGCTATTCTCATCGTTATGAGCCAGTAAATTTTTTATTAATAAACGCTTGTTAATCATGTTAAAATTTTATTCCCTATTTAAAATTGTGGCACTTGCTTGTGCTGTTGGATAAACCACTAAATCTTCAATATTTACGTGATATGGCCTTGTTACTACAAAATGAATAATATCAGCAATATCTTCAGCTTGTAGTGCTTTAAACCCTTTATACACATTTTTAGCCTTATCTACATCACCTTTAAAACGAACTTCAGAAAATTCAGTTTCTACTGCTCCTGGATGAATTGCAGACACTCTAATATTGTGTTTATTTAAATCTATACGCATCGCTTTATTTAAAGCGTTTACAGCATACTTAGAAGCGCAATATACATTTCCGTTCGGATACACTTCTTTACCTGCAATAGAGCCTATATTTACTACAAATCCATCATTTCTTTCTGTCATTTGTGGAAGAATTGCTTTTGAAACATACAGCAAACCTTTTACATTAATATCTAGCATGGCGTCCCAATCATCTAAATTTCCATCTTGAATAGCGCTTAAACCATGTGCATTTCCTGCATTATTTATCAAAATATCTATCTTTTGAAATTCTTTTGGAAGCGATTCAACAGCATTAAAAACTTCGTCTTTTTTACTTACATCAAATTGTAAAGTGGTTACATCGGTTAATTTACTTAATTCTTCTTTTAATTGAATTAATCGTTCACTGCGTCTTCCGCAAAGAATTAATCGAATGTTATTTTTTGCAAAAAGTTGTGCGGTTGCTTGCCCTATACCAGATGTTGCTCCTGTAATAAAAGCTGTTTTATTATTCATTTTTTTTATTTTTAACTTGAGCTAAAGATACAAAAAAACCGCTCCTTTTCAGGAGCGGTTTAACTCGATTGGTTATTAAAATAACCAACCAAAAATCAACTAACCAAACTTTATTTTAAATTTCTTCTAATTTTTGTTTCTCTTGTTACTTTAGTTCGTTTTCTTCCTTCATTCCTTACAATTTCTTTAGCCGAACTTGATTTTAAATATTGAATATATCCTCTACCATTAAATTCATACGTTGTTCCTGAGTTAATGTGATACAAACTAATCGTACTATCATTAATAACGGTTAACTCAAACTCTTCATTGCCCCAAGAATCATAATCTAATGTTAAAATTTTTAGGTTGTCATACCCCTGAACATTTGCTACCGAATAGCTTCCAACATAATCCCAATATACATTAGCAATATTTGTGCCAACTATATCTTGTGACGAATAAAATGTAGTAATATTTTCAGGCGTAAAGCTTAAAAAATTTTCGTTATCAAATTCATTTAATTCTCCTGTTGAACTTGTATAGGTTTTTTCCCAAACATTATATTCTTGCAAGAAATATTCAATATTATCGTAAAATATTTGATTATAATCAAAATTAAATTTTTGATAACCATCTAAATAATAACTTACATTATTATAGTTATCTATCAATTTTATTCTATCTGATGCTATCTGAATTATATCAAAATCATAATAACCATCTAAATCATGATCAATTTTAAGAATTCCATTATACGTGTCATAATATCCAATTTGAATTCCATATCCATTTCCCGTAGCTCCAATGCCAACTAAATTATTATTTGCATACATTTTCCCATTGATAAATGAAATTGTAAACGCTTTAGATAAAAAAGGAACATCACCAGTACCTGTTGTGTTATTATAATCTACATACCATAAATCATAAGCAGTAACTACTTCTTCAAGATTTACATGGTATGGATTATTAATATCGTCTATTACAACATTACATGAAGTAAATGATAATCCAATAAATAGGGTCGCAAAAAGTAATTTTAAAGTTCTCATAATCATTTATTTTGTTGGTTATGCTTCAATAATTCCAAAATCTGTGCCAAAAAAATTATATTTACATATTATTAGATTTCAACTTAAAATAATTAATGAAATGAGTTCAAAAATAAATTGGGGAATTATAGGGCTTGGAGGTATCGCTCATAAATTTACAACAGATTTATTATTAGTTGAAAATTGTACGTTAGAAGCTGTAGCTTCAAGAAATTTAAAAAAAGCAGAGGCCTTTTCTAATCAATATAATTCTAATAATTTTTATGGTTCTTATGAAGAATTATTGCAAAATAAGTTAGTTACTATTGTTTATATAGCCACACCAAATAATTCTCACGAACATTATACAATTTTAGCTCTAAAACATAAAAAAGCTGTTTTATGTGAAAAACCTTTTGCAATTAACAAAAAACAGGTTTTTAACATGATTGAAGCTTCAAAAAACAATACTCTATTTTTAATGGAAGCCATGTGGACTCGTTTTAATCCAAGTATAAAAGAAATAAAACGTATTATTGATAACGGTGAAATTGGCAAAATAAAATATATAAATGCCGATTTTTCTTTTAAGGCAAATACTTCCATTCAACGTTTATATGATAAAGAATTAGGTGGAGGTTCTTTACTTGATATTGGCATTTATCCAGTTTTTTTAGCCTATTTATTATTAGGGATTCCTACTGAAATAAATGCAAAAGCCCATTTTTATGAATCTGGTGTAGATTCTCAGTTGGCCATGTTATTTAATTATAAAAATGCGCAAGCAGTGTTATTTAGTAGTTTTAATTCAACTTCAAAAAGAATTGTAAAAATAAGTGGTACACTAGGTGAAATTATAATTGATATGCCTTGGAATGAAACAGCTTCTTTTTCAATTCAACTAAACAATGAAACTGAAAAAATTATAACATTACCTACTATTGGAAGAGGATATTCACATCAAATTATGGAATGTAATCTATGTTTGCAACAACATAAAGTTGAAAGTAATACTTGGTCTCATCAAAATAGTTTGGAACTTATAACTTTGTTAGATGCAATCAGACAAGAAATAAACTTAACTTACAAGGAAGATTTAATATAATAACTAATATTTCACCCTCGATTTTATTTCTTTTAATTCCTCAATTTTATAATAATACGTTTTATTATCCAATAAATAACTGACAACTGCTTCGTTTTTATCAAGTGAAAAAGGGATATTCAAAGATTTATTTATGGGTGTATTTCCATACTCATTTAAAGGATTTTCATGTAAAATAAAATCTTTTTCTGTATTAGGAAGTGTAAAAACTCCAACAAAAGTGGGTAATTCGGTACTAATATCTCTTTTTAAAGGAGCTTTATTATTTCTAAAAAAAACAGTGTCTAATTGAATATCTTGATTATCAGTTGTGATAACAACTTTAATTCCTCTAACTCCTGGTTGTCCACCAACCCAAGTATTGTAGGTTGCGTTTGTAACTTTAAAAGGATGATTTTCTTTTGCTATTTCTTTAGTTGAGCTACAAAATGAAAACGATAACAAAATAATTGTGGTACTTAAAAAGATTCCTAATTTATTCATAACTGAATTGTTTTTTAAAATATATACAAACTGTATACCAAACTACAAAAAAAGAGCTTATCAAAAATGATAAGCTCTTTTAAAATTTCAAGTAAGAATATTAATCTACCTTGTTCATACAATTTTTATTTACTCAATTGTTCAATGCTTCAGCTTTATATAATTTGGCTTCGCTTAATTGTTTAATGCTTCAGCACCTCCAACAATTTCCAAAATTTCATTGGTAATTGCTGCCTGACGTGCTTTGTTATATGTTAATAATAAATCGTCACGTAATTCAGTTGCGTTATCTGTTGCTTTATGCATTGCAGTCATACGAGCCCCATGTTCTGCTGCAAATGAATCTCTAATTGCTTTATACAGTTGTGTTTTTAATGATTTTGGAATCAATTCTAATACAATTTCTGCTTTTGTAGGTTCAAAAAGATAATCTGTATTTACTTTTATGTCGCCTTTTATGGGTTCAATTGGTAAAAATTGTTCAATCGTTTCTATTTGTGTTGCTGCATTTTTAAATTGGTTATACACCAAATCAACTCTATCATACTTTCCTTCAGCAAACAAACTCATTATTTTTTCTGCAATAACAGCCACATTGTCAAATGTTAAATCATCAAAAACATCGCTATGGTTTTCAATAACAGTATATTTTTTAGCTAAAATATCATTTCCTTTTTTACCAATAGTTAACAAATCAACTTGTTTCTCTTTATAATTATCTTCAATGTTTTTAATAGTTGCTTTAATTATATTTGAATTAAAACCACCACATAAACCTCTATTTGAAGTAATTGAAACTATTAATACTTTTGAAATTTCTTTTTGCTCAGAATAAACACCACCTATTTCCCCTTCTAAAGTTGCACTTAAACTTTGTAAAAGTTCTGTCAACTTATTAGCATACGGACGCATTTGAGTAATTGCATCTTGCGCTTTTTTCAACTTTGCAGCCGATACCATTTTCATGGCACTGGTAATTTGCATTGTTGATCCAATGGATGTAATTCTATTACGTATTTCTTTTAAGTTTGCCATTATAAATTTTATCTATCATTCCACAATTGCTACGGAATTTTTTTAAACGAACTTCAAATTATGAGATTCCTGCTTTCGCAAGAATAACAATTTATTAAGCGTATTTTGCTGAAATTTCTTTAGCTACACTTGTTAAAGTGTCAATAACTTCATCTGTTAATTTACCTGCTTTTAAAATATCTAAAGTATCTCTGTGTTTTACATTTAGATATTCAATATAATCTTTTTCAAATTCTTTTATTTTTTCAACAGGAACTGCTCTTAATAAGTTTTTAGAGCCTGCATAAATAATTGCAATTTGGTCTTCAACTTTAAATGGATCTGCCTGATTTTGTTTTAAAATCTCCACATTACGCTTTCCTTTTTCAATTACATTTAAGGTTGCAGCATCTAAATCTGAACCAAACTTAGCAAATGCTTCTAACTCGCGATATTGGGCTTGGTCTAATTTTAAAGTACCTGCTACTTTTTTCATTGATTTAATTTGTGCATTTCCACCTACACGAGATACCGAAATACCAACGTTAATTGCAGGGCGCACACCTGAATTAAATAAATCTCCATCTAAGAAAATTTGTCCATCAGTAATTGAAATTACATTTGTTGGAATATATGCTGACACATCACCTGCTTGAGTTTCAATAATTGGTAAAGCAGTTAATGAACCTCCACCTTTAACAATCCCTTTTATAGAATCTGGGATGTCATTCATTTGAGATGCAATTTTATCATCATTAATTACTTTAGCAGCACGTTCTAATAAACGAGAGTGTAAGTAAAATACATCTCCAGGATATGCTTCACGTCCTGGTGGGCGACGTAATATTAGTGAGATTTCACGATATGCAACTGCTTGTTTTGATAAATCATCATAAACTATTAGAGCAGGACGACCAGAATCTCTAAAATATTCTCCTATTGCAGCACCGGCAAAAGGAGCATAAACTTGCATTGAAGCTGAATCTGAAGCATTAGCAGCAACAATTGTTGTATATGCCATTGCTCCTTTTTCTTCTAATAAATTTGCAATTCCAGCAACTGTAGATGCTTTTTGACCAATTGCAACATAGATACAATATACTGGTACACCAGCATCATAAAATTCTTTTTGATTGATAATAGTATCAATAGCAACTGTTGATTTTCCTGTTTGACGGTCACCAATAATAAGCTCACGTTGACCTCTACCAACAGGAATCATTGCATCAACAGCTTTTAACCCTGTTTGTAATGGTTCAGTAACTGGCTCACGAAAAATAACACCTGGAGCTTTACGCTCTAAAGGCATTTCGAAAGTTTTTCCTTGTATTGGTCCTTTTCCATCAATTGGTAAACCTAGTGTGTTTACAACTCGTCCAACAATTCCTTCACCTACTTTTAATGAAGCAATTCTTTCGGTACGTTTTACAATAGATCCTTCAACAATATTTATTGAATGACCTAATAAAACAACACCTACATTGTCTTCTTCTAAGTTTAATACAATTCCTTCTAATCCATCTTCAAACTCAACTAGCTCACCGTATTGAACATTAGATAAACCGTACACACGTGCTATACCATCACCTACTTGCAATACTGTTCCTACTTCGTCTAATGAAGCTGATGCTTCAAATCCGGCTAATTGTTGTTTTAAAATCGCTGATACTTCAGCTGGTTTTATTGATGCCATTTTATATAATTTTTAACACTAAAATCTTTATATATTACAATTTTGAAATAAAACTTTCGCTTTCAAATTGTCTTTTTAATCCTTGTAACTTATTTGCAATACTTGCATCATATTGAACATCGCCAATACGCAAAATAAATCCTCCAATAATATCTGGATTTACGTTATTTTCAATCGTTGCTTCTTTTCCAGTAATTTCTTTTACTTTGCTTAAAACTAGTTTGTTTAAAGCTTCGGTTAAAGGAACTGCAGTTGTAACATTGGCAACTTCTATTCCTTTTAATTTATCAAAAAGAATGGTATATCTTTTTGATACATCATTTAAAATTGACAATCTTTTATTATCAATTAATAAATCTAGTAAACCTATTGTTAAGCTTGTAGTTTTAGAAGAAAACACTTCTTTTATTGCTACTTTTTTTAATTGAGATTTAATAATTGGGCTACTAAGCAACAATTGTAAATCTTCACTTTCATCAATTGTGTTTGTAATTAGCAACATGTCTTCATTCACCTTAACTTCTTTTTGTTGTTCAAGTGCAAAACTTAGTATTGCTTTTGCATATCGTACTGCTACTTTAGATCCGCTCATTTAAATTTAATTAGCTAATAGTTACTTCTTTTAACAAATCTTCAACAAGTTTTGTTTGCTTGTTTATATCGGATAATTCGCCTTTTACTACTTTTTCTGCAATGCTAATTGATAACTCAGCTACTTGATTTTTTAAATCAGCAATAGCAGCTTGTTTTTCTGATTGAATAGTAGCTTGTGCCTGTTCAACAACTTTATTTGCTTGTACTTGGGCTTCATCTTTAGCTTCTGAAATTATTTTATCTTTCATTTCACGAGCTTCTTTTAAAAGACCATCACGTTGTGCACGAGCTTCTTTTAAAACACGCTCATTATCGGCTGTTAAATTTTGCATTTCTTTACGCGCATTTTCTGCAGATTCTAATGCTTTATTAATAGAGTCTTCTCTATCTTTAACGGCTCCTAGAATTGGTTTCCAAGCTAATTTTTTTAATAAAAAAAGTAATGCTACAAAAATTATTGTTGTCCAAAAGACTAAACTTTCTGGTGCTACTAAATTCATAATTTAAAATCTATAAATGTTACTTAATTCAATTATCTTAATAATTTTAAAGGAATATCTAAAACCAACCGTTACAGATATTCCTTTTCGCTTTTCAAAAATTATTTTGCAATTAATGCAACAACCACTGCGAATAAAGCTACACCCTCAATAAGGGCTGCGGCAATAATCATTGCGGTTTGAATTTTTGCTGTAGCTTCAGGTTGACGTGCAATAGCATCCATTGCAGATCCACCAATTTTTCCAATACCAATTCCTGCTCCAATAGCAGCTAATCCAGCACCAATTCCAGCTAATACCATAGTTTTCTAAAATTTATAATTAATAATTAAATAATTCATTTTAATGATGGTCATCTACCACGGCTAGACCAATAAATAACGCTGATAACAACGTAAACACATACGCTTGTAAAGCTGCAACTAACAACTCTAACACACTCATAAACAAAACAAACGCAGCTGAAACAGGTGCTATTGCAACTGTTTTAAATATAAATATTAATGAAACCAAACTTAAAATAATAATGTGTCCTGCTGCAATATTAGCAAATAAACGTATCATTAAAGCAAATGGTTTTGTAAACATTCCAATAATTTCAATAGGTATCATAAGTGGATACAATGCCTTAGGTACAGGTGGAGCAAAAATATGAGACCAGTAATTTTTATTACCGCTAAATGTAGTAATCAAAAAAGTAATGAATGCTAGAACTCCCGTAAACACAATATTTCCCGTTAAGTTTGAACTTCCTGGAAAAAAAGGAACTATACCAATAAGATTATTTATCCATATAAAAAAGAAAACAGTTAATAAATAAGGCATAAACCTAACGTGTTTTTTCTCCCCTATATTAGGAATTGCAATGTCATCACGAACAAAAGTTACTAATGGTTCTAAAAATCCTGCTAATCCTTTTGGTGCATTTTTATTCTTATTGTATGAACGGCCAACTGCTGAGAACAATAAAAGTAATATTATTGCAGACAACATCATTGAAAATACATTTTTAGTTATCGAAAAATCTAAAGGTTTTATTGCGTTTTTTGGAAAATTTTTAGCATCAATTTTAATCTTGTTTTCACCTTCATTTAGTTGATAAATTTGCTCTTCAATTCTTACAAAATTTTCACCATTGCTTGCTACTATAATTTCCCCCTCATTATCATGGTGAAATTTACTCGACATAAAAGTTACCAACCCATTTTTAGTCCATAAAATAACCGGTAATGGCATTGAAATTGCATGACCATTCCAATCTGCAATATGAAAATCGTGTGAATCTCCAATATGCTCATTAATTAGTTCAGATGGACTAAACTCTTTTTCTTCTAGGCTTGCTTGATGAACACCCTCATTTTTCTCTAAACCATGCTCTTGAGCATTTGCAAATTGAGCGAACGAAAACAACATTATAAGTGCTGAAAAGAATATTTTTAAGGGTTTTATAGCTAAATTCATTATTATATATTAAATTTTCCTTCCTAAAATTTGTGCAAAAGTACATTTTTTTTTCAAAAAAAAGACTCAAAAATTATCACTTTTTTTTAAACCCATTTAAAAGTTTAATAATAAAAATTAATTCAAAAAAAAGAAATGCGAAATAAGGTATAAAAAAAGCAATAATATCAAGTAACTTTTGATCTTTCTCTACTCGTATTAATGGAATTAAAAATAGTATTGCCGCTAACATTTTTAAAATACTTAAAGACATAAATGCAAAACCAATTTTATCTATTAAATTTTTGCTCATATAAATTAAAACAAAGCAAACGATTGCAGTTGTAATAGAATGGAAAAGATAAATTGAATAAATTGAATAAAAAAATGAATAATTTTTTAAAAAATTTAAAACAATAAAAAAATGAATTAATACAAGAATTGCCGTAAATGGTAAAAACCTTTTTAAAAATTTGATAATTGTTAAATTCATTCTTCCTTACTTATTGAAAGTACATTTTTAATTACTAAATATAGTGAAGCAAAAACACCTAAGAGAGAGAAAATTATTGTGAATAGACTACTGTCATTTATAAACTTTCCATCTAACCATTTTCCAAAGTAAGTACCTAAATAAATGATAATACCCATTTGAAAAGCAACACCTGTTAGTTGTATGTAACGATTAAGCTGTTTTTTCTTTTGCGGTTTTTCCATTATTTAATTCCTTTACCGAACCTTTCATTGCGCAAGTTGCATTAAATTCAGCACCTGGCTCAACGGACAATTTACTAATAACTACATCTCCAGAAATTGTTGAAGTTGCTTTTAAAGTAAGTAAACTATTTACAATTAATTCTCCTGAGAAATTACCTTCAACATCTGCATTACTGCATTCTACTTTACCACTTACAGTACCTGTTTTTCCAATAACTACACGACCTGTTGTTTTTATTGTTCCTTCAAGTTTACCATCAATTCTAAAATCTCCATCGGAGATAATATCACCGGTAATTGAAGTGTTTTTACCTATGATGTTTCTTTCTAATACTTGTGGTTGTTTGTCTTTTTTTTCTGAAAACATGCTGCTATGATTTTTAGGGGTTTAGTTATATTTTTGTTTTTATAGTTTCAATTACTTCTAACGCTTTTTTTCCTTCTTCAGTATTTGGATAATTCATAGCAACAAAATCCAACGCTTCTTTAAAGGCAAGTATACCCTCTTTTTTACCTATTGCATAGGCTTTTAATAGTTCAAATTTTGAAACTATTTTTTCGCCTTCGTGTTTATTTATTGCAATGGTTGATTTTTCAATTACACTTTCAAAAAGTTCCTCTTTATATTCATAAAAAATTAAAGCATACTCATCTTCAACGGTAAGTTCGGCCTCATCAATGATGCTCTTATTTGGGTTTAAAATTATTTTAGCATATTTAGATTCTGGAAAATATTTAACAATCTCCTCTTTTAATGAGTTTGCTTTATTGTTATTTTGACTGCTGTAAATTTTGTATAAATGATATTTTGCTGGTAATAAAATAGTTGCTATTGGATTAAATGTAAGTAACGTATCTAATTTATGCGTTGAAAGTTCTAATTCTTTAAATTGCTCTTTATAAATAACTCCTAAATTAAAATACGCTAAATTTCGTTCGGCTATAATGCTGTCTATTTTTATTTTACTTGTAGGTATTTCATCTGTATAATACCAAACCTCATATCTTTTTACACTTCCTACTTCTACAACGTTTAAATTTTCTACTAAAGGCTCATTATTAACATTTACAATAGTTTTACTTGTTGAGCGCCAATTATCTTCTAAAGGTCTATTTCCCCAAAGTGCTTTAAATTCTTCCTTACCAAATAACACTGTTTGAATATTATAAAAATACCATTTACCTGTATTATCTAGCTTCACTAATTTTTTTTGTGATTGTTTTGCTCGCTTTAAATCTGCACTTATTTTTGCTTTTTTTGCTTTGTCTTTAGCTCTAAGAGTAATAATATAATCCGAAAAATAAGTTTCTCTTTCTTTGTTGCTCATTGCAACCAAATTTAAAATACTATCATTTCTTTTTGAAATGTTTTCATAGAAAATAACATCGTTTAATTTATCACGTTTTCTTTTTATACTTCTAATACGTTTGGTATTGTTAGATTGTGTTATTTGTAAAATACTATCGTAATATGCTCCTGCTTTTAAAAAAGATGTTTTGTCGAAAAATGAATTCCCCAGCGCTTCATATGTTAACTCTTTCTGAAAATCATTTTTACGACTATGTTGCAATGACTGTTTAAAATAAGTGATTGCTTTTTCTGAATCATCCTCTTTTACAAGCAATCCTAAATGATAATTTAACTGATCTAAATAAGGTCTGTTGTCTCTATCTTTTATTAGTTTTTTAAATATTTTAATGGTTGCTAATTTTTCTTCCTTAGTTGAAACATTTTTTGCCTTTTCAATATAAGCGTGAATTTTATATTTAAAAGGTGATTTTTTAAAGTCTATTACTTTTTGAAATGAAATATTAGAAGAATCAATTAATTTTTTCTCTCTATAAATTTGTCCTAAAACAAATAAATTTCTTGCTGTTTGCTCAAAATTATTAGCCGTTAATACTGCTTTATTTAAATGATTGGTTACTTGTTGTAAACTATCTAAATTAAGATAAGCCATTGCTATGGCAGTATGCGCATTTTCTTTAATTTCTTCAGTAAGTTCTTTATTTTTAAATAAATTTTTTAGGTTATCTATTGCTTGTTCTTCATTTTGTAAACGAACCAAGGTTTTAGCTTGCCAAATTCTAGTTTCATTAATTAAATCGGCTTTAGGGTAATTTAATATTACAAAATTAAAGGCTTCCAGTGCAGGTACAAAACGCTTAGAATAATATCTCGATTTTCCTAATAACAAATATGCATTATCAATTTGATTGTTGCGTTCTTGCCTTGCAATTAACATAGAATGTTTTTGTACTGCTTTTACTGCTTTTTCTTCCGCTCTTTCAAATTCTTTAGGAGAATCATCAACATCACTTGCCACTCCTGGCAATGCTAAAATGTCAACCTTTAAAGGTTCTATCGGCAAACGCTCCCAATAGTTGTCTTCGTAATTTGAGTTTAATTTTATTAAACCAATTCGCAAAGCTTCATTTCCATTAAAAAGCACGTTGTATTTTGTGGTTGTTGAATGGAAAGTTCTATTTAAAAAAGCATCTTTTTTAGTGGAACAACTAACAACAAAAAGGACTACTAAAAAGTTTACAAATATTTTAATATTGTTCTTCAAAAGAAATTGTTTTTTACTTAACCTTTTAACTTATTACCCTGTACAATTATTGTAAGAGGGTTGTAAAAATACAAAAAACTACTTATTTATTTGAATTACGCTGAAAAATACGCTTCTAAGTCTTTTAAAGTTTCTTCTGAAGTTTTTAGGTCTTTAACTATTAAACCTTTATCAAGCACAACTATACGTTCGCAAACTTCAGTTACATGGCCTAAATCATGACTTGAAATTAATACAGTAGCATTGCTATTTTTAGTCAATTCGCCCAATAATTTTTTAAGACGAATTTGTGTGGTTGGATCTAAATTGGCAAAAGGTTCATCTAAAACAATTACTTCAGGGTTTCCAATTAACGCAGCAACAATTCCTGCCTTTTTCTGATTTCCTTTTGATAAATCTCTTAAATATTTCTTTTTACCAATAATTTCATCGTTAAAAATTTCTGAAAACTGTGCTAAAAACGAATCAATATCTGCCTTGTTCATTCCTCTTAATTCTCCAATAAAATAAAAATATTCTTCGGGAGTTAAATAGCCAATTAAAAAACTTTCATCAATAAAAGCAGCGGTAAATGGTTTCCAATCCTCACTTTTATTTACTTGAATATTGTTATTTATAACCGAACCTGTTGTTGGATTAATAAGGTCTAATATTAAATTAAAAAAGGTGGTTTTCCCAGCTCCATTATTACCAACCAAACCAAAGGTTTGACCTTTTGGAATCTCTAAGTTATCTATATTTAAAACGGTTATTCCACCATATTTTTTTGAAAGTTCTGTTGCTTGTATCATCGTATATTGTTTAATCTTGTATTTGTATAGTTGTTGTAATAGAAAATATTTTAATCTAATTAATTACTTTGGTCAAAAGCACTTATCATTTTATGTTTCGATTTTAAATAACGTTTTGTAATTCCATTCATTAATTTTTGATGTAATATGATTCCTATTCCACCTAAAATAATTAGAGTTGCAATACCAGCTTCAAAACCAATAAATTTATATGGAAAGTAAAAAAACAAAATTGGGAAAAGTAACAACGGAAATCCTATTAACCATTGTACAGCACCAGTTCCCTGATAATTAAATGCTGCTCGTTGGGTTAAATCTATTTTTTTTCTGTTAAATGAACCTCCAAATAGTAACACATGAGAATTTACGCCAATATTATAAATCATCGCAGCAAAATGAATTACGAGTATTTTCCATCCAAAATATACATACGGAATACTTAAAATAAACATTAAAATGGCACTCATTAGCATTAATGAAAATTTAGAATTTAAGTATTGTTTGTATTTAATATTCTGGCTCATTAATAATTTATAGTAACCACTATCCCAAGCGGGAATAAACTGTCCGAAATTAATCATAAAAATTCCTGTTACAAATATTCCTACAAATATGAACATTGCTGGCATATTTTGGTATGTTGGATTTGGATAAAAAATTAAACCATAAAATAAACCCATAACAACAATAAAAACGGAAGATCTTGGACGTTTATTTCTCCAAATTAATTTTAAATCGAGTTGAAGAAAAGGAGCAATATCTCCAAATCTACGTGTCCAAGTTAAATCGGATGTTGTTGCTATTTGTGCTTTTTCTTTTAGCGAACCATCAACATATAATTTAGGTCTTAATATTGAATAGTTTACAAAATAAAGTATGGCTAAAAAAGTTATTGGAATTACTATTAAAACTGGATTCTCAGTTATTCCGTTTACAGCATTTGAAAGTAATGATGAAAATGAAATAACTTCAAAATAATTTAAAGCAAATAATCCTGAAGCAATTGCTATTATTGGTAAAAAAGATAATTCTGTTTCAGCCGATTTACTTTCAATAATAAAATTTAAAAAATTAACAATGAATGTAAAAACCACCATTAATAACATCCAAATTAATATTGTTGTAGTATGGTAATCCTCTGAAATTAAAATAGCTCCAAAAGGGATAACAGCAAAAAGCGGTAAAAAATTAAAAAAGGAAATCATTGATTTTCCCAATACATAATGTACTATTTTACTTCGTTTTACTGGTAAAATTAACAATGGTTTTATGTTCATTACAGGCAATTTCTGCAAGAAAAAACGCATCACCAAATCTCCTAAAAACCAATAAAACAAAAAGCCATTTACCATAATTAACGGGTCAGATTCTGGAAACTGTTTTTTAAGTATTGGATACAACCCAAAACCTAAGGCTAAAAACACCAATATAAAATAAAGTGCTAAAAACACCATTAAAATATTTATTGCAATACTTTTTTGCCAATACGATGAACGAAAAAATTGTTTCCATTCAAAATTTATAAAATGCTTTATCATTTAGTTTGGTTTGGTTTTGTGCTTTACAATTTAATAAGTATATTTTAATAATGAATTGTTACAGGTAAATGTAACAATTTTTAAAATGTATTGTGTAAACTTTAATTACTTTTGTAATCTTAAAATACAACCATGTCAAAATTCCATTCACTTACTATAAAAGAATTAAAAAAGGAAACTCAAAATGCAGTTTCTATTGTATTTGATATTCCTTCTGAACTTAAAAATGAGTTTAAATTTATTGCCGGCCAATATATTACTATAAAAATTTCTATTGAAGGAAAAGAAATTAGACGATCTTATTCAATATGCTCTTCACCTGAAAGTGAAGAATTAAGAGTTGCTGTAAAAGAAGTTGAAAATGGTTTATTTTCTAACTATGCCACAAAAAAATTAAAAGAAGGTGATATTTTAGAAGTTTCACCACCAGAAGGTAAATTCATTTTACAAACCGCAACCTCTCATCAAAGAAATTATGTCGCTTTTGTTGCTGGAAGCGGAGTTACACCAGTTATATCAATGATTAAATCAGTTCTTTTAAAAGAAACACATAGCACTTTTGTGTTGGTTTTTGGAAACAAAACTGCTGAAGAAACAATTTTTAAATCGGAAATTGATACTTTATTAACGCAATATCCCGAACGATTTTTTGTAAAATATGTATTTAGTAAAAAAATACTTGGAGACGCTATTTTAGGTAGAATTGATAAATCAATTGTAAATTTAATTTTAAAAAATAAATTCAAAAATACTTCTTTCAATAGCTTTTATTTGTGTGGGCCAGAAACTATGATTGAAGTTGTAACTAATACGTTAAAAGAAAATGGAATTTCTGCAAGTAAAATACATTTTGAGCTTTTCACAAGCACGTATCCATCAGGAGCAATTACTGCTAAAAATTTAGATGGAACTACAGAGCTAACAGTAATTTTAGACGATGAAGAAACTACTTTTGAAATGTCTAAAAAGAAATTAATATTAACCGCAGCCTTAGATGAAGGTTTAGACGCACCTTTTTCTTGCCAAGGTGGTATTTGTAGTAGTTGTATTGCAAAAGTAACTGAAGGAAATGCTGTAATGGATAAAAACACTATTTTATCAGATGATGAAATTAAAGATGGGTTCATTTTAACGTGTCAAGCACATCCAACTTCTCAAAAAATCACTATTGACTATGACAATGTTTAATAAAATTGAGTATTTTCACATTCTTATTAAATAATTATGGCATTTAACGACATAAAAGACGCACTACTTATTGGCTTTTTTTTATCCTTTATGATTGGTCCTGTTTTTTTTATACTTATACAAACAAGTATTCTAAAAGGTGCCAGAGCTGCTATTGCTTTTGATTTAGGCGTTGTTTTAGGTGATATTACTTTTATTTTAATTGCATACTATGGAAGTAAAAGCTTACTAGAAAAAATTAAAGATGATCCTCGTTTATTTTTTATTGGCGGAATTATTTTATTGGTGTATGGCATTATTACATATGTAGATAAAAGCCAGAAAAGTGTTGTAGAAGATGAAACTTTAGTGCTTCCCGAACAAACCAATTATTTAAAATTATTTATTAAAGGTTTTTTACTCAACTTTATTAATGTTGGTGTTTTGGCATTTTGGTTAGGAATGATTGTAATTGTAGGGTCTAATTTACAAATGGATCCTTCTAAAATATTTAACTATTTTACGGTGATTATTCTTAGTTATTTTATGACCGATATTGGAAAAATTGTATTAGCAAAACAATTAAAAAAGAAATTAACTCCAAAAATCACCTATAAAGTAAAACGAATTATGGGTATTATCTTAATGATTTTTGGGATTGCTTTAATGCTGAAAGGATTTATACCTAAAGAAAACCAGCTTTTTGATCACGTAATTGAAAAAGTAGAGTAGTAATTTGTCTTTTTTTATACTACATTTATTATACATTTCAATATAATTTACAACTCGCTTACTATCAGTATATTATATTTTCATATATTTGAGTAAACTTTTTAATATTAAATGCTTTTCCTAAACTCATTTTTATTAAAATACACTTGTTATGAAAAACCACGTATTATGTATTTTTTTGTTGTTAAGTTTTATATCATTTAGCCAAAATATTCATCTTAAAGAAGAAGATTCTTCAAAAATTGATATCCTTATAAAAAAGGCAAATTCATTTATTCCAACAAATGCAGATTCTGTTTTTTATTATTTTGAAAAAGCAAAAAATAAAGCCTTAGAATATAAGAGTTGGAAATTTCTTGGTAAAGTTTATTTAGCAAAGGGCAATGTTCATTATAATTTATTTCAAGATGATTTAGCAATGAATGAATATTTAAAAAGTGATTCCATTCTAAATAATCATAACATTAAAAATAGAACGTCATTTTCTAATCTAATTAATATCTCAAGATTACTATCTTTTTCTATAGACACAAATAATGATAGTTTGTATTTAAATAAAGTGAAAAAGTATCTTTTTAATGCTATTGATGTAGCAAAAAAAATTCATTATAAAACTGGAGAAGCTATAGGTTATAATGAATATGGAAGATTACTTTCACAAAAAAACAATTATAAGGAAGCTATGATTTTCCTTAAAAAGTCACTTCAAATAATTGAAAATGAAGATAACAACAAAATTAAATCGCTTATATATTGGAGAATTGCTTCAAATTATTATAAATTAAATATAATTGATTCGGCAACATTTTATTATAAAAAAAGAATCTTGCTTTTTGAACATACAAACGAACAAAAAGAATTAGCCTTAGCCTATTCTAGTTTAGGTGGTTTTTATAATTCTTTGGGGCAATATAAAGAAGCTATATTATTTCAAGAAAAAGCATTAACCCTTTTTAATAAAAATAAAATTAAAGATGTAGGAAAGATTTTAGGAACCATGAATGGACTTGCTACTGCTTATGCCAATAAAAAACAATTCAATAAAGCTTTTATTTGGCTAGATAAAGCATATATTTTAAAAGATAGCTTAACAAAAAAACAAAACAGTACTAATACGTTAGAGCTTGAAAAAAAATACCAAACTCAAAAAAAAGAACATCAAATTACGTTGTTAAAAACAGAAAAAGAAATTGCTAAACAACAAAAAGTAAATCAGCAAAATTTATTTATTACCGGGATTGGAATTACTTCATTAGCAGGATTATTTTTCTTCTTTTTGTATAGAAACAGACAAAAAACTACACGAAAATTACAAGAATTAGACCAATTAAAATCTAATTTATTTGCAAATATATCTCACGAATTTAGAACTCCTTTAGCTTTAATATCAAGTCCTATTCAACAGCAATTAAAGAAAAAAAATATTTCCAATAAAGATAAAACCAGTTTTGAAATTATTCAACGAAACACAACTCGGTTGTTAGATTTAGTAAATCAAATGTTAGATATTTCTAAAATTGAAGCTGGGAAAATAAAATTAAAAATAGCACTAAACGATTTACCTTCTTTTTATGGAAAATTATTAAATGGTTTTTCATTTGTGGCAAAGCAAAAAGAAATTAATTTTATAGTAAAAATAAATTCAATACAAGATAAAACGTGGTTTGATAAAGATATTTTAGAAAAAATTTCAACTAACTTACTTTCAAATGCTCTAAAATATACACCAACTAAAGGAACTGTTATTACGGAAGTTTTTGTAAAAGAAAACAAACTTAATTTTATAGTAAAAAATACTGGAGAAGGAATTTCATTAAACGAAATATCAAAAATATTTGATCGTTTTTACCAATTAAATAATCATTCTGAAGGCGCGGGAATAGGGTTAGCCCTTGTTAAAGAATTAGTATCACTTCATAAAGGTAAAATTACGGTTGATAGTAATCCAAAACAATGGACCGTATTTAAAATTACAATTCCTGTCCATAAAAAAGCATTTAAAACTAATCAAATTATTTCTGTACCAGAAGTTCATGAAAACGCTAAAATTTTAAATTTTAAATTTGATAATTCTTCGGAATATCTAAATCCTATAATTAATGAAGAAACCATAAACCCAATTGCTCTTATTGTTGAAGATAATAAGGATCTGAATAACTATATTGGAAATTTATTAGAAAAGGAATACACTATTATACAAGCTACAAACGGTAATAAAGGGATTAACCTCGCATTTAAATACATACCAGATATTATTATTTCAGATGTAATGATGCCACTAAAAGATGGTATTGAACTATGTAATACTTTAAAAACAGATGAACGCACAAATCATATTCCAATAATTCTATTAACCGCAAAAGCAGGTGATGAAAATTCAATTTTAGGAATAAATAATGGAGCTGATGCTTATATCACAAAACCATTTAACGATGATTTTTTAAAATCTAAAATTTCTCAATTAATAGAAATACGAAAAAAACTACAAACACGTTACAGCCAAGAAGTTATATTAAGACCCGCCGATATTGCTGTTAATTCTATGGATGAAGTTTTTTTAAAACGAGTTCAAGATATATTAGACTCAAAATTAATAGAGTCTTCTTTTCATGTGGATGAATTTTGTAATGCCGTTGGTATGAGTAGAATGCAATTGCACCGTAAATTAAAGGTATTAACCGGTTTATCCACTTCCGAATTTATTAGATCACAACGCTTAAAACTTGCTGCTCAGTTATTAAAAACTACCGATATAAACATCTCACAAGTTGGCTATAGCGTTGGTTTTAATGACCATGCTTATTTTAGTAAATGCTTTAAAGAAATGTATCAATGCTCTCCTACTCAATATGCAAAAAAGTAGCTAAAAACAATTTACAGATATATTCAAAAATTTATTTTCTTTTAACGCTACTTATGTTACATAAGTTATAGCATTTGTTACAATAGTCATAACTAATTGATTATTATAAATCTACATTTAACAAAATATAAATTGCATTAATTGTCTTTCTTTTTAAAGCAACTCAAATTTTTAAAAACAAGTTGAATTATAATGACCTGTCAAAAAAATACATTTATTGGCAATTTAAAAAAAACTCGAGCAAAAAAGATATTATTAAATATAAATAACCTAACAAAAGGTAAATACACTTTGAAAGTTATCCATAAAAACAAAGTATTAAAAACGGTTAGATTTAATAAAAAGTAAAGTGAGTAAATAAAATTATTAATAACGTAAAACAAAAAAAATGAAAAATTTAAGAAAACAAATCTGTTTAGCTATTTCATTATTTATGACAATAGCCTTAATTCAAGCCAAAAATGTAGAAAATAACATTTTACCAATTAAACAAAATAGTTCTATTGAAGCTTTAACTAACCCTATATTTTATGAACTTATGTATAAAATTAATCATAGTAAATGTTTACAGTTAGAAGTAAGCTCTATGAGTATTAAAAAGTCAAGTAACCAAAAATTTATGAATTCATTTACCTCTTATGGTAGAGAAAGCTTAATTAAAGAAAATAATTACACCCTTAAATCTGCTCGCAGTGTTAATATGATGTTTAGCGATAGAAATAATTTTGCAGGTGCAAAAACCCGTGAAAGCTTTAAAATATATGGGAAAACCAATACTATTAGTGTATGGATAAAATTAGAAACTTGGGGAAATAAAACAATTGTACTAAGAAATGTAAAAATATATAAAGACGGATTTGGGTATTTTATTACAGGAAGAGTTACCGATGGTAATAGAACGGTGTATTATACTTTAGGAATATATGAAGCTGAATGTTTAATTTAATATTTTTAATGCGGGGCTGAAATATTAAAAAAATATTCCTTAAAACACCCGTAACATAGCACAAATCAAGCAAAAGGACTCATTAAAAAAGAAGGGAATGAAATAAAAAGTATTTTTCCTTTATTACTTGAATTAAAACAAACCTCATACCAACAAAGTACTATAAATACCTCTATATAAAATTAGGAAATCTATTAAAGAGGCTCTTATAGTGTTTAATAATACAAATACCAACTACCTGTTTTATGTTAATATAATAGAAAAATAAAACAGGGTTTTTTTAGTTACTGGACAAGATAAAATTTACCTAACTTTTTTATTAACTATTTCAATTTTTTAAACCCCATGTTTAATTTAAAATTATTTATCGTGAAAAAAGCAACCATAATTTCCCTATTAATATTCGCGTTTTTTGGAAATATACAAAATGTAGAAGCGCAATTTTTGAAAAAATTAAAACAAAGAGCAGAAGCAGCAGCAAAAGAAACCATCTCTCAAAAAATTGAAAATAAAACAACCGAGAAAACTGGAGAAGCTATGGATACCATTCTAAATTCTGATAAAAAACTAAAAAAAAAAGGTAAACATAAAAATAGAAAAAACCGAAGTATTAATACTTCTGAAAATAGGGTAAATAGTACTAAAGATTTTGTTTCAGGAAGTCGTGCTATTTATACAGATACCTTTAAAAATGATGCTCTTGGAGATTTTCCTATAACTTGGAATACCAATTCTTCTGGCGAGGTAATAACATTTAATAATGAAGATACCCGTTGGTTACAACTCGATTTAGGGCAATATACACCAGATGGAATTACAGAAATTCCTGAAAATTTCACTTTTGAATTTGACTTAACAGTAAGTGATAATTTCGATTGGTATTCAGATGGAATTTGGGTAAATATAATTAGCGTAAAGGATAAACGAAAAGATTTTACAAAATGGTCAAGATTTGGTACAGGTTCTGACGGGGTACGGCTAAGATTAAAACCCAGAAATTTCGAAAGTGTTGGAGAAACATCCATCCAAACGTATTTAGATAATGAGATAATTATTGATAATAAAAAAAATAATACACAATTTACCTTGGAAAATAATATTGTACATGTTGCTCTTTGGAAACAAAAAAACAGATTACGAGTTTATTTAAATGACGAAAAAGTATGGGATATTCCACGTGCTTTTGGTATAGCAAATTACAATGCTATAAGCTTTAATACATCAGGTGTAGAAAAAGAACACTTTTATGTTGCTAATTTACGATTAGCTAATGCTGGTGAAGATACTCGACATCCTTTGCTCGAAACTGGGCATTTTGAAACCAGCGATATTCTTTTTGATGTAAATAAAGCCACTATTAAACCAAGTAGCTTCACGATTTTAGACGATTTAGGTGAAGTTTTACAAGAAAATCCAACTGTAAGTATAAAAATTATAGGGCATACAGATAGTGATGGCGATGCTACTTCAAACCAGCTACTTTCTGAAAAAAGAGCTCAGGCCATAAAAGTCTATTTAAGTGATAATTTTCCTTTAGCAGGTAAACGTATGCAAGTTATGGGAAAAGGAGAAAGTGAGCCTGTTGCAAATAATGCAACGCCAGAAGGGAAAGCAAAAAATAGGCGTGTAGAATTTGTAAAACTTTAAATTTCTAAAGCACAAATAATCATTAATAATTTAAACAAATAAATCATGAAAAATTCAAAAATTAAAGAAAAACAAATGTATGTAACACAAATAAAAAAAGTAGTATTCTTTATAATAGCCATATTCTTTTTAAAATCAAATTTAGTTAATGCAACCAATGGTATAACTTCTAAATTAATAAACCATAATATTTCTGAACTTACCATAAACCCAGTGTATAACCAGCTTTTTAATTCAATGAAAAGTGGTGGTAAATGCTATAATGTAAAAGTTACTTCCGTAAGTGTTAAGAACAATAAGTATGCTTTCACTTCTTTTTCAAGTGGGTTTTTAAAAATTGAAAGCGGATATAATATTGCAATACGTAGTCTTCAAACCGAATTTGATGATCGAAATAATTTTCAAGGAACAAAAACAGTTGAAAATCTGGTTATTTATAAAAAAAACAAATATGAAATAGGGATGACTGTTAATATGAGAACATGGGGAAATAAAACTATAAAACTTCAAAATGTAAAAATTACGAAAGAGACTTCTGGATATTTTATAACAGGAAAAGCAACAGACGGTAACAGGACCGTATATTATACTTTAGGAATTTATGAAACTACCTGTTTAATATAATTAAAAGCTCTAATTATGAAAAATTCAATTAAAACATTAGCGATAATAATATTTACAATTACATCTGTAACTGCACAGATTAAAGTAAATAAATTACCAAAAAAAATCAATTTGCCTAATGATAAAGTATATTTTAATCCTAATCAATACCTTGATTTAGAAACCATCAAAAGGGACATTAAGTCAGGTAAAAAATGTTATAAAATTAATTCAAGCTCTTCTGCCATTATTCCTCCAAAATATCCAAAAAGGGTTAAAGCAATTGATGCTTATTACACCAGTTCACAATATGTTAGGGTTGAAGGAGTCTATCTAAAATCTAATGGATTACTCTTAAGAAGCGATGCAGGTTTTAGCAAATATAGAGGAAACAATTACGAAATTTTAATTTATCCTTCCAGTGCTAATAAAAAGGAGATTGACCAACGTCGTATAAAAATAACTTGGAACATGCCTAATGAAGGTACGCAAACATACACACGGCAAACATTCACACTTAGACATGTATCTATACAATATAAAACTTATGGTATTTTAATAATTGGCGATTACAATATTAACGGAATTATTTTTGGGGTAGCGATAAGTCTAATACCTACCGATTGTTTAATATAATAACAACAAAGGGTATTAAAGAAACTTGTCTTAATTATAACAATTAACTAAAGGCTAATACAGAACATTGTTTTTTAGTCTTTAGTTTAAAAAAATAACACAACCTTTTTCAAATGCTAATAACATGAAAAAAACAATAATTTTATTATTAGTTTCTATATTAACTACTTCTTTTATTTCGGCTCAATGTCTTGCAAGCCTAAAAGAAGAAAGTTTAATGCTTACCAATCCAGAAAATGAAATAAATAGCGTTTTTTATTTTGATTACAAGATAAATTCTAACCTTGAATATGAAAATGATGGTGTTGTAAAAAGGTATAATATGACTTACTATGTCAATACGGCCGATGGTTCTATGTTTTTTCCAAAAGGATTATTATCAGCAAATGGTTTCAATACGGCGGATGATAATTTAAGATTTGATGGCACAGTATGGTTATCTAACCGTCAAATGGTGGTGTACATTCTCGAAATCCCTCATAATAAAAAAAGGGCTATGACGGTTACTACGCATAAAACTTCAACCGATACTTTTATGGATCAGCATTTAGCTATGCTGACATTTTTTAATGATATGGTAGATCCTGAAATGACTCCGGATACACCGGAACCGCTTCCTGAATCATTTATTTGGGATGGAATTACTCAAGGTTATGCGGGGAAAATAGTTGGTGCCGATTCCGAAGCTTATATGACTATTTATTTTGATAAACGTCCAACAAATATAATAACAACTGCTCCTAAAGTAGGCTTTTTGGCAGGTGTAATTAAAGATCATCGTATTGAAAAATGTAACAGATTAGCTGTATTCACAAAAATTAAAACTGAAGGTGATGATTATATTCAAGAAGAATTAATTTCTATAACTAAAGAAAAATATATGTTTGATGGAACAGCGTATAAACCTGCTGGTCTTTTAAAAGAAATAATGAGTGGCCCGGGTTCTGGAATGCAGAATATGAAAGCCAACATGGCGGAGTTTCAAAGTAAGGCAATTGCATTAGGGCAACAACTACAAAAACTTCAAAAAGAAAAACGTAAATGTATTGAAACTGCAAGAGGAGACAATTCCTATTGTAATGAAAAATACGATTCTTTAATTAAAGAAAACAAACAGCAAAGTAAACAGCTACAATATGAAATGATGAAAAAAATGGGAGCTGAAGATATGATGAAACATTAAAATAAACATTAACAAAAAAATTAATTGAAATATTATTATTATGAATATGAACAACCACAAAAAAGATAAAAATATTTTTTGTTTTTTAACTAAAAATATAAAAACACTCATTTTTATAAATATACTATTTTTTGCTTTTTCTTGTAGTAAAAGTGACCCTATTTTGCCAGCACCAATACCAGCACCTACCATAAAAGACATCTATATTACAGGTTATGATTATATGGGATCTAATGGTGTTGCTAAAGTTTGGAAAAATAGTATAGAAACCGCATTAACAGATGGTTCTATCTACAATTATACAAAAGCAATTGCAATTGAAGGCAATGATATATATATAGCTGGGAATGCTGTGGTTGATTTTTATGAAGTTGCTAAGTATTGGAAAAATGGTTTAGCAACTAATCTTTCAGACGGAACTAGTGATGCCAATACCCAAGATATAACTGTTGTCGTTAGCGATGTATATGTTGCGGGATATACAACTTCTACGGTTGATGGATTACATCAAGTTGCCACCTATTGGAAAAATGGTGTAGCAACTAAGCTCACAGATGGAACAAACCATGCCCGTTTATTTTCTATAATCGTAAAAAATAATGATATTTATGTTGCGGGTCAAGAAAACGGATCATATAATGGTGTTGCTAAAGTTTGGAAAAATGGTATAGAAACCGCATTAACAGATGGTTCACAAGATGCCTCTGCAAAAGCTATAACCGTGGCAGGAAGTGATGTATATATAGCAGGTTACGAATATAACAGCACAAAATATGTTGCTAAAGTCTGGAAGAATGGATTAGAAACTGCATTAACAGATGGTTCACAAGATGCCTCTGCAATAGCTATAACCGTGACAGGAAGTGATGTATATGTAGCAGGTTACGAATCTAATGGCTCAAAAGAAGTTGCAAAAATTTGGAAAAATGGAATTCCTAAATCCCTAACTGACGGATCACAAGATGCTAGATCCAATTCTATTGTCTTGATAGGGAGCGATGTATATGTAGCAGGTTACGAATCTAATGGAACAAATTTTATTGCCAAATATTGGAAAAATGGCATAGCTACAAATTTGATAACAAATGTTACTTCAAATTCATTTGCAATGGGAATAGCTATTACCACTAATTAAAAGAAAAACAAAAATGTATTGAAACTGCAAGAGGAGACAATTCCTATTGTAATGAAAAATACGATTCTTTAATTAAAGAAAACAAACAGCAAAGTAAACAGCTACAATATGAAATGATGAAAAAAATGGGAGCTGAAGATATGATGAAACATTAAAATAAACAAATTTAAATATTAACATAAAAAATTTATTATGAAAACAATGAACAGAATTTTTAGTTACAGTATAATCTTAATTTTTAGTATAGGTATCATTGCATGTTCTGGCAGTGATGGTACTGACGGAGTAAATGGTCAAAATGGTTTAGATGGCTCAAATGGTTCAGATGGTAATGCAAATGTAATTGCTTCTAATTGGTTAGATGCAGACTGGAATTTAACAGATGATTCAACCATAAAAGTGATGCGGATTCCTATTACTGAACTTAGTCAATTCGATTTAAGTGACAATACTTTAGTGATGGTTTATTTAAAGCAATGGGGTACAAGTAGTATTTATACCATGCCATCTGCGGGGCGCTGGTTCAATACATGGTACTCATTTACTTTTGGAGACAACTCCTTAAATTATGATGGGATATTAATTACTTTAAAATCTACGGATGGCGTAGCACTTACTGAATTACAAGAAGCTGCCCTAAGGGGTAATAGGTTTCGGTATATGTTAATTCCAACAAGCACTACTTCTAATAAATCCACCCTTGATTATTCTAATTATAATGAAATTGTAAATTATTATGGTTTAAGTTATTAAATAATTAAAATGAAACTTCATAAAAACAGCATAATCATTATTCTTGCTATTCTTTTATCATTTCTCTTAGTTATTTTTAGCAGTAGTGATAAAGGAAGAGGAGCATTTATAGCTATCCCATTACTCCTATTTTTAAATGGAAGTTTAAGTATTTATGGTTTTTTATTGCCCCAATAGTTGCTTTTATAGTTTTTATCAATGTATTTCCATTTTTGACCAGATAATTTGTAAAATAATGACAAAAAAATAGAGAACTTAAAAACAAAAATCATGAAAAAATTAATTACAATATTATTGTGTTTGGTATTTACAAGCTTACAAGCTCAACAAACACCACTTACTTCTGGTGGTGATGCTTCAGGTAGCGGGGGTGCTGCCAGCTATTCTATAGGGCAAATAATTTATACTACTGCAACGGGTTCTAACGGTTCTGTTGCTCATGGTGTACAACAAGCCTTTGAAATATCAATAGTATTAGGTATTGAAGATGATTTATTAAGTCTTTCTTTTGTGGCTTTCCCAAACCCTACAACCAATATACTTAATTTAAAAATTGACAATCCAAATCTAAACGCTATGGAATATGCTCTTTTTGACATTCAAGGGCGATTGCTTAAGCATCGAAAAATAACATCTGAAAACACCACAATTTCAACCGAAAATTTAGCCACAGCTATCTATTTTTTAAAGGTAATTGCTGAAAATAATGTTATTAAAATATTTAAAATAATTAAAAATTAAATCATTATGAAAAAAACAACTACACTTTTAATAGCAGTTATCATAACTGCAATCACTTGGGCACAAAGTCCACAAAAAATGAGTTATCAGGCAGTAATAAGAGGTGCAAGTAACGCATTGATAACCAACACTGTAGTTGGTATGCAAATAAGCATATTGCAAACTACGAATACAGGTACGGCAGTTTATGTAGAAACCCAAACGCCTACTACCAATGCCAATGGCTTGGTTAGTATAGAAATAGGTGCAGGAACACCTGTAACGGGCACATTCGCTGGTATTGACTGGAGTGCAGGACCTTATTTTATTAAAACCGAAACCGACCCTGCGGGTGGGATTACGTATACCATAACTGGTACTAGCCAACTGTTAAGTGTGCCCTATGCTTTGAGTGCCGGCAATGTAACAGGCCTTGAAAAAATTACGGAAGGTACAAACACAGGTTGGCGCTTGGTTGGGCAAAACCCTGCTAATTATGGTGATATTGGTATTAATGCGGTTGATTTAAGTGAAAGCAATATAGCTTCAATAGTAAATGGTGCAACAGCTGATAATTCAACAGCTATGGGACGCAACACAATTGCTTCAGGAATTTTCTCAACAGCATTAGGAAATAATACAGTTGCGTCAGGAACTTATGCCGTGGCAATGGGAAATAATACCACGGCAAATGCCCTTGCTTCTACAGCAATAGGTAGATATAATATCGGTGGAGGTAGTACATTTAGTTGGATTTCTGCAGACCCTTTATTTGAAATAGGTAATGGCACTAGTGCCACACGAAGCAATGCCCTCACTGTTTTAAAAAATGGAAATGTTGGAATAGGGACATCAACTCCAAGCCATAAGTTAGAGGTTGTTGGTGGGAATATTCAGTTAGGTGCTGGGCACGGATTAAGAATATTAAATACAGCAGCGTTTTATACTGAACTTATCACGAATGGCACACAAACTAATTTAACTAATTTTTCGGGAGGTAATATTTCATTAAGAACCAGTGCATTCGGAGGAGGAATACCAACCGATAAACTTGTTGTTAGTTCGAATGGCAACGTTGGAATTGGAACTAATGCTCCATCTTCAAAATTAGATGTTAACGGTGTATTTAGAGCTACCGGAAATGTGTGGCCAAGCACCGGAGCAGGTGTTGAAATAGCGTATGATGCTACATTGGGGACTGGTTATGTTCAAACTTACGACAGGACAACCGCACTTTGGAAAGATTTGGCTTTAGGGGCTTTAAACGTTCGGCCTATTAGTGATAATTTTACAAGTTTAGGTACTTCAACTAATAAATGGACGGCAGTTTATGCCGTAAATGGAACTATCCAAACATCAGACAGACGAATGAAAAAAGATATTAAAGACCTTAATTATGGTTTAAATACCGTACTGCAATTACGCCCAGTGTCGTATAAATGGAAAAAAGGAAATCAAGATTTAAATTTAGGGTTAATTGCTCAAGAAGTGCAAAAAGTACTACCAGAAATAGTAGATGTGGGTACCGATAAAGACAAAACCCTTGGTATGAATTATAGCGAGTTAATACCTGTACTTATAAAAGGAATGCAAGAACAACAACAAGAAATTAATGAGCTAAAAAAATTGGTAAATAAGTTGTTACAGAAAAAAATAGTAGCACGTAATTAATTTGGTAATTTAACATTAATAATAAAGCCTCAAGTAAATTACTTGAGGCTTTATTATTAGCTATTTTTCAGTACATTCGTTGCTATTAAAATAGCAATAAAAATAAATAATACACAACAACATGAATGATGGCAGCATTAGAAAAAATATTAAAATTGGTGCTACTGTTGAAGTTGTGCAAAAACAGCATCAAAGAACAGGTGAATTAACTGAAGGTATTGTAAAAAGATTACTTACCAACTCTCCAAATCACCCTCACGGCATTAAAGTTCAGCTAGAAACAAATGAGGTTGGACGTGTAAAAAATATTTTAAGTTAAAAATAATTTTAGGAAACAAAAATTTAAAAATTAATGACTATAATTCTTTAGAAACTCTTCTATAGGCATCGGTTTTAAATTCCTTGATTCATAATGTTTTACATACGTATTATAATTTCTTCTTGCGAAATTAGTAATTTTTTCAAGTGTAGTACACTCCGTGATTGATATCGTCTTCATGGTTCAAGAATTTTGGGGTTGATGTATTCTATTTAACGTTACAAAGCTACAACACAAACAGTTAACATCCAAATAAATTACCATTTATTAATAAATACACGCTGTTTGTGTAATTTTTCACTCCATTTGTTTTAGTAAGTAATTTTAAAGAAACGTCCCTTATATTGTAATTTCAAAGCGATTTTAATAAAAAAATTCTTTTCAAAAACTTACAAATTATTTTTGAGTTAATTTATGAATCTAAAAGCATGTACATTTACAATTATAGATAAATTGAGAAAAATAGCAGCTATATTTAATAAATTATGAACCTTTACAACGAATATATTCTTCCAAAAGCGATTGATTGGGCTTGTAATCAAGGTCCTAGCAGAAAACAACGAGAAAAGATAATTCCTCTAGCAAGTGGTAATGTATTGGAGATTGGCATAGGATCTGGCTTAAATTTGCCTTTTTACACTTCAAAAGTTAAAATGTTAACAGCTATTGATCCTTCAAAAGAACTTTGGAAAAGGACACAATTTAATACAGAAGAATTACCATTTAATTTTAAGTTTAGTATAGCTTCCGCGGAAGCTATACCAGAAAATGATCATAGTTTTGATTGTGTTGTTATCACCTATACACTTTGTACAATTCCTAATTTAAAAATGGCTTTTTCAGAAATTAAACGAGTCTTAAAACCCAATGGAAAGTTGTTGTTTTGTGAACATGGAAAAGCACCTGAAAAAGCAATTCAAAAATATCAAAATATTATAAATCCCGTTTGGAAAAGAATTGGTGGCGGATGTAATTTAAATAGAAATATTCCAACGCTAATTGAAGAAAATGGTTTTACAATTAACAAATTAGAAACCATGTATATTCCTGGTTGGAAACCAGTAAGTTTTAACTATTGGGGTGTGGCAGAAATTAAGTAATTTTACAAGCCAACAAAAAGAAAATTCATTGTGAATACTATAAAACTAACAAACGGTTTAGAAATATCAAGAATTGTTCACGGACATTGGAGATTGAGTGATTGGAACCTAAACAATCAAGAAATTTTAAAATTATCGGAACAAGCTATTGAATTAGGAATTACAACTTTTGACCACGCTGATATTTACGGAAATTACAGTTGTGAAAAACTTTTTGGAGATGCTTTGGATTTAAAACCTTCACTTCGGAAAAATATTCAATTAATCACAAAATGCGGTATAAAATTAACGTCTGATAAATTTCCTTCAAGACAACTTACCCACTATGATTATAGCTATGATTATATAGTTTCTTCCGTAGAAAATTCATTGAAAAATTTTCAAACAGATTATATTGATTTGTTGTTATTACACCGCCCTTCTCCCTTTTTCAATCCTGAAGAAGTTGCAAAGGCTTTCCATATTTTAAAAAAAAGCGGTAAAGTGCTTCATTTTGGAGTTTCTAATTTTACACCTCAACAATTTGAAATGTTGAATAGTTTTACTGAAGAAAAATTGGTGACAAATCAAGTTGAAATTTCTCCTAGTTGCTTAGAACATTTCGACAATGGAAATATAGATTATTTTTTGCAAAAAAACATAAAACCAATGGCTTGGTCTCCATTAGCTGGCGGACAATTATTGAGTCCAACAACCGAAAAAGAACTGCGTATTTTTAAAACACTCACTGAAATAGCCAATGAACTTCAAATTGAAGCTATTGATCAGCTTATTTATAGTTGGTTATTTAAACATCCTTCTAAAATAATTCCAATTGTGGGAAGTAGTAAAATTGAACGAATTAAAAATGCCGTTGATGCATTAGCCATTGATATGAGTTTAGAACAATGGTTTAAAATTTATACTGCTTCAACAGGAGTTGGAGTTCCTTAATGTGTTATAAAAATCGCATTGAAAATAAGTAATTTAACCTAAATTTACATTTCATTTTTTACAAAATATATGATATTAATTGGCAAACCTTACGTTTCAGATTTCCTGATAAAAACAATTAAAGAAAATAACTTTCAACTTGTTGCAACTGCAGAAGCTAAAGAATTAATTTCAGATAATACACTTAACTGGATTTCAGAAACCACCGCTACTACTATTATAAAAAAAAATCCAAATCATCTTATTTATTCTAATTCTGAAAATACCATTAGTTGGATTGAAAATAATTTAAGCGCAACAAATAGACCAGCACAAATTCAAATTTTTAAAAATAAAATTAAGCTTCGAGAATTATTAAAAGATATATACCCAAATTACTTTTTTAAAGGTGTTAAATATGAAGATTTAGATGCTATTTCTATCCATGATTTACCATTCCCATTTATCATAAAACCTGCCATTGGTTTTTTTAGTTTAGGTGTTCATAAAGTTGATGAACCTTCTGAATGGAATGAAGTTTTAACTAAAATTAAAGCAGAAATTGAACATATCAAAGGTTTTTACCCAACCGAAGTTTTAAATACCCATAATTTTATTATTGAAGAATGTATTGAAGGTGAAGAATATGCCATAGATTGCTATTACAATAATGAAGGTGAGGCTGTTATTTTGAATATTATGCATCATATTTTTTCTTCTGGAAAAGATGTAAGCGATCGCGTATATTCAACTTCAAAAGAAATTATCACTTCAAATCTTGAAACTGTTCAAAATTTAGTGAATATTATTGGCGAAAAAACAGACTTAAAAAATTTTCCGATCCATATTGAAGTTCGAATTGATAAAAAAGGAACCATTATTCCAATTGAAGTAAATCCTATGCGTTTTGGTGGTTGGTGCACTACTGGAGACCTTTCTTGGTATGCTTTTGGAATAAATTCTTACGAATACTTTTTATATGGAAAAAAGCCTAACTGGGAAGGAATTTTCAAAGAAAAAGAAGCTAAAAAACACAGTCTTATTTTGTTAGATAATAATTCTGGAATTAAGGATGCTGCTATTGCTTCTTTTAATTACAATCTCTTACTGAGTGATTTTGAAAATCCGCTATTATTAAGAAAAATAAACATTGGAGAATATCCAATTTTCGGATTTTTATTTACAGAAACTTCCGAAAGAAATGAGCGTGAATTAAAAAATATCTTAACTTCCAATTTAAGAAAGTATATTGTTAGAAAATAAATTCTAAATAAAGAAGACTGTCTATTAGGACAGCCTTCTTTTCTCTTTTTCAAAGCAAATTTCCTCATTTACTTATTCCCTAACATCAATAATTCATTAACTACTACTTCAGTAACATACCTTTTTTCACCTTCTTTAGTTTCATAACTTCTTGAAGTTAGTTTACCTTCAATAGCAATTTCTTTTCCTTTTTCTAAATACTTTTCAACTATTTCAGCAGTTTTACCCCACGCCACTATGTTATGCTATGTATCAAGGACTACCTTTTCGCCTTTGTATTTAAGTAAGTCGTTCTTCTAATGCATTTTTCCATTTATAAAATCCTTGTAGGTCTTCACTATAATCATGAATAATTTTACTAAAGTTTTCGTTTTTAGTTTCCAAAAATGATTGACGACCATTATTACGAATCCAATTCAATTTCTGATTTATCTGTACTAATTCCTCTTTGAATTGAACATTTTCCTTAGAAAGATGCCAGACATAAGTAGCTTCCTTAGTGTCTAATGTTTCTAAAACGATATGATGTTTTTGTTCTCCTTCAAGTAAGAAAACAAAGGAAAACGGATACAAAACAAATCTAATTTTTAATATTTTATAGTTATGTCGTTTTGCCAAGTATAGAAGCTGTTTATGATGAACATAACTATTGTTTTTCAAAAGAGTATCTATTAAATTGTCTTCCGAACCAAAGAAAGCACCAATCTTCTTAGGAGTTTCTTCTTTATTAGATTTTCCGCTTTTTATGAAGTGATGCTCAATCAATTCGAATTTTACACTATCTACAATCTCTTTATTTATAAGGTGAATATCTTTTGATACTGCTAATTGAGAAACAATAATAGTATCATCAAAACCAACTTGAATACGAACAGTAATAAATTTAGAATTAAGAACTTTGGAAAAATAAGGTTTTAAAACCTCAAATTCTGGTTGTATTTCTTCATTTTCGATTTCAAATTGAATTGAAGTTTGGGTGGATACTTTATATGAAAAGCAAATCATTCCGTAATGAAAATCCAATTCATTAATCGGTACTTTTATAACTTTATCAATATCCTGATGTTTTTTTGAGCTCACTTCAATAATCTCTTTTAGATCATCAAATAATGTAGCTTGTCTATCTAAATTTCGATAATATGTATTCCGTTTTAAAAATAGCTTATTGAGATAAGGGATTTGTTTATCTCGATAATCATAAATAATTGGAGTCAATTCAGAGCGTTGTACACGCCCGATATATTGAATTAATTTTCCCTTAAAAGCGAAAGGATATACTAGAAAAAGACCTGAAACATCCTTAACATCAATACCTTCTCCGAAAAACTGACCAGTGGTTATAATTGCCTGATAATTGCTTTGCTGTATGCTTTTCCATTTTGAATTTCGAGAGGCTACATTATCTTCTCCTGAAATATGAATAACTTCATATTTGGTTTTTAAGTACTGATATAGAACCTGAATATGCTCTTTTCGTTCTGTAATAATTACAATTTTTCGGCCTTTATTTAATTCATAATATATATCTTTTAAGATTAGTATATTTCTTTCTGAATCGTGAATGAGTACTTTTGAAAGTGTTTCAAAATGGTCGGTTTTTGAATTAAAAGGAATATTGAGACTTGTGTTTCGAATGGTTAACCTAGCTTTTTTATAAGTCTCTATTTGATGCGGTTTTATTTCAGAAATGATGTCACCTAAGTATATGAACAATAACTTCTCGTCATTGTTTTTACGGAATGGTGTTGCTGTCATTCCGTATTGGTAATACGGGGACAAGTGATGTATTGCTTCTCGAAAAGACTTTGCAGGAATATGATGGCATTCATCAATAATTACTATTCCAAAAGCAGATTTTAATTCTTTCGAACCATTTTCTATTTTCTTTACTAATGTTTGAATCAAAGCAATTGTTATTTGTTTTCCGATTTTCATTTTACCTTGCCCAATCTTTCCAATTTCTTTTTTGGGAATGCCAAAAAAGGTTTCTATTCGGTCTATCCATTGTTCAGCAATTTGTTTACGGTGTGTGATAATAAGTGCAGGTTGTTGCTTCTGTTCAATAAGCTTAAGTCCTATTATTGTTTTTCCAGAACCAGGGGGAGCTACAATAATTCCAAAATCCTTTTTCAAGGCAACTTCAAGAGGTGCATTTTGATGCTTTAATAATTGTATTTTAGAGACTATTTCAATATTTTTTGCTTTTTTTCTTTGGTCTAAAAACTCGTAATCAATTTTATTTTGTATACAGAATCGAATTAATTTTCCTATAAAACCTTTTGGTATCTCAAGAGTATTTTCATCTTCATCAATAAGTTTAAAGAAACGATTGGTTTTCCAGGTACTTCTTCCTGCTTTCTTTTTTACAAAAAAATCAGAATTATAGAAATTAAGATGCTCTTTTAAAAAATCAATAAGTGGACTTGTTAATCCATTACGGTTTATAACAATGCTATTGTTTAGTTTTATGACTAATTTTCCTGTATTTAAAACATTACTTCTAAAATCTTCCCTTGTTATTTTTTTCTGAAATTCTTCTCCAAATGATTTTAAAATTTCATCTAGATGGTTCGTTGAAACTCTTTTAATCTCTTTTAAAAAATTCCATTGATTTTTAAACGGAATAAATGTTTCGTTATTAATAAAACACGAATTGCCCTTTTGAAATGCAGTCCCTTGAAAGGGAAGGGCTATAAGATTTCCCAAACCTTTTCCAGATAAAAAATCTTGATTAGGGAACAACCTATCAAAACTAGTGTTCTTATCAAAAATCGAAAAAACACCAGTCTGTTCAAATAATGACAGTATTATTCTTCTACTTTTAATAGCTGGATAGGGCTTGTCAAAAAATATCCAAACATGTGCGCCATTCCCTGAACGAGAACGTTCTAAATAAGCAGGAATATTGTACTCTTTACACGAATCTACTGCTTTTTTAGATTGCTCTTTCCAATTTTTTTTATCAAAATCTGCAACAATAAACCATGATGTATTATCTTTTAAAAGCGGATATATTCCAATAAATTTTTCTCCAGATAAATGCTTTGATAATTGATAATCATCTAGCTTTAGATATGTTTTATCTTTGTAATCCTTAAAAGCTCCTCCTTTTTGTTTATGTAAGCGGTACATATATGGGTCATAAGAGTAAGCAGGCATATAGCCACTTTTGTTTGTCTTTTCCCATCGCAAAGCAAAAACATCTTCACGTCCTTTAAATAAAGAACGAAAAAGAATTAATTGATTCTGATTTACTGAATTTTTCAATGTTATATTTCAAGTGTTTTATACCAGTAATGAAATGCTTCTAAATTATGTTTCTTTAATTTATTAAGAAATGAGTAATTATGGTTTTTTATTATCCACGATTTCATATCAACAGATTTATCAAACCTTTCAATATTAGTTTTATTCCGCTCAATTTGTTTTACGATATAAGACGCTTTGGCTACAGCAATTTGTGCTTGAGGTTCTCTGAATTTTTTGCCATAAATAAAACCTGCTAAATTACTAACTCCAGATTGCATTATCTTAAACGCATCTTTATCAATCTTTCCGTTTGTGCAGAAATTATAAGAACTATTAATAATGTCATCTATTATCACTTGAAAGTTATCAGGATCTAATCCTTTATAAGCAAGTTCGCCATGTGCTACTTTTATAAAATTTTCTCGAACACCATTGAGTGATTGTATTCTGTCAAAGATGCTTGCTACATCATAAATTTGTTTTAATACTTCCTTTGGTTTGTTTAATGGAACTCCAGTTGTACGGGGTCCATAAGCGGTTAATTTATCTCCAAGAATCGCTTCGAGTGTTGGGGCGATAACTTTTATTGGTTCTCCTTTTTCTGATAAAAGAAAATGAGAAACTGCTGTCTCTTGTGTTTCTACATAAGGATTTTCTTCAAAAACAATATCAAGCAAAATATTATTTATATCTCCATCTTGTTTTGTTTGAGGTGTGTAAAATAGCTTGAAGTGTCGTTTTTCAATACCGGATTTATGCTTTCTTATTTTTTCTTCCCACTTTATAAAATCGGTAGATGCTACTACTTTTTCTAATAGCGCTTCAATATCTTGTTCTTTATTTTCAATGATAATATCTATATCAATTGAAAACCTTCTTGGCTCTTGTATCATTAACATTAATGATGTTCCTCCTTTGAAAATAAAACTAAGGTTTACAGATTGTAAGCTTTCTAATAATACTAATGCTCTAATTACTTTTTCTATAATTATTGGGTCAGCATGGAATTTCTCTCTATTTGAATTAATCCAATCAGTATGTAGGCTTTCAGGTAAAATCATTCATTTTTGTTTTTATAGATTCTTTCTTTTACAAATGGTTTTCTTCTTCTTCTGTCAGCATATCTAAGTAAAGTATCTTTTTTAATCGTATTATATTGAAATGCATTCTCAATAATACTATCAAGGTCACGACCTTGATATGCTGTATATAATTCAGTATCTACAATAAGGTCGACAAGTATTTTTTCTATTCTCGGAGTCTTAACCTGTTTTATATTTTGAAGAGGCGCATCGGTTATTAAGCTTTTTATGATAACAATACTTTCATTTCTATTTGCATATTTATCTAAAATATCTTTTGAAGGGTTTAAGAATACATTCTTTCGAATATTTGAAAGAAAATAAAATACATTATCTTCAGCCCCTTTTTCTACTTCTATAATGGTTTCATAATTATTAGGAATATGTAACATCCACTGTGCAATCCATTTGGTAGACCAGATAGAAATATCTAAAAACGGAAACTCTTCTTTAAGTTTCAAATATAAAATTTGATTTTCTTCAGATACTACTGGCGTGAATTCTTTTTGTTTTCCTAGTTTATATTTTCCTCTTCCTATTCTTTGTATTATTCCTTGTTCAACTAATGTGTAAATACGCCAATTAATAGTTGTCTTTCTCACTTTGTTATGATACCTCTGATAAAAGGTAAATATATCGTTCACTGATATAGGTTCGATATTCTTGAACTTACTTTTAAAAGTATCTATATGTAGTTTTGTTGTACTGATTTTCTTTTTATTTATTGCAAATATACAAAAACTATATTTCGTCAGCAAATACGTTTTAGTGACGAAGTATAGTTTTTGAGATTAAAAAAAAGAGCATCAACTTGATCCTCTTTTTTCTTCTTCACAACAACTTTCCTTTATTGTTTATTTCCTAGCATCAAAAGTTCATTAACAACAACTTCAGTTACATAGCGTTTATTTCCATCCTTGTCATCATAACTTCTTGAAGTAAGTTTCCCTTCAATAGCAATTTCTTTTCCTTTTTCTAAATATTTTTCAACTATTTCGGCAGTTTTCCCCCACGCAACAAGGTTATGCCAATCAGTATTAGTAATTTTTTCTCCTTCAGCATTTTTATAGCTTTCATTGGTTGCTAATGAAAATTTGGCTAATTTTTTACCATTTTCTAAAGTGATAATTTCAGGGCTGTTTCCTAAGTTTCCAATTAACTGTACTTTGTTTCTTAACGTACTCATAAGATAAGATTTTTATATATATTGAATATCATTAGGTCAATTCAACAGTGCAAATATTGGTTGGTTAGTTAATACTATCCGGTTGTTACGTAATTACTTTCGTATGTAAATGTTTGTAGTCGTTTGTAAACGATAAAATATGTTGTACATTTGAATACTGCTACTAAAAAACTAATAAATGATTATTGATTTTAAAAATGAAATTTGGAAATCCTACAAAGAAGATCACTGGAGTGATGATGATGAATATATGATTTCAAATTATGGAAGAGTTAAAAAGAAAAAAGTGTTTAATGACAATTGGAGGTTATCTTCAACATCATTGGTTAGTGAATATAAATCTTTTGGAATAAAGAAAAAAGGAAAACTGAAATCTGCAGCTAGTTATGTGCACCGATTAGTTGCAATTTTATTTTTAGAAAAAAAAGAGGATCAAAAATATGTGATTCATTTAGACTTTGATAAAGTAAATAATGAAGTTGCAAATTTAAAGTGGGTAAATAAAACCGAGTTATATTTACATCATAAAAAGAATCCAAAAAAAATTGCAAGAATTGGACAAGTTACCTCTTCAAAATTAACAGAAGGAAGGGTACGATTAATTAAAAAAAAGATATTCGATCCAAATAGAAGAACTCGCATGAAAATGATAGCGAAACAATTTGGAATATCTGAAATGCAATTGTACAGAATAAAATCTGGTGAAAATTGGAGTCATGTTAAAATTGATGAAAATAATTAAAAGTATAATTGAAAAAGAGTAACAATTGCTATGAAAAAAAAATGCTTAGAGTGCGGGGAACCATTTCAAGGTCGAATTGACAAAAAATTTTGTTCAGATTATTGTAGAAACACCTTCAATAATCAAATAAATAAAGAAAGTAAAAATTTAATTCGAAATATTAATAATAGGCTTCGTAAAAATCATCATTTATTAGCCAATTTAAACACCACTGGTAAAACAAAAGTTACTAGAACTAAGTTATTAGATGGAAATTTTGATTTTAATTTTTTTACATCAATTTATACTACAAAAACAGGAAATATCTATTACTATATTTACGACCAAGGTTATTTAGTGTTGGAAAACGATACTTATTTATTGATTAAAAAGGAGTAAATTATTTAATGACTGTGTTTTAATTTTTTTGTAATTGACTACGTCGAATCTTCGATTTCCTATAGGGCAGCGCATTAAGAAAGTAGTTTTTTTAAAGTTAATAGCGTGTAAATTATACTCAATCAAAAATTTATAAATATAATTTAAATTGGCTAAAATATATTTTCAACTTCTGCGGCTTCCAGCATTAAATAATGTAATTCCGTATTTTTTATAAATGGTTTTAATAAGTCACTTCCAGGGCCAAACATGGCTAATTCTACATAATCAGCAGAATGATCCATACTAATCCACCCCACGGAACTGTGTTGTTTTTGAATTTCAGCCATTGCCTTAAAAGGTAAATGCCTGGCGTTGTAATGATCATTTTCCAGTTTTATAGTGTTATAAAAACTTAAAATCAATTTAGCTTCGTCATCTGTTACTCCAAAATTATTTGCATATTCTATGCGTTCTTTAATCTGGGATATAGATGTTTCTTTATCAAAACCGTTTAAAATCCATTCATTACTGTGTTTATAGTTTTGAATAGAATCAAAATTATCATTAGCTTCATGTCCATAAATAACACCTGGATTTGAATTTCCGTGATCTGTAGTTATAATAACTAATGTATCCTTATTTTTTTCCGCAAAATCAATAGCTATTTTAACCGCTTCATCATGTGCTGTTTGATCATAAATTAAACCTGAAATGTCATTTCCATGGGCTGCCCAATCAACTTTACCAGCTTCAACTTGTAACACAAAACCTTCAGGATGCTCTTTCATGCGGTCAATTGCTTTTTGAGTCATTTCACCAAGTGTAGGGATTTTTTCTGCTAACTCTTCATTGTTATTTCTATCAATTGTATATGGAAGCGCATCATTGGAAAAAACACCAAGAATTGGTTGGTTATTATCTGAAGCCAACATTTCAGTTCTAGTTTTTACCACTTGATATCCTGAATTGGCAAACTTTTGATACATATCACGTTTATCTTTTCGATGCTCTGAAGAAAAATATTTTCCACCACCACCCATCATAATATCAAAACGCTGTTCTAAATATTTTTCTGCAATTTCTTCTTGCGAATTTCTAGATTTACTATTCACACAAAAACCAGCTGGAGTAGCATGGGTAATTGGCACAGTTGTAACACAACCAGCCATTTTCCCTGCGTTTTTAAATTTTTGCCAAAGAGGTAAATGATTTTCCCCGTTTGGACCAACATTTAATGCTCCATTATTAATTCTAAATCCGCCACCCCAAGATGAACTTGCTGCAGCAGAATCGGTTACAATAGAACTCGCAGAAGCCATATCCATTAAAGCGCGCGTTATTTTATTATCTTTATATAACTGAATCCAGTTACTCCCAATACCTGTTTTTCTAGAAAGGTATAAATCCGCCATATTTAGTGTCCCGGTACTCATACCATCACTAACAACAATTATTATGTTTTTAGCAATTTTATTCTTTTTTATTGTATCAAAATCTATAGGTGCGGCACCCAAATCAAAAGGGTTTAATAATGAAGTGCCAAGCGCAAATAGGGACCCGTTTTTAAAAAATTTTCTTCTATCCATAAATGTATCTTCAAAAGATTTTCAAATGTAGAAAGATTTAAAACTATAAAAGTTACTATTTAGTCAATCTTATGTTAAAATAACATTAAGCGTATTTTATAGAATTGAAAATTAACAAGGTATTTTTTATTGCTTTAGCAACAACATTTAATGAAACATTCACATTTTATTTTAATTAGACTAAAAAATAAATTAATTTTAGACAATTCAATTTTTAACTATGATACCAAAAAAATACCATCAAGTTCTTTCAATTTTAATTATAGTAGCTTCCATTTATGTTAGTTTTTATGCTCTTATGCCTTCGAGAGAAATTAATAAAACTACTAAAACAACAGAATTTTCAACAGAAAAAGCACTCGTTCACTTAAAAGAAATTTCAAAAAAACCACATTTTACAGGTACTTCTGAACATGAAGTTGTTCGCAAATATATTGTTTCTCAGTTAGAAGAATTAGGTCTTAAAGTTGAAATTCAAGAGCAGTTTGCAGTGAATAGTAAATGGAGAGCGGCAGCCAATACAAAAAATATTTTAGCACGCATAAAAGGAAGTGATAAAGGAAAAGCATTATTGTTGCTTTCTCATTACGATTCTAATCCGCATTCAGCATTAGGAGCCAGTGATGACGGAAGTGGTGTTGTTGTGATTTTAGAAGGAATTAGAGCTTTTTTAGCTAAAAATCAACAACCAAAAAACGATGTAATTATTTGTATTTCTGATGCTGAAGAATTAGGTTTATTAGGTGCAAATGCCTTTGTAAATTACCATCCTTGGGCAAAAGATGTTGGTTTGGTTTTAAATTTTGAAGCCCGTGGAAGTGGTGGTCCAAGTTATCTATTATTAGAAACGAATGGTGGAAATAAAAAATTAATTGAAGCTTTTAGTAATGCAAATACTCCATATCCAGTAGGAAATTCATTAATGTATAGCATTTATAAAATGCTGCCTAACGATACTGATTTAACTGTATTTAGAGAAGATGGAGATATTGATGGGTATAATTTTGCTTTTATTGGTGATCATTTTGATTATCATACAGCTCAAGATTCCTATGAAAGGATGGATATAAATTCTTTAAAACACCAAGCTTCTTATTTGATGGCAACATTAAATTATTTTTCAAATACTACTTTAGACAATTTAAAATCAAATGAAGATTATGTATATTTTAATTTCCCTTACTTCGGATTGGTTTTTTACCCATTTTCTTGGGTAATTCCTATGTTTATTGTTTGTGCCATTTTATTTTTCGCCCTGCTCATTATTGGAATTTCAAAAAAGAAGTTAACCGTTCAAGGAATTTTAAAAGGGTTTGTACCTTTTACACTTTCATTAGTAGTTTCGCCTTTATTAACGTTCTTCGGTTGGAAATTATTGTTAAAAATTCACCCACAATACCAAGACATTTTACATGGTTTTACCTATAATGGTTATTATTATATAGTGGCATTTATTGCATTAACATTGGCTTTATGTTTTTGGCTTTATAAAGGGTTTTTCAAAAAAAGAACAGCACAAGATTTACTGATAGCACCACTATTTTTCTGGTTAATAATTAACGGAGGTATTGCTTTTTACTTACAAGGATCCGCATTTTTTATACTACCAGTTATAATTTCTATAGTTATGTTATCAGTGCTTCTGTTTTCTGATATTAAATCTAAAACACTCATATTTTTTAGCATTTTAGCAATTCCTGTTTTGTTCATTTTTACACCATTATTAAAAATGTTACCCGTTGGTTTAGGGTTAAAAATGTTAGCTGTTAGTTCAATTTTTACGGTATTGTTATTTGGGTTTTTAGCTCCTGTTTTTCAGCACTATAAAAACCATAAAAATTTGACTAAATTATTTTTATCAATAGGTGTTTTAACACTAATTACTGCCTCATTTTATGCATCTTATAGTATTGACAGAAAACAACCAAACAGTATTTTATATGTGATAGATGCAAATAATAATGAAGCATATTGGGCTTCTTATAATTTGAAGGTTGATGAATTTACAAAACAATTTTTAGGTGAAAACCCTACAAAAGGTAATTTTGATAAAAACACAACGGCAAGTAAATATAAAACAGCAATTCAATTGTACACTAAAACTGAAGTTTTAAACATAGAAAAACCTATAATAACTATTGTATCAGATACGATTATTAATTCTGAGAGGAAAATATGCTTAAGCATATTTTCCGTCCGTAATGCCAATAAAATTGAATTGCTAACTAACATACCAATTAATTTTAAGTCTTTTAAAGTAAATGAAGAAGCCGTTTCAAATAAATCAGCTGGCAACTATGTGTTTTCAATAAATAAAGGCACAGTTATGAGCTATTACAGAACCCAAGAAAATGAAATTGTTGACATAGAATTTGTGGTAGATCAAGATCAAAAAATTGATATTGATATCATTGAAGCTAAATTCGATTTGTTTACAAATCCAGCATTTCATAGTACACCACGTTCTGAAATTATGATGCCTATGCCATTTGTTTTAAATGATGCAACAGTGATAAAAACCAATATAAAGCTTTTAAATAAATGAAAAAATTAATTTTAATAGCAATCACTATATTCGTTGTTTTTTCTTGTAAAAAAATAAATAAACCTAGTGAAATTGTTGATGAAATAGTTTATTTAAAGCCCAAACTAAATAAAAAAAGTGCCTCTTTTTTATACCATTTTGCTTTTGATTGTATAGATCAAGAATATCCAAATAAACTGAGTCAAGTTTTGGGAGATGCCAGTTATTTAAAAGAACCTTCAGAATTGCATCCAGCATTTTATGGCTGTTTTGATTGGCATTCATCTGTACACGGACACTGGACTTTACTCAATATCCTAAAAGAACAACCTAATTTTGAATATAAAGAAGCTGTTTTAAAAAAACTTCAAAAAAATATTACGAAAGAAAACATTTTAAAAGAAGTGCTGTATTTTGATGATGTTTATAATAAAACATTTGAAAGAACTTATGGCTGGGCTTGGTTGTTAAAAGTTGCAGAAACATTACAAGATTGGGATACTGAAGAAGCAAAAGAAATGTATGAAAATTTAGAACCTTTGGTTAAATTAATTGAAGTAAAGTATATAGAATTTCTACAAAAATTGAACTACCCAATTCGTGTTGGAGAACATCCAAATACTGCTTTCGGAATGTCATTTGCTTTAGATTATGCTAAAAAATATGCGCCAGAATTAGAAAAAGCAATTATTGAAAAAGCAAAAGAATATTATATGAATGATAAAGGTTGCCCAATTACTTGGGAACCTGGCGGGTTCGATTTTTTATCTCCTTGTTTGCAAGAAGCTTCACTCATGCTAAAAGTACTTCCAAAAGATGAATATATACTTTGGTTAGATGCTTTTTTGCCAAATTTTAGAGAACAGCCTGAGGATTATTTAAAGGTTGCTGAAGTAACAGATAGGTCTGACGGTAAATTAGCGCATTTAGACGGCTTAAATTTTAGTAGAGCTTGGTGTTTATATGAAATAGGAATTGCGTTAAAAAATGATAAAATGCTGAATTTAGCGAACAAACATTTTGATTATAGCTACAAAAAAATGGACTCTGGCGAATATGCCGGAGCCCATTGGTTAGCTTCTTTTGCTTTATATGCTATATTAAAAAACAATTAATTTTTACCGTATTCAGTAACTCGTATTGTATTTGCCATTCCTCTTTTTTTAACAGGCATTGAAGTGATGTTAATAGTATAATCGCCTTCGTTTAAATATCCTCTTTCTTTTGCTAAATCATTAATATCTTCAATAGTTTGATCGGTACTCACAAATTTATCATAAAATATGCCTTTTACTCCCCAAAGTAAGTTAAGCATAGCTAAAATTCTTCGGTTTGAAGAAAAGACTAAAATGTTAGATTTAGGTCTCCAAGATGAAATTTGAAACGCTGTATATCCTGAATCTGTTAACGTAGTAATAACTTCTGCATTCATAGAATTCGCCATTAAAGCAGCATGTTGACAAATAGTTTTTGATATATAGCGTTCATTTACACAAAACATAGTTTCATCAGGTATTGAAATTAATGGGGAATTTTCAACACTTTCAATAATTCTACGCATTTGTTTAATAACTTCAATTGGAAATTCACCAACAGAGGTTTCTCCCGAAAGCATTACAGCATCTGCACCATCCATAATTGAATTAGCAACATCATTTACTTCGGCTCTTGTTGGTACTTGACTTGTAATCATAGTTTCCATCATTTGAGTTGCAATAATTACTGGCTTGTGTGCTTTTTTAGCTATAGAAACTAAGCGTTTTTGCAATAGAGGCACTTTTTCCATAGGAACTTCAACACCCAAATCGCCACGTGCTACCATTATTCCATCACAATAAGGCATAATTTTTTCAATATTTGCTATTGCTTCTGGTTTTTCTATTTTAGCAATAATTGGAATTTTGTAAGAAGAATGTTCTTTAATTAATTCTTGCAGTTTTATTAAATCTTCAGAAGTTCTCACAAAAGATAAAGCAATCCAATCAACTTCCATTTTAACAGCAAATAAAGCATCATCAATGTCTTTTTCAGTTAAAGCCGGTAATGATATTTTTGTATTTGGAAGATTCACTCCTTTTTTGGATTTTAATTTGCCTCCACGTAAAACTTTGGTGGTTACGTTCGTATTATTATCAGTTGCAATAACTTCAAACAATAATTTTCCATCATCCACTAAAATATGCTCTCCAACCTTTACGTCTTTCGGAAAGTTTTGATAAGTCATAAATGCTTTTTCACTAGTTCCTTCACATTTATCTGTGGTAAAAGTAAATGTATCGCCTTCTTTTAATTTTACTTTTTCGCCCATTACACCAACTCGTAATTTTGGTCCTTGTAAATCGGCTAAAATTGCAACATGAAAATCACGAAGTTCATTAATTTCTCTAATTATTTTAATTTTTGCAGTTACATCTTCATAATCTGCATGTGAAAAATTAACTCTAAACACATTCACGCCAGATTCCATCATATTTTCAATAATTTCTTTGGTATTACAGGCAGGACCAAGAGTTGCAACTATTTTAGTTCGTTTTCTGTTTTTTGTCATAATTAAAATATTAGATGATTTTTAGATTTTAATGAGCTAGGTTCAATAGCATAGGATGTAATTATTTGTTGTATTTTATTTAATTTACCAACTAAAATTCTAGCTAAATTTTGTTGATTACTACCTTCAATTTTTAAAAAGAAATCAACTTTCTTTTTTTCAGGTATTAAATAGGAAATTGTACTGTAATTATCTTCAAATAATCCTTCATTTTTTTGAGGATTTACAAGTTGTGAATATTTGTTATTTATTAAATAATAGTTTATAAAATTATGTTCATCTTTGTATTCAAACAAAGGGAATTCAGCATTAGAATCTTTAAAATCTAAACAATGTTTAAATCTAATTAATTTCGTTTTTAAATGTGTATTTAAAAGATATGCTAACCTATAATCTTCTTCGGTTGAATGAATACCAATTAATAAATAATCATCTTCTAATTCTAATGTTAATAATGGCATATAAAGAACGAATATTGATTTTACAAAAATAGGGTTGTTTAAGTACAGTAACTAATAATTTTACGAAATCGTATTCGGTTACTATTATAAGTTAGTGATTTCATTTTGAAAAACAAAATAGGCTCTTTTTGATGCAATTTCTTCAGCTTTTTTCTTTGAAGTAGCTCTTCCTTTTGAGATAATTTTACCATCCAAAAAAAGTTTCACACTAAAATGTTTAACAGGGTTATTTCCAGAATCTTCATAAACTTCATAAAGAAATTCTTTTTTTTGTTTTTGACACCATTCAATAAATAAACTTTTATAACTTGTAATTTTCCCTTCTAATTTGAGAACATCAACATATGGAGTGATAACTCTATAATAGATAAATTTTTCACAATATTTATACCCTCTATCTAAATATATTGCACCAATTAATGCCTCAAAAACATTCCCGTGAATATCATCTCCAAATTTTGACCTTGCAACCTTACTTTTAACAAAAAGCAATAAATTAAAGTCTCTCCCAAGCTCATTAAGATGCTCTCTACTTACAATTTTAGATCGCATTTGGGTTAAATAACCTTCATCTCCTGTAGGTACTTCTTTAAATAAGTGGGAGGCTATAACAGCACTAAGCATAGCATCTCCTAAAAACTCTAATCGCTCGTAATTAATTATTAAACCCGATTTTTTGTCCACTTCTTTTGTGGATCGGTGAATAAATGCTTTTTTATAATATTGTATATGTTTAGGTTTAAATCCTAAAAGTTTTTTTAATGAAACATAAAAAACCTCGTCTTTTTTTGAGCGAGGTTTCATTATTTTACGAATGAATTTCATTCAGTTTTTTTGTTGTTAATCCATCTTCTTAAGAAGAACACAAGCGTTGTGACCTCCAAATCCAAAGGTATTGCTCATTGCAACTTTTACAGTTCGTTTTTGAGCTTTGTTAAACGTAAAGTTTAATTTACTATCAATTTGATCATCATCAGTAAAATGATTTATAGTAGGTGGTACTATTCCATGTTTAATGGCAAGTATTGAAGCAATAGCCTCAATAGCCCCAGCAGCCCCTAATAAATGACCTGTCATTGATTTTGTTGAATTTAAGTTTAAAGTATATGCATGTTCGCCAAACACTTCTAATATCGCTTTAGATTCAGCAATATCACCTAAAGGTGTTGAAGTGCCGTGCATATTTATAGCGTCTACATCTTCTGGCTTTAAACCAGCGTCTCTTAAACAGTTTTTCATTACATTTATAGCTCCTAATCCCTCAGGATGCGGTGCTGTAATGTGATAAGCATCGGCAGATAAACCACCTCCAGCTACTTCTGCATAAATTTTCGCACCTCTTGCTTTGGCATGTTCATATTCTTCTAAAATAAGTGCTCCCGCTCCTTCACCTGAAACAAAACCATCTCTATCTTTATCAAAAGGTCTTGATGCGGTTTCCGGATCATCATTTCGTGTAGATAGCGCTTGTAAAGCGTTAAAGCCACCAATTCCAGAAATGGTAATTGTAGCTTCAGAGCCACCAGCTACCATCACATTTGCATGTCCTAATCGAATGTAATTTAGAGCATCAATTATTGCGTTTGAAGAAGATGCGCAAGCTGACACGGTTGCAAAATTTGGGCCTCTAAATCCATATTTAATGGAAATTTGACCAGGTGCCATATCCGCAATCATTTTTGGAATAAAAAAAGGATTGAATCTTGGAGTACCATCACCAGCAGCAAAATTTAAAACTTCGTTTTGAAAAGTTTCTAATCCGCCAATTCCTGCCCCCCAAATTACACCAACTCTATCTTTATCAATTTTTTCTAAATCTAATTGTGAATCGTTAATGGCTTCATCAGACGCTACCATAGCATACTGCGTGAATTTATCCATTTTACGAGCCTCTTTTCTATCAAAAAAATCAGTGGCATTAAAGTTTTTTAATTCACATGCAAAACGAGTCTTGAACTTAGTGGCATCAAAATATGTAATTGGAGCTGCCCCGCTAACACCGTTAACAAGGCTATTCCAATATTGTTCTACATTATTACCTATTGGTGTTAACGCACCAAGTCCAGTGACTACAACTCGTTTAATTTCCATATTAAAGATTACTTTTTAGCGTCTTCTATATAGCTAATTGCTTGACCAACAGTACCTATGTTTTCTGCTTGATCATCTGGAATTTGAATGTCAAATTCTTTTTCGAATTCCATGATTAATTCAACAGTATCAAGTGAATCAGCTCCTAAATCATTAGTAAAGCTTGCTTCGATTGTTACTTCATTTTCGTCAACGCCTAATTTATCTACGATAATGGCTTTTACTCTTGATGCAATGTCTGACATAATTTTTTTATTTTTTAATTTAATTACGGGGCAAAAATATAAAACTTTATTGAAATGGAAATCTTTTACTTAATAAAAGATAATATATGAAATTTAAAGTTATTAAAAGTTTTTCTATTTAACCAGTAAAAGTTGTTAATTATTTGTTTTATTTGTTGAATATCAGAACCAAAAAAGTATTCAAATGAAACGTATTGTAATATTAGCTTCAGGCTCTGGAACAAATGCTGAAAATATTATAACGTACTTTAAAAATAGTACTTTAATTTCAGTTGTTCAAGTGCTTTCTAATAACAAAGAAGCTAAGGTGTTAGAACGAGCAAAAAGATTAAATATAAATTACTCAAGTTTTGATAAAGCTGATTTTTATACTTCTGATGAAGTGTTAAATAACTTAAAATTAAATGCTGATTATCTTATTCTAGCTGGGTTTTTATGGAAAATTCCTTCAAACATAATTGAAGCATTTCCAAATAAAATTATCAATATTCATCCGGCATTATTACCAAAATATGGAGGAAAAGGCATGTACGGAATGCATGTGCATCATGCAGTTGTTTCAAGTAAAGAAAAAGAATCAGGCATTACAATTCATTATGTGAATAAAAATTATGATGAAGGCGCCATTATTTTTCAGGAAAATTTTGAGGTGTTAGTTTGTGATACGGCTGAAGATGTTGCAAAAAAAATACATACTTTAGAGCAGGAAAATTTTCCTCAAATTATTGAAAAAGTTATTTTAGAAAATGGGTAAAAAAAGTCAAGTTCATATATATACAGATGGTGCTTGTAGTGGTAATCCTGGCCCTGGAGGTTATGGAATTGTTATGGAATGGGTAGGGAAACCTTATAAAAAAGAGTTTTCAGAAGGCTATAAAAAAACAACCAATAACCGAATGGAACTATTAGCTGTAATTGTTGCACTTGAAAAAATAAAGATTACAGCTATTGAAATCATGGTTTTTTCAGATTCAAAATATGTAGTAGATGCTGTTGAAAAAAAATGGATTTTAGGATGGCAAAAAAAAAGATTTAAAGATGTGAAAAATCCCGATTTATGGAAACGATTTTTAAAAATTTACAATCCTAAAAACACAAAGTTTAATTGGATAAAAGGACATAACGAGCATCCGCAAAATGAGCGATGTGATTTATTGGCTGTTGCAGCTTCTAAAAAAGAAAATCTATTAGAAGATATTGGTTACGCTAAAAAAGAAGATTTACTCTTTTAAATTTGTTAAATTTTCCAAATAATTCAATAATTCTTGTAAATTGCTTGGAGAATTATTGTGTTCAAAATTATAATTGTATTCTTTTTTATTGAATTGAAGGTTAAATTTTGCAGGAATAACTCTATCTACAGCAGCTTTTTCTTCTGAAAGTTCACTTTCTATTTTTGTGAAATCTATTTTTGAAATTAGAGTATTGATATCTGATAATTGTTCTTTTGATAATTCAAGAGTGCTGATTTCTCCGTTTTTAGTTATATTAAGAACGTTGTTTTTTAAAAGTAGTGAATATTGAAAACCTCTAGTTCTTGCTGAATAATCTAACGAAACAGTATTCTCTTTTTCTTGACCTTGGCAAGATTGTGAAAATGATAGCACCAAAACAAATAAGATATTAAAAACTTTCATAAGTTGAATAATTTCATAGTTTAAAGATCCTTATTGATTAAGGAGTAACAAAACTTACTCTAGAACCTCCTGAAGCAAATATTGCTCTCATTCTATCATTTTGACCATTACTAAACATATACATACAGTTATCATCTGTATAATCCATGTAGTTCATTGTCATATCGTTTGATTTACAATTAACAGTTGGGTACGTTGGGCAACCATAATTTGCACCATCTGAACTTGGTGTGTCAGCAACAAAATCATCTTGACGACATCTTCCATCTCCCCAAATATGACGTAAGTTTAACCAGTGACCAATTTCGTGTGTTGCAGTTCTACCATGTCCGTAAACTCCTCCAGCTGCATTTTCACCTAAAAAATCTGAACCAATAACAACACCATCAGTTGCTAAAGTTCCACCTGGAAATTGTGCATATCCTAAAATTCCACCACCTATTTCACAAATCCAAAGATTTAAATTGTGAGCAGGATCTGTTGCATCCATACCTCCTTGGCTTGAAGATTTCATAGCGTCGTTTGTTCCCCAAGTTGTTTTAGTTGAAGCTTTTCTGTTAACGGCAGCAAGCACAAAAGTAATATCTGCATTCGCAACTAAACTAGCAAATTCTGAAGGAACACCACTTGTATTTGAATTTTGGTTGTTAAAATCATCATTCAAAATAGCAATTTGAGAATTTATATGCGCAGTTGTAACCGGATGTGCAGCATCTTCTAAAATATTTATAACAACAGGAATTGTAATAGCGCCTGTGTAAGGTGTAGGTGTAGTACCACCACCTCCATTACCTGGCTTGGTAGGTTTTCCTTTGAAAGAAATATAAGTACGTGTATGTTTTTCAATATTAAACATACGGTTTTCTAAACCTGGATTTTCTTTTAATTGTCTGTTTAGTACTTTCATGCTTTGACATTTGTCTGCTTTAGAACCATTTGCTAATTTTGATAAATCACCATCTGTATGAACATAAAAATCGCTCATGTCAATTGATACAGCTTCTTGTGTTGGTACAACTTCGTCAGAACTTGGCTGACATGCAACTACAGCTAATGCTAAAATTGCAATAGAAAAAATTAGTTTTTTCATTTTAAATTTGGGTTATTTGGTTAATAATTCGGGACGTATCTTTAATTAAAGATGGCCGAATATATTAAAATTATGTTAATAAACAATAGTTTAGTTAAAAAAAATATTAAATAATTGTGATTATGCTAGAAAACAAAAGAAGAATAACTTTTTATCGTAAACTGTTAAATAATTAACAAAGCATTGTGTTTGCTTTTATAAGAGCATTATATAAAATATCAATTTCTTCAAAAGTATTGTAAAATGAAAAAGAAACTCTTATGGTTCCCGGGATTTTATAGAAATCCATAATAGGTTGCGCACAATGGTGACCAGTTCTCACTGCAATCCCTAATTTATCAATAATTGTACCTATATCATACGGATGAATTTCACCAATATTAAAAGAAATTACAGCCGTTTTATTTTTAGAAGTACCGTAAATTTTTAATCCTTCAATTTGAAGTAATTTTTTAGTTGCATATTGAAGTAATTCATTTTCATAGGAAGCAATGTTTTCAAAACCCAAATCATTCATATAATCAATTGCAACTCCGAAAGCAATTACACCTGCAATATTTGGGGTTCCAGCCTCGAATTTATGAGGTAAATCGGCATACGTAGTTTTTTCAAAAGTAACATGTTTTATCATTTCGCCTCCTCCTTGATAAGGAGGTAATTTGTTTAACCACTCCTCCTTCCCATATAAAATTCCAACACCTGTTGGTCCGCATAATTTATGAGCTGAAGCCACATAAAAATCAACATCCAAAGCTTGCACATCTGATTTAATATGTGGGCAAGCTTGCGCACCATCAATTAAAACAGCTGCTCCAATGTTATGTGCTTTTTTAATAATTTCTTTAATTGGGTTTATGGTTCCTAAGGCGTTGGAAACGTGATTTACAAATACTAATTTTGTTTTTTCTGAAAGTAACTTGTCATATTCGCTCATCACTAATTCTCCTTCCAAATTCATTGGAATAACTTTTAAAATGGCTCCTGTTCGTTCACATAACATTTGCCAAGGAACTATATTTGAATGATGTTCTAAAGCTGAAACTATAATTTCATCGCCTTTTTTTAATAATGTAGTAAAACCGGTTGCAACTATATTTATACTATGTGTTGACCCAGCCGTAAAAATAATTTCAAGACTTTTATTAGCATTAAAATGGTATTGTAATTTAATACGAGCCTGTTCAAAAGCATCAGTCGCTTTCTGACTTAAAGTATGAACGCCTCTATGAATATTTGCGTTAAAAGTGGAGTAATAATTAACAATACTATCAATAACAACTTGTGGCTTTTGGTTTGTGGCAGCATTATCTAAATAAACGAGTGGTTTTCCATTTACTTTTTGATTTAATATTGGAAAATCAGCTCTTACTTTTTTAATATTTATCATTTTCTTTTTTTAGAATGATTCTAAATGCGAAATTACAAAATTGGTATTGTTTTAAAGGTTGTAAAATTTAAAATCTTAACGTAAATTTTAGAATAAAGCCGGTTTATTATCTAGTTAAACAGTATTTTCGAAAAATAAGTTCGTTTTAAAGGAAATGCTATAGTACTTTTAAGGATGTGACAAGCTACATAACTTGCGTACTTCAGCCAAGACCAAGGCCTTTTGCTTCTCTGAAAAACTCAGGTGATTAAGTGACTCAGGCATTTTAGATAGCTCTTTAACCAAAATAATATCTTTTTCCATGAGTTGAATTTTTTCTTTTTTCGTCAAAGAAATCAGGGTGGTTATGGGATATAAGCCATATTTATCAATGTTATTTTTTATTCCGTTATTTTTAGGGTAATCCCAACTTAACAAAGTCAGATCAACACACTTTGCATAATCTATTGCATCTTTTGTAAAACGGGTATTTGTAACCAGCCAACCTTGTTTTAAATGGGTTGTTTTACCGGAATTGTTCCATACTTTTTGAACATCAATAAACCGGGAGTTAATATATAATGGAATTTTTACATTATTTATATTGGTTGGATTTTGATGAAATTTACATTCTATAGTATATGTATTTCCATCTTTTTCAGCCAGAACATCTATTTCATGGGTAATACATTCACCATTTAAAATCTCGCCAATTTTAGTTTTATACCCTTTTTGTTTTAACAATGCACTAATTAATCTTTCAAACGGAAATCCCGTAGGGCCTAATTCGAAAATTGATCTTTTTAAACTGTATTTTGAAGCACAAATTCGATTGTATTTTTTTAGTATGTGAAAGGCTTTTTTATAAATTAAGTTTGAAGAAATTCCGTCATAAAGTTGAGGCTTTACAGCATCCACAATTTTTTCAATTTCTTCTTCTGAAGCACCACTATTTTTAAGAGAACTAGAGAGTTTTTGTATTGAAAAGGGTTCTAAATCCCCAGAAATCTTTTTAACAACTATTATTTTATTGTCCATATTTTTCATAATTATCGAATCAAATTTATGCTAAATATTTTAAGTCGACTCTATTTTAAAATCTTAATATTTCAGTCATCAATCCAAAACGAATAGTATCAATTTGATGATTAAAGTAAATATTGTAATAATCCATTCCATGATAAAATTGGACGAATAACCCAATATCTTCCAAAAATTTTGGATGATAATAAAATGTTAGACCGAGATTTAATCGATTTAAATCAAAAGTGTTCCAGTTGTTTACTGAGTCAAACATCCAGGTTGTTTCCAATTTTAATGAGATATTTGGTCTGTTCCCCGACTCTAAATTGTTTCGGGGAAGTTTAAAAGCTGAAAAAGTGTTGTGCCAACGAAATCCGCTATATTTTCCATTCATTTCACTAAGCATCCAATTTTTTGGATGGACTTCAATAGAGCTTTTGAAAAATTTAAAAGCATTTAAATGTTTGCTGTGTGATGATTTGATAAGGCCTAATTCAATAAAATTAGTAGCGAAATTTCCAGATATTAAATTTATAGTTCCATCTTCATTATAGAAATTTGCTTCTTGGCCGTTTGAATGATGTCCAAATCGACCAAACAAAGTCAGTTTCTTTGAGGCTTGTTTATTTCCTGTTAAAAAATAAAACGTCATTTGTGGAATATAGCTGGGTGTTCTTACAGGATATGATGTTTCATCATACATCCTGATAATAATTTGACCTGTAAGAACACCCATTAATCTAGAATCCTTACGTTCTCTAATTTTAAAACTGGGACTTACATTTGCCTCAAACATAAGTGGTTTTATATTTCCAATATTAACAGGGAACGTAACATAGCTATCGCTTTGATTAATCTGCGCCATTTTATCCAGAGTAAGGATTGATGTGGTATCCACATTTGTTTGCGCAAGAGCAAGGTTTGCTGTAAAACCAATAAAAAATAATAGGAAGCTATTTGTTTTCATTACATGTAAATAAGCTTTATAACTTTTGTTAAATTAGAATTCACTTCAAAACTTGCTTTAGAAAATTTAGGACGATTCGAGAGCCCTATGGATTCATAATTTGAAAACCCAATACCTTCCTTTGGTATTGGCAACAGGAATTTCTTGTCTATTTTCCCATTTTTGTCTTCGTCATGCAAAACATTTACGGCGTAACTCCCTTCAGGTAAATTTGTAAAGGTGAAAGTGGCAGTGCTGTCTTTATCAATTTGCGAAACACCCTTTTTAAAATATTTTTCATATTTTTCGTCGGGAATGGAACCTTCTTTGTTATATAATGCAAAAATAACTTCTCCTTTATAATTTCTGAATCCTTCTGCTTTTACTATTAATGAATAGGTTTCTTCATCAGTATATCTATCAAAAGATAACATTGTAAATACTGCCAATAGGATTACTATTTTTTGGATTATTTTATTCATTAATTTGTTTTCTTATAACTCCAAACTGCCAAGCCATTCATTAAAATTGCATAGCCCAGCGTTTTTAAAAACTGTGGTAAAATATCAGTAAACTCAGCACCTTTTAACATGACCATTCGCATGACTTCAACAAAATATTTTATGGGATTAAATTCTGTTAAATATTGCGCCCACATTGGCATACTTTCAATAGGAGTAAAAATCCCACTCATTAAAATAAATATCACCACAAAAAACCAAGAAATAAACATTGCTTGCTGTTGCGTTTCGGTAAAATTAGAAATGAATAATCCCATGCCTAAAATAACCAAAAGATAAATGGCTGTATAAAAATAAACTAAACCAAGACTTCCTATTATAGGTGTATTAAAAACAACTTTTGAAATAATTAGCCCGATGGTTAATAAGCCAAATCCAATAATCCAAAAAGGGAATAGTTTGCCAATTATAAATTGATGTTTTTTAATAGGAGTTACGTTCATTTGCTCTAGAGTCCCAATTTCTTTTTCACGAACAATATTCATTCCTGATAAGAATAAAGTGATCATTGTTACTAGTAAAACCAAGATACCGGGAACCATAAATGTTTTATAATTTAACGTTTCATTATACCAAAAAGAAGGAATACTAGTTATATTTTTAGGCTTGTTTATGAAATCGGAAGGTTGCATTAATGCCGCTTGTGCATTCTTATTAAAGCCCTGTACAATTTGATTGATATAAACGTTTTCTACTCCGGCAGCTGCACCATCAATAGCATTAATAATAACTGATACGTTTGTTTGTTTTTCCTTTAAAAGATCTCGTTCAAAATATGGAGGAATTTCCAAAATAACATCAACTTCTCCTTTTAACATTGCTGAACTTGCCAATTTTTCAGAAGGAAAACTAGAAACAACATTAAAATAAGTAGACGCTTCAAATTTATCAATTAAAGATCTGGAAAATGAAGTGTTATCATTATCAATATAGGAGAATTTTATGTTTTTTATTTCAAATGTTGCTGCATTAGATAAAATAACCAATTGTAATAATGGTAATATAAAAATAATAGGAAGCATTCCTTTATTTCTAAAGATTTGTTTGAATTCTTTTTGAATGATGTATCCTATGGTTTTCACAATTTATATACTTTGATTTATCTCTCGACTGCGCTCGAGATGACTTTCAATTTTGTCAGGTCGAGCGCAGTCGAGACCTTATTTTATATTATAAGAGATAAGACTTTTTCTTCTTTAATATTTTGCCTCTCTTCTAATTTCTATATTCTTTCCTTCTTTTATCAATTTCTACTTTGGAGTAAGTGAATTTTATTCCAATCTAATTTTATATTTTTTAATACTCAACACTATAAAAAATAGTGTCATCGCAGCTAGAATTAATGTTTCCTTCCAAATAAATGTTAACCCTACACCTTTCAGCATAATTCCTTTTAAAATAATGATAAACCATTTTGCTGGAATAATGTTACTAATTACTTGTAAAGCCAAAGGCATACTGGAAATTGGAAAAATGAATCCGGATAATAGTATAGTTGGCAACATTAATCCCATCAAAGAAATCATCATGGCAGTTTGTTGGGTAGCAGATATTGTTGAAATTAAAATACCTAAGGATAACGATGTTATTATAAATAAAACACTTTCAATTCCCAATAAAAACAGACTTCCTTGCACAGGCATTTTAAATATAAAAATGCTGAGTAAAACAATAACAATGGCATTAATTATTGATAAGAAAATATAGGGTATAACTTTACCAACTATTACCTGAAATGGTTTTAATGGCGATACCAGTAAAATTTCCATAGTGCCCAATTCTTTTTCACGTGTTATTGAAATAGAGGTCATCATTGCAGAAACCAACATTAAAATAATAGTCATAACTCCCGGTACAAACATAAAAACACTTTTTAATTCTGGATTGTAAACCATTCGAGTCTCTGGAACAATTTGGTAAGGCGTTTTTATGGTTGTATTAATTTCTTGTTGGTATTTTTGAAGAATAGAATTTGTGTAATTACTAATGGTATTTGCCGTATTAGGATCTGTAGCGTCTGTTATTATTTGAATAGTTGCATTGTTTTCTTTTGTTAAATTTTTACTGAAATCTTTTTCAAAAATCAAAACAGCTTTCACTTTTCCTTTTTTAAAAACAGTTGCTATTTCTCCTTCATTTTTAATTAATTGCTGAATGCTAAAATACTTTGAAGAAGCTATTTTATCAATAATTTCTTGAGATATTACATCTTTAGAATGGTCAAGAACAGCAATATCAACATTATTAATTTCATTGGTAATTGCAAAACCAAACAACATAATTTGCGCAATTGGCATTCCAAAAAGAATGAATAACGAACGTTTATCTCTAAAGATATGGTAAAATTCTTTTTTTATAAATCCTTTAAATCGTTTCATAAGCCCCTAATAAACATCCTATCCATATAGTTTAGAAATTCGTCATTCTGAATTTATTTCAGAATCTCATCATGCTAATTACCAATCATTATGTGAACCTGAAACAAGTTCAGGTTGACGAAATATTTACTTTTTGGATAGTCTATATTTCTTTGTTTTATTATTTTTTTTTACTAAAATTCATTCTTTTTTAGTTTTTACTTCAACTCCAATCAGTGTCCAATTATTTTTTACTCAATATTTCTCGCTAATTTTAAAAAAACATCATTCATACTTTCAGCTTTAAATTGTTCTTTTAATCTTTTAGGAGTATCTAAAGCTTCTATTTTACCTTCCACCATAATAGAAACACGATCACAATATTCTGCTTCATCCATATAGTGCGTAGTCACAAAAACAGTGGTTCCGTTGTTGGAGGCTTTATAAATCATTTCCCAAAATTGACGTCTTGTAATTGGGTCAACTCCACCTGTTGGTTCATCTAAAAAAACAATTTTAGGGTCGTGCAATAAAGCGACCGAAAAGGATATTTTTTGTTTCCACCCTAAAGGCAAAGAGCCCACTAATTCATCCACAATATTACCTAAGCCCAATTCAGCAACCAACTCACATCGTTTTTCTTCAATTTTCTTGCGAGACAAACCATAAATTCCTCCAAAAAAAGTAATGTTTTCTTTCACGGTTAAATCGTCGTACAAAGCAAATTTCTGACTCATATAACCAATATTTTTTTTTATATCTTCTGGGTTTGTGAAAACATTAAAACCTGCTATTTGTGCACTTCCGTCTGTTGGTGTTGAAATACCAATCAGCATTTTCATGGCTGTGGTTTTCCCAGCGCCATTTGCACCTAAAAAACCAAATATTTCACCTTTTTTTACTTCAAATGAAATTTCACTTACCGCAGTAAAGTCACCAAATTTTTTGGTGAGATTTTCTACTTTTATTACGTTTTCATTTTTCATGTTTACTTTGTCTGTTCGAGCGCAGTCGAGAACTACCTATTTATGATTAAAAACCTCTCGACTGCGCTCGAGGAGACATATATGTATTATTTATTTAGCCAATTCCATAAAAGTATCTTCAATAGTTACCTCAGTTTTGGTTATTTGTATGTTTTGTAACTGGTTATTTTTTAAATATTTATACAATTCTTTAGGATTAAAATCTTCTCTTTTATCCGTATAATGCACAAATTCTCCAAAAGGATAAACGCTGTACTTGTGTTCAAAATTTTTCAAACATTCAATAAGTTTGTACATATTATCAGTTTTTACATTGTATATTTTTTTAGGGAAATGTTTTACGATTTCCTGCGGAGTGTCAATTTGTAATATTATACCATCTTGAATTAGTGCAATTCTATCGCACAGAGCGGCTTCATCCATATAAGGCGTAGAAACTAAAATAGTGATGCCTTTTGTTTGTAAACGCTTCAACATTTTCCAAAATTCTTTACGGGAAACTGGGTCAACACCAGTTGTAGGTTCATCTAAAAATAACACTTTAGGCTTATGAATTAAAGCGCAACACAAGGCTAGTTTTTGCTTCATTCCACCCGATAATTTTCCTGCTCGACGCTTTTTAAAAGGTTCAATTTGAATGTAGATATCTTTTATTAAATCATAATTTTCTTCAATAGTTGTCCCAAAAATAGTAGCAAAAAATTCTAAATTTTCTTCCACTGTTAAATCCTGATATAAAGAAAATTTTCCAGGCATATAACCAACGTGATTTCGTATGTTTTTATAATCTTCTACAACATCAAAATTTGCTACAGTTGCAGTTCCTTCATCAGCAAATAATAAAGTGGTTAAAATCCTGAATAATGTTGTTTTTCCTGCACCATCAGGACCAATTAATCCAAATAATTCACCTTCTTTTACATCAAAAGAAATATTATTTACAGCAGTTACATCTTTAAAGGACTTACTGATATGTTGTACTGAAATACTCATTTTATATAGTACTTAATTTATCTTATTCAAAATAGTTTGAATATTCTAATAGGTGTTTATTTAATGTTTTATAACTCTCTTTACAAACATTTAAGTTTGAAGATTCTAATTCTTTAAAAAGAGGTATCATAGGTGATAGAAAGTTATGTAATTGATTGTGAGGTTCACCTTTCATAGTACATTTACTGATAATAGCTCCAAATTCTTTTTCTAAATTTTGTTTGAGAGTTGAATACGCTTCTATAGTTTCTTTTTTAGTAAACGAATTTATCAACGTAAGCATATTGTTTATACCTTCTGTAGTTTCTAAATTTGCTTGCCATAAATTTCCATTATTTAATTCCAAAACAGCATCGCTTTTGTGTTCATCTTCTGTTTGTTGTGTTTTAGTCGGGTTTTGTTTTTTTTCAGTTTTATTAACACACGAAATAGTAATTATTAGTAATGTAAGTATGAAAATTAAATGAATTGCTTTTTTCATTTTGAAAAATTTTTATAGTTAAAAGTTAGAAGAAATATGAAAATCCAAATACTCACTCTAAATACCATAGCTCTAATGCTTTCCGTTGCAACAATTTCGCTAAAAAAGTATAAGTACATTAAAATACCACTATGTAAAACTAAAATTGTTGGGATTAGTGATTTTGATAATTTATTCTTTTTCCAAATTAGATATGATGTTAAGATTGAAATAACCCCTAATATAACGTTGTAAAATACCAACCATTTAAGTACATTATAATCTTTTGTGTCAATTCCAAAGAGTACTTTTGAACCAGCAAAAACTGACATAGCGCCTATAAAAAAGGCAAATATTGAAGCTATTTTATACGAATTTTTCATGAAATTAATTTTTTATTTAAAAAGAGAAATGTAGCTTTGGTTTGTTGTTAATTATTGCGTAATCCACATTTCAGCAGGCATACCTATTTTTAAACTTCCATCATTTTTTACATCAATTTTTACGGCGTAAACCAAATTAACGCGCTCTTCTTTTGTTTGAATAATTTTAGGTGTAAATTCAGCTTCAGAAGCAATCCAAAAAATAGTTCCTTTGAAGTTTTTCATATCTTCATTTGAATCAATTTTAACGGTAACTTCTTGTCCAATTTTTATACTTGAAAGTTGTGTTTCACTCACATAAACTCGTAATTGCATGGTGCTTAAATCAGCTATTTTGTACAAAGGTTTTCCAAAAGAAGTAATTTCATTTGGTTCCGCATATTTTACTAAAACAGTTCCATTTATTGGATTTATAATGCTGCTTTTTTGTAATAAATCTTCTAGTTGATTTATTTGCACATCGATGCTTTTTAACTCATTTATCACTGGAGTATTCTGGATTTCTACACTTTTAATTTGTTGCTTTACAACATCAATTTGTCCATTAACATCATCCAGTTGTTTTTGTGTTGCTGCGTTTTCACTTAATAGGTTTTCTATTCTATTTTTAGAAATTATCGCAGTTTTTAACTGCGCTTTTAACACATTTATTTGAGATAAAACGCTTTTTGATTTTGAAATTATCGTATTTTTAGAAACTAATAATTGCTCTTTTTTCAGTCCTAATTGAATGGTGTCAATTAAACCTACTATTTCCCCTTTTTTTAAGATTTTTCCTTCTTCAGCATCAAATTGAAGTAATTTTCCATTATTTTCGGCCGATATGGTTATTTCTGTGGCTTCAAAATTTCCATAGCCATCCGCTTTATTATTACCATTAGTACATGATATAATTGTACCTGCAAGTATCAATGTTCCTACTATTATTTTTGTGATTTTCATTTTTTTATAATTAATGTTTTTAAATCTATTTTCTAACGCTAAATCAATTTCCTTTTATTGTTTTATAGGTTGTTTTAGCTAAAAGCAATTGAATAGTATGAGTGCTCAAATTATTTTCAGCTTCGTATAAATTAGTTAATTCTGTTATGTAAGCAGAGGAAGTAATAACACCGTTTTTTAACTGAGAATTTGCTGAGTTTAAAATCGTTTTTCTTAATTCAATAATTGTTTTATCCGATTTAATATAATTAGATATTTTGTTTATTTCAGTTTGCTGTTGCTTCAATTCAATAGTGGTATTTAGGGTAAAAATTTCTTGCTGATTGTCTATTATTTCTTTGTTAACCTGCAATGATTTTCGTTCTTTTTTAGTTGCATTCCAATCGAAGATATTCCAATTAATTTTTAAACCAGCAATATAATAGGTTTGAAATGAATTGTCTAAAATATTCAGACCAGGATTTCCATAACCACCAGTTGCAAAACCAACAAGTTTTGGTGAGTTTTTCTTTGCAATTAATTTTTTAGAAGCATCAATTTGTTCTTTTTGAAGTTGAAACAACTCTAATTCTGGTCGTTTAACTTCTGTTTCTAAATTAATTGAAACTTCTGGGTTTTCTATTATTATTTTAGTTGAAATTTTTTGTCCAATTAATTCTGAAAGTGTTTCTATTAAACTAGTTTTATTGAAGTCTATTTCAGCAAATTGTTGCTCAATTTTCAATAATTCAGCTTCTAAAACACTATCAGATGAAGGTAACAGCATTCCAAATTTAACACCAGCTTTTACTTCTTTTAAAGTGGTTTTTAATTGTGTTTTTTTAGCAATTATCAATTCCCTTTTTTCTTGTAAAAGTAATATTGAAAAATACAGTTGATTTACTTGTTCTTTTAGTGTGTACAAATTTACGTCAACCTGTTTTTGCTGTGTTTTTAAGAGTGCAGATTTTGCTTCCAAAGATGCATCAATTAAACCTCCATTATAAATTAATTGATTTATGGAAGCGATTGCTTTATATTGATCTTTATTTGGAGAATCAATAGTAAAATTGGGTATAGAAACAGGAATATCAATAACATTCGATTGGTATGTTGCCTGCGCTGAAAAATCTAGTTGTGGTAATTTTTTAGTTTTAAATACAGCTATATCTAATGCATTTTGCTTCCTTAATAAACTGGTTTGTTTTGCTAATGGGTAATTTTTAGTTACCAATGTATAACATTCTTCTAAACTTAGTTTTTCCTGTGAGAAAACGCTGAATGTTAGAAATAAGATGAGTAGTGTTGTTATTTTTTTCATCTGTTTTAAATTTTTATTGCATTAATAATAAATTCAGCAACTTCCGTTTTTCTATCTTCCATTAACTGTTTATAATCCGTATCATTTATATTTATAAACCCTTTTAATAGTGGAGCGCCAATAAATGGGAAAATATTAAGAGCCATCATATGAATAAAAAGTTGTTCAGCTTTTATGGGTTTTATAACTCCTTCAGCAACTTTATCATTTACTTGTTTTTTAAATTTTGCGATTTTAGGAAAATGTTCTTCAGCAATTAATTTCTTTACAAATTCCGGATTTCTATTTAATTCTTGAATAATAAAATTTGGTAAATAAGGATGCTTAATTACAAACGAAATATAATTATTGCTGAAGTTTCTAATTTTTTCAAAAATAGAAACTTCAGCATTCATAACTTCATTTAGTTGTGGTGCTAGCATGGAAAAAGCCATTTTAAAAACAGCTTCAAATAACAATTGTTTACTTCTAAAATAATAATGAAGAAGCGCTTTATTGATACCTGCTTCATCAGCAATTTCTTGCATACGAGCACCCATCATTCCTTTATGCTGGAAAACACGTTTTGCAGCATTCAAAATAGTAGTTTCAGTAGTTGTATCTTTTGTTTTATTCATTTTTTAACTAAACAGTTTAACCAAATGGTTGACAAATGTAATTACTTTTTTTTATACTAACAAATAAATGTTACTTTTATGCATTCTTAAAAACAAATCAAAATGAAAAAACTTCTAAAAAGAGCACTTATAATTATACTATTAATTATTGCTTATATAATGTATTCCTATTATCCTAAATTAGATATTATTACAGGTTATGCTTCTAAAAATGAAGCCTCTGTAATTTTTTTAGCACATAGAACACAAGCTTCCTCAGAGAAAGAAGATAATAATTTTTCACCTATTGATTTAGCTAAATATACTATAAATAAAGAAGAAAAAACGGTAACAGCAACTGTTTTTGGATTGAAAAAGCGTACGGCTGTTTTTAGAGAAGGTTTGGGAACTGTTTTAATGATTGATGGTATAAAAGACAGCTTAAAATATAATATTCCAAATCGTAATTTTACTAAAATAAATACGTCATATCCGTATGGAGATTTACCTCAAAAAGATACCATTTTTAGCGCTATTAATTATAAGGATTTGCAAACAGCAGTTTCAGATGCTTTTGATGTAAATAGTGAAATGATAAAAAAAACAAGAGCTGTTGTTGTTATTTACAAAGATCATATTATTGCAGAAAAATATGCGGAAGGTTTTGATAAAAATACAAAAATATTAGGTTGGTCTATGACTAAAAGCATAACGAGTGCTGTTTTAGGTATTCTCGAAAAACAAGGTAAAATTACCGTAAGTCAAGATCACTTATTTCAAGAATGGGAAAAAGATAATCGTTCAAAAATTACACTAAATAATTTATTGCAAATGAATAGTGGTTTGGAATGGGATGAAGACTATAATAACATATCAGATGTAACTAAAATGCTATTTTTAGATAAGGACATGTCTAAAACGCAACTTCATAAACCATTAATAGGTGAACCAAATAAAAGTTGGAATTATTCTTCAGGAACTACCAATTTACTTTCTGGCTTTATTAGAAATCAGTTTAAAACACATCAAGAATATTTAGATTTTTGGTATGCTGAATTAATAGATAAAATTGGAATGCACTCTATGCTAATTGAAACCGATTTAAGTGGAAATTATGTTGGATCTTCCTATGGTTGGGCAACACCTCGCGATTGGGCAAAATTCGGTTTATTATACCTTCATAAAGGCAATTGGAATGGTGAACAAATTATTAATGAATCGTGGATAACTTATTCTAAAACACCAACAAATGGTTCTAATGGAGAATACGGAGCTCATTTTTGGTTAAATTCTGGAGGTAGATATTCAGATGCACCCAAAGATCTATTTTCGTGTAATGGTTACCAAGGACAACATGTTTTTATTATTCCATCCAAAAATTTGATTATTGTTAGAATGGGTTTAACAGAAGAACCTCAATTTGATTTTAATGCTTTTTTAAAGGGAATTTTAACTTCTATAAATTAAGAGTAGCACTATTTCTTTATTACAACTAATAAGATGTTTATTAAAATGTTGTTCACTCTAAATTAAGATCAAATAGTTAAGTAACCCAATGGCTTAAACTATTCTAAAATTATGTTTTTAGAATTTTTCAAACTTTCTATTTTGGTAATTTTCTAAACGAAGCTTTTTTAAAGATTTTTATTGAATCTTTTTTAACACGTTCAATAGAATCCGCTAATTTAATTTCATTAACATATTGTTCTTTTAATACTTTTAAGCGTTTATTAACTTTTCCAAGTATTTCATCATAATCATCAATTCTTGAAGTGTAGTAATAATTACTTTCTCTAAATCTAATTGAATCAATTTGATATTTATCAAAAACCAATGGGAAATAATTTATATTACGTTGAAGGTTTATATTTTTAATATTATCACCACCATCTGCTATCAAAATATCAGTTAATAAATCAACCATTTGATCCTTAGCTATTAAATTTTTAGGTTTTTTTATAATTGTATTACTCGTACAAGCAATAAAAAAAACACTCAAAATTAGTATGTAAATAAATTTATTCATTTGTTCTATTAAACAGTAATCGTTTCCCTTTTATAGTATTATGAAAAATGCCATTATGATAAGCTAAATGTCCGTTCACAAAAGTATGTGTAATTTTTGAATAAAAAGTAGTTCCTTCAAATGGAGACCAGCCACATTTATACAAAATATTTTCTTTAGTAACCGTCCAAGGTGACGAAATATCTACCAATACCAAATCTGCATAATACCCTTTTTTAATAAAACCTCTTTTTTCAATTTTAAAGATTTTTGCTGGATTATGACACATTTTTTCAACTATTTTTTCAAGTGAAATTTTCTCTTGTCTAAATGCTTGTAACATTGCAGGTAACGCATGTTGCACTAAAGGCCCTCCGCTTGGAGCTTTTGTATAAACCTGTTGTTTTTCTTCTTTTGTATGCGGTGCGTGGTCGGTTGCAATTACATCTATTTTGTCATTTAATAAAGCATCCCAAAGACCTTCTTTATCTTTTGAGGTTTTTATTGCCGGATTCCATTTTATATATGTTCCTTTGGTTTCATAGTCACTATCATCAAACCATAAATGATGTACACAAACTTCAGCTGTAATTTGCTTTTTTTCAACAGGAATTTTATTTGAAAATAGTTTAGTTTCTTTAGCTGTTGACAAATGAAAAACGTGTAAGCGAGCTCCCGTTTTTTTGGCCAATGCAATAGCTTTAGATGATGAAATATAACAAGCTTCTTCACTCCTGATTTTTGGGTGTAATGCTATAGGAATATCATCTCCATATTCTTTTAAGTAGATTTCTAAATTCTTTTTTATAGTTGCTTCATCTTCACAATGCACTGCGATTAACATTTTTGTTGAAGAAAATATTTTTTCCAAAACCTTTTCATTGTCAACCAACATATTACCTGTTGAAGAACCCAAAAACAATTTTATGCCTGCAACATTTGTTGGATCAGTTTTTAATAATTCTTCTAAATTATCATTGGTACCGCCAAACATAAATGAATAGTTTGCATAAGAACTATTTGCTGCAATTTCAAATTTTTGCTCCAATAATTTTTGAGTTGTAGCTTGTGGAACTGTATTTGGCATTTCAATAAATGAAGTTATACCACCAGCAATAGCAGCTTTACTTTCGCTTTCAATAGTTGCTTTATGCGTTAAACCTGGCTCACGAAAATGTACTTGGTCATCAATAACTCCTGGGATTAAATATTTCCCTTCTGCATCAATAACAGTAGTATCAGAAGATTTTGAACTAATTGAAGAGTCTATATCAACAATATATTCTCCATCAATTAAAACATCGCCTTCAAATATTGCTCCTTCATTAACAATTTTAGCATTTTTAATAAGTATTAAACTCATATTCTTCTTTTTCGTTTATTTTGGCAATCCTTGAAATCTCATTTTAATAACTCCAAAAACTGCTTCTGAAATAATACCTCCACTCATTTTGGAAGTTCCTCTTTTTCTATCCGTAAAAACAATAGAAACCTCTTTATGTTTAAATTTGTTTTTCCAAGCTTTAAATTTCATTTCAATTTGAAATGCATAACCCACAAACTTAATTTTATCTAACTCTATTTTTTTTAATACCGTACTTTTATAGCATACAAATCCAGCGGTGGTATCAAAAATTGGGATTTGGGTTATAATTTTAACGTACTTTGAGGCAAAATAGGATAAAAGTAATCGTTTAATATCCCAGTTAACTACGTTAATTTTGTTATTTAAATATCTTGATCCTATTGAAAAATCAGCTCCATCAATAGCACAAGCATTGTATAAATGTATTAAATCTTTTGGATTATGAGAAAAATCTGCATCCATTTCTATAATATAATCATAATTTTTTGCTAACGCCCATTTAAATCCGTGAATATACGCAGCGCCAAGTCCCGTTTTTTCTTTTCTAACTTCCAAAAATAAATTAGAAAATTCATTTTGAAGGTTTATAACAATTTCAGAAGTCCCATCAGGTGAACTGTCATCTACAACTAAAATATCAAATTGTTGTTCTTGAGAAAACACGGCTCTAATAATAGCTTCAATATTTTCTTTTTCATTGTATGTAGGAATTATAACAAGAGTATTAGACATATAAAAAATTATTTCGCAAAGATAAAACAAATTATTCCTAATTTTGCGTTAAAACAATCGCTAACTTTATGTTTGAAGCCTCAAAAATAATACACCAAAATAATGATTGGATTACGCTGGTTTTTATATTTATTTTTATGGTTTTAACTATTTTAAAAGTAGTTTATAAGAAACGGCTATTTCATGGGCTTACTTTTTTTCTTTCAAAAAAATATCTTTCCATTTATTATTACAAAGAAAAAAATAAATTTCTAAACCTGTTTCAATCACTATTTTTTATTATTCAACTTTTAGTAATCTCGTTGTTGTTTTATTTGGTAAATACGTATTTTCAGTTTCAACCAAAATTAGTAACTTTTAACGGTTATATTTTACTATTTTTTGCGGTTGGCTTCTATTTTAGTTTACGTTATTTAATTGGGTTGTTATTGGCTTATTTATTCGATTTCAAAAACGAGTTTCGTAAAATAGTTTACGACAAGACAAATTATTTTAACAACTTGATTTTATGGTTTTTACCATTTTTAGTTATGAGTATTTACATCCAAGAACAAAAAAAAATATTCTTAGAAATCACGTTATTAATGTTTGTGCTATTGTTAATTTTAAGGTATAGTCTATTGCTAATAAATAATAAAAACCTCATTTATAATAACTTGTTCTATTTTATTTTATACCTTTGCGCCCTTGAAATAGCACCTTTAATAATTGTTTTAAAATTAACTATTTAAAGATAAAATTGAAGAATATGAAAGTGAAAACAATATTAGTTTCTCAGCCTGCTCCTAAAACTGAAAACTCACCTTATTTAGAATTATCAGAAAAACAAAAAGTTAAAATTGATTTTAGACCTTTTATTCATGTTGAAGGAGTTTCAGCAAAAAATATTAGAGCTCAAAGAATTGATTTAAATAATTATTCAGCAATTATTTTAACAAGTAGACATGCTGTTGATCATTTTTTTAGAGTTGCAGAAGAAATGAGATTTACAGTTCCTGATTCAATGAAGTATTTTTGCGAATCGGATGCGGTAGCTTTCTATTTACAAAAATATGTGGTATACCGTAAACGAAAAATTTATGTTGGTGGAAAAACCTTTGAAGATTTAGCTAAAGTTATAAAAAAACATAAAGAAGAGAAATTTTTATTGCCTTCTTCTGATAAGTTAAAAGAAACAGTTCCAAATACTTTAAATGGTCTTGAAATAAATTGGGAAAGAGCTATTTTTTATAAAACTGTAACGAGTGATTTATCTGATTTAGAAAATGTGTTTTATGATGTTTTGGTGTTTTTTAGCCCATCAGGAATTGATTCTCTATTTAAAAATTTTCCTGATTTTCAACAAAAGAATACCTGTATAGCGGTGTATGGAAATACTACTGTAAAAGCAGCTACAGAGGCTGGTTTAAAATGTACTATACAAGTGCCTACTCCTGAAACACCTTCTATGACTATGGCATTGGAAAAATATATAATTGAGGTAAATAAAAAATAAAATTTTATAATAACTTAATAAAAACCGAGTTTATCTCGGTTTTTTTATGCAAATAAATTCGCAAAAACGTCTTCAACTTTAGTGACTTTTACAACTTTAATATTGTACTTAATTTTATTTATTTTATTAAATTTTGAGATAAATATTTTATGAAACCCTAGTTTTTCAGCTTCCAAAATGCGTTGTTCTATTCTATTTACTGGTCTAATCTCACCAGCTAAACCAATTTCAGCAGCAAAACAAAAATCTTGTGGAATTGCATCATCTTCATTTGAAGATAAAATAGCACTTATTACAGCTAAATCAATTGCGGGATCATCAACTTTTATACCTCCTGCAATATTTAAAAATACATCTTTGGCTCCTAACCTGAAACCCGCTCTTTTTTCTAAAACGGCTAAAAGCATGTTTAAACGTTTAGTGTCATAACCCGTAGAAGAGCGCTGAGGAGTACCGTAAACCGCCGTACTTACCAAAGCTTGAACTTCAATCATTAAAGAGCGCATACCTTCTAAAGTTGCAGCAATGGCTGTACCACTTAAATCATCTTCTTTTTGAGAAATTAAAATTTCAGAAGGATTTTCGACTTCACGTAAACCAATATTTTGCATTTCGTAAATGCCAAGTTCAGCGGTAGAGCCAAAACGATTTTTATTGGCACGTAATATTCTGTAGGTATGGTTTCTATCGCCTTCAAATTGCAAAACAACATCAACCATATGTTCTAATATTTTTGGCCCAGCAATAGCACCATCTTTAGTTATATGTCCTATTAAAAGGACCGGAGTGGCTGTTTCTTTGGCAAATTTTATAAGTTCAGCTGTAGTTTCTCTAATTTGTGAAATAGAACCAGGAGATGCCTCAATGTATTCAGTATGTAATGTTTGAATTGAATCTATGACAACTACATCTGGGTTTTCTTGTTCAATAATTTTAAAAATATTTTGAGTATTTGTTTCGGTTAAAATTAAGCAGTTTGTATTGGTGATTTGTAAGCGTTCTGCGCGCATTTTTATTTGAGATTGACTTTCTTCACCTGAGACATACAATACTTTTTTAGGTATTGTTAATGCAATTTGTAACAATAAAGTAGATTTTCCAATTCCGGGTTCACCACCTAACAATAACATAGAACCTTTAACTATACCACCACCTAAAACTCTATTAAATTCATTATTATTAGTTGAAATTCTATCTTCTTTATCTAAAGAGATTTCATTAATTTTTAATGCTTTATTGGCTTTTTTTGTTTCGGAGGTTTGTTTCCATTTTCTTTTTTCATCTTTTTGAATAATTTCTTCAACAATGGTATTCCATTCGTTACAAGATTTACATTGTCCGAGCCATTTTGCATATTGCGTTCCGCAATTTTGACAAAAAAAAGATGTATTAATTTTAGCCATTTTGAGTAAGTTGAAAGAAGTAAATATACTAAGAATTCTTAGTTATTTTTGATATTTATTATAGATTGGAAGTAATAAAAAAGATAAACCTCCAAAAACAATAACCATAATGGTTTGGGCTGTCCACATAATCCAACCAAAAGCACGAGCCGGATTATCATCTACATTGTATAAAATAAGTGCGCTGGCAACAAAAACCGGGTAGGTACCTAAGCCTCCATTTGTTAACGCCATGCTTAGACCACCAACAACAAAACCAACAATAATGGCTGCAAATGGAAGGTTCGTAGTTTCTGGCAGTGCAAATGTTACAGCATAAAACATTAAAACGTACATTGTCCAAATAAAAAGTGTGTGAAAAATAAATTCCCATTTTTTTTTCATTTTGTAGATACTTTTAACACCATCTAATAAATCATTAATAAATGCTACTATTTTTACAATTAGAAGATTTTTAGATTTTTTAAAGAATTGGTAGACCAGGAAACTGGCTAATGGAAATACTACAAAAATTATAATTTTAAAATAGATACTACTTTCTTCTTTATCTTTAAAAATATAACTGCTAATTAAGCTAGTTTGTAAAAAAAATGCAATTGCAATAATACCTAATAACATAATTACATCTGCAATGCGTTCAGCAACAATAGTTCCGAAAGCCTTTTTAAATGGAATATTTTCATATTTTTTTATACTAGCAGCACGTGCAACTTCACCAGATCTAGGAATTACTAAATTTAATAAATAAGCAATTAAAACAGCCATAATACTATTGGCAAACCGTGGTTTGTAACCTAAAGGCTCTAATAAAAATTGCCAACGATAAGCGCGAGATAAATGACTTAAAATTCCGAAAAATAGAGAAACACCAACCCACCAATAGTTTGCTGTTCTAAATGATTCTTCTATAGATTGAATATCATTTTTTGTTAACTTTGATAATGAATACCAAATTAAAAACACTCCCAATGCAATTGGGAGTGTTATAAAACTTATCTTTTTTAGTTTTTTGATCAATTTATGTTAGTGAATTGTCATTTTCATTTGGGAAAATAAGTGACGGTTTAAATAACTTAGCTTTTTCAAAGTCCATTATTCCGTATGAAATAATAATAACAATATCACCTTTAGCTACTTTACGAGCCGCAGGACCGTTTAATGTTATTTCGCCACTGTTTCGTGGTCCAGGAATTGCATAAGTTTCAAGACGTTCACCATTGTTAATATTTACAATTTGAACTTTTTCACCTTGAATTATATTTGCTGCATCCATTAAATTCTCATCAATAGTCACGCTTCCAATATATTGCAAGTCAGCTCCGGTAACTTTAACTCTGTGTATTTTTGATTTTACTACTTCTATTTGCATAGTGCAAAATTAATAATTTTGTTTTAATCTATTTAAATTTACAAACTTATATTGTCTATAAGTCTAATTTTATCAGCAAAAACAGCTATAAAAGCTCTATATTTTTGCTTTTGGTCTTTATTTTTAATTGGTTGAAGCGTTTCTTCATCTGCAATTTCAAAATATTCCAGCTCTAATAGTGGTTGATTTTTAAATTCGTTTTCAACCCATTTTATAACTTCTAATGCACTTTTTATGCCAAACTGTTTTTTTGCATTTTTTAGAGTTTTATATATAAAAGGCGCTACTTCTCTATGCTCTTTTGTCAGTCTGCTATTTCTAGAACTCATCGCTAAACCATCATTTTCTCTAAAAATATCACATCCAATAACTTTCACTGGAATTTGATTTTTTTGTACCATTTTTTTGATGATTTGCAATTGCTGAAAATCTTTTTCTCCAAAATAAGATTTTGTTGGTGTCACAATTTCAAATAATCGTTTAACTATGGTTCCAACTCCGTCAAAATGCCCATCTCTAAATTTTCCTTCCATTTGGTGCTCTAAACCATCAAAATTAAATAATTGAGATTTAATTTTGTTACTGTAAATTTCTTCAGCAGTTGGCGTAAAAACCAAATCGCAATATACTGATTTTAAAAGTAATAAATCACTATCAATAGTTTTTGGGTAGTTTACTAAATCTTCTTTTTTATCAAATTGTGTTGGGTTTACAAAAATACTTACTACAACAATATCATTTTCTCTTTTGGCTTGTTCTATAAGTGATAAATGACCCTTGTGAAGTGCTCCCATAGTTGGTACAAAGCCAATAGAAGTTCCTTTTTTTAACGACTTAATTTTTTGTTGTACCGATTTTATTTTAGCAAAAACTAACATATTGTTGTGTTACTGAATTGTAAATAAACGTTAAAAGGGTGCAAACTTACATTTTTCAAGCTTAATTCTACATTAATTTTCGTAATTTTGCATATTCTTTAAATATAGAGTTGGTTTATGAAAGATAAGAGAGTATTGGTTGTTTCTTCAGAAGTAGTGCCATATTTGCCAGAAAATGAATTGTCAACAACATCATTTGAAACAGCAAAAATGGTTCATGGGAAAGGTGGGCAAACCCGAATTTTTATGCCTCGCTTCGGTTTAATTAATGAAAGAAGGCATCAATTACATGAAGTAATTCGTTTGTCGGGTATGAATTTAGTGATTAATGACATGGATATGCCGTTAATAATTAAAGTAGCTTCAATACCAAAAGAAAGAATGCAGGTTTATTTTATTGATAATGACGAGTATTTTAAAAGAAAAGCATTATATACAGATGAAGATAATAATTTGTTTGAAGACAACGATGAAAGAGCTATATTTTTTGCAAAAGGTGTAGTTGAAACTGTAAAAAAATTAAATTGGGCACCAGATATTATTCATGTTCATGGTTGGATGGCTTCTCTTTTACCATTATACATTAAAGAATATTATAAAGATGACGCATTATTTAATGGTAGTAAAATAGTAACATCCGTTTATAATACTGATTTTGAAGGTACTTTAAGTAATGAGTTTTCTAAAAAAATTAAGTTCGATAATATTGACGAATCAAAAATAAAAACAATCTCTAACCCAAACTATACAAACATTCTAATAAATGCTATTGAAAATTCTGATGCAGTTATTAAAGGAAGTGAAGAATTACCAACTGAATTAGAAGAATTTTTAAAAACAAGTGATAAACCTGTATTAGATTATTTTCATATAAGTGAATTTGATACTGCTTACACTGAATTTTATTTAAACAAAGTTTTATAGTTAAATCATCAAAAATCAAAAATTACATATGACAACTAAAGTTGTAAAAGTATTAAAATACTTAGGGTTATTCTCAATAGTATTTTTTACAATAATTTCTTGCGAAAAGGCAATAGATAGTATAGGCGTTAATCTTGTTGATAATAATAATTTTAACACCGATAAATTAATTTCAGAAGTAATTACCACTAATGTAAACGTTGATAGAGTTATTTCTAATGGTGTACCTCAATATTTATTAGGTGTTTATTCTGATACTGAATTTGGAAAACTAAAAGCTTCCATTGTATCACAATTGTCGCTTCCAGCAGTTGGAGAAAGTTATAATTACGGTACTAATGCAGCTATAGATTCAGTAATAGTTTATATACCTTACCAATCTACAAAAAATTTAAATAATTATAGTGATGGCAAGCCAAGTTTTGCTATAGACTCAGTTTTTGGAGATAAAGATGTAGAGTTTCAATTAAATGTTTATGAACTAAAAACATATTTAAATACTCTAAACTCTGAAGATCCATCTAAACTCGCAGTTTATTATTCTGATAAAGAATTTCAAAAAAGTGAAACTCCATTGTTTTCAGGAAATTTTAAAGTCAATCCAGATGATACTGTAGCTTATATTAAAAGATATATGCCTGATGCAACTTCTTATGATATTGATACAATTAAGCAAGCCAATTTAAGTCCATCAATAAAAATTCCATTAAATGAAGCTATGATTCAACAACTTTTCGTTGATAACGCTTCTAATACCGAATTTGCTTCAACTGATAATTTTCAACATTATTTTAGAGGGCTATATATTGAAGCTAAAGAATTAAATAGTGATAAATCACATGTAATTTCATTAGGTATGTCAAATACAAACATGACAATTTATTATTCTAATGATGAAGATGAAGCAGTAGGTGTAGATTTAAATAATAATGGAACAACAGGTGAACAAGGAGTAAGAATTAAGCATGAGTATGTATTTTCTTTAGGGTCTTTAAAATCAAATGTATTACAAAGAGATAATACAAATTCAAAAGCAAGTGGAACTGATAGATTGTATGTTCAAGGCGCTGCAGGATCTATGGCAACTATAGAATTATCACAAATTGGAGAAAACTTAGTAGCTTTACAAAACAGAAATTTATTAATTACAGATGCGAATTTAATTTTTTATGTAGATCAAACTTCTTTAGTGAATAGCAATATAGCTCCAGAGCAACTTTTTTTATATAATTATGATGGTAATAAGCAACTATTAGATATGATGACGGAAGGCTTATCTAAAGTAGGAGGTACATTAGAAAGAGATACAGATGGAAAACCTTACAGATATGTTTTTAAAATTACAGATTATATATCAGAATTATTAAATTTCACTAAACCTTTAGACTTAGTGAAATTGGGATTAAAAGTATATAGCTCAACAGATTCACCTGTGAGCGTTACTGATACCTCTATTAAAAATTTTAGCTGGAGCCCAAAAGGAGTGGTGTTATTTGGAAATGACATTAGTGCAGGTGACAAGAGAATTAAACTAGAAATTTCGTATTCTGAAATTAATAATTAAAGCAAATTTTAATGTGTGGCATTGTAGGTTATTTAGGTTATAGAAAAGCATATCCAATTGTAATAAACGGATTACAACGGTTAGAGTATAGAGGTTATGATAGTGCTGGAATTATTTTAATGAATGATTCTAAAGCTAATTTATACAAAACAAAAGGAAAAGTTTCAGATCTTAAAGAACTAGTTGAAAAAAGCAATGTTGAAGGTAATTTAGCTTTAGGTCATACACGTTGGGCTACTCATGGAATTCCCAATAATGAAAACTCTCATCCACATATTTCAAATTCAGGAAACTTAGTCATTGTTCATAATGGTATTATTGAAAATTATAATACCCTAAAAAAAGAACTTTTAACAAGAGGATATACTTTTAAAAGTGATACAGATACTGAAGTTTTAATTAATTTAATTGAAGAAGTTCAAAAAAAGAATAATTGTTCCTTAGAAAAAGCAGTTCAATTAGCATTAACAAATGCTGTTGGAGCTTATGCAATTGCTGTTTTCGATGTTTCAAAACCAGATGAAATAGTTGTTGCACGTTTAGGGAGCCCAATTGCCATTGGTATTGGAGAAAACAATAAAGAATTTTTTGTAGCATCTGACGCATCTCCATTTATTGAATATACTAAAGATGCAGTATACTTAGATGATGAAGAGTTAGCAATAATTAAAATAGGAGAAAACATAAGAATTTATAAAATACAAGATAATTCTTTTGTTGAACCATACATTCAAGAGTTAAAACTAAATTTAGAGCAAATAGAAAAAGGTGGTTATGATCACTTTATGTTGAAAGAAATTCATGAACAACCTAATGCTATTTTAGACACTTATAGAGGGCGGCTTTTACCAGATCAAGGCATTAAAATGGGTAGTGTTGATAATAACATTGCTAAATTTTTAAATGCAAACCGTATTATAATTGTAGCCTGTGGAACTTCTTGGCATGCTGGTTTAGTTGCTGAATATTTATTTGAAGATTTAGCTCGTATCCCTGTTGAAGTTGAATATGCATCAGAATTCAGATATAGAAACCCAATAATAAATAAAGGAGATGTTGTAATAGCCATATCACAATCTGGTGAAACTGCTGATACGTTGGCTGCAATCAAATTAGCAAAATCTAAAGGTGCATTTGTATTTGGAGTTTGTAATGTGGTAGGTTCGTCTATTGCAAGAGAAACAGATACAGGCGCCTATACACATGCAGGGCCTGAAATTGGTGTTGCTTCAACAAAAGCTTTTACAACTCAAATTACTGTACTTACTTTAATAGCTTTAAAATTAGGTAACTTAAAAGGTGAACTTTCAAATTCACAATTTCATACATATATACAAGAAATGAGTTTAATTCCTTCTAAAGTGGAGGAAACATTAAAAATTAATGCAATTATAGAAGAAATTGCTTCCATCTATAAAGATGCTACAAACTTTTTGTATTTAGGAAGAGGTTATAATTTCCCAGTAGCATTAGAAGGTGCTTTAAAATTAAAAGAAATATCTTATATCCATGCAGAAGGTTATCCTGCAGCTGAAATGAAACACGGTCCAATAGCTTTAATTGATGAATCTATGCCTGTGGTTGTTATTGCTACAAAAAAAGGGCATTATGATAAAGTTGTAAGTAATATTCAAGAGATAAAATCTAGAAAAGGAAAAATTATTGCCGTTGTTACTAAAGGAGATACCATTGTAAAAGGTTTAGCGGATCACATTATTGAAATTCCTGAAACTGAGGAGGCTTTTACACCATTATTAGCTACAATACCTTTGCAATTACTTTCATACCATATAGCAGTTATGCGTGGTTGTAATGTAGATCAGCCAAGAAACCTTGCAAAATCAGTTACAGTAGAATAAAAAAAGAGATTTAATCTTAAAAATCTGTAAGGTTGAAATTTTTCAGTGCTACAAATTTTTATATAGTAAGAAACCATTTTATTGTTTAACAGCATCATGAATCAAGGTAATATTACCTTGATTCCACACTTTTAAAATATCAGTTGCTACTTGGGCTCCACTACCTGCAGCTATTGCATACTGACTAATGTGACCAGCTAAAACACCCGCAACAAAAACACCTTCAGAAACCAAATGCTTTCTATTTTTTAGCATAATGCGTTCCTTTTCCGGCGGTAAGTTATGATGAGAAATTACAAATTGTGTTAAACCTTCAATGTTAAATAGGTTTGAAGGACCAACTGCAACTACAACCATTTTTGCTATATAGCTGTTTTTATTTGTAAAAACAGTAAAATCAGGTGATTCACCTTCTATTTTTGTCACCTTTTCCTTTTCAACCTGAACAACTTCTGGATAAACTTCAGAAAGTTGGATTAAACCACTTTCAAGAATTTCATCACCAGTTGTCCCCTTTTTAAAACCTAAAACATTATTAAGTACGGCGTTTTTTAAGGCTGAACTTTTTTGATGTGATATAATACCAATCTTTTTATCTTTAGCAAAAGGCTTATTAACAGCCGATCCCAAAATTAAAGCGCATGATAATCCAGCAGCACTTCCACCAATAATTAATACATCAAAAGAATTTATCATTTTATTATTTAATTAAACCTTGAATATTTGCAGCAAACAATTTTACGGCAATCGCTAAAAGAATTACTCCAAATATTTTTCTTAAAATATTAATACCATTTTTACCTATAATTTTTTCAATTTTTACAGATGTTCTTAATACAATATACATAAAAATCATATTAATAACAATTGCAATTACAATACTAACTGTTTCATATTCAGCTCTTAATGATAAAATTGTGGTTAAACTCCCTGGACCTGCTATTAATGGAAAAGCCAATGGAAAAACAGAAATAGTTTCTGCACTTGTTTCTTCTTCTTTGTAAAGAGAAATACCTAAAATCATTTCTAACGCAAGAAAAAATAAGATAAAAGCACCTGCCACAGCAAACGAATTAACATCAATTCCAATTAAATTTAATATACTTTTCCCTAGGAATAAAAAAGATATCATTATTAATCCAGCAATTATTGAAGCCTTTTCAGATTGAATGTGACCAAATTTTGTTCTTAAATCTATAACAATAGGAACATTACCAATAATATCAATTACAGCAAATAACACCATGGAGGCAGTTAGTATTTCTTTAAAATTTAATCCCATTATTTTACTTTTTTAATAAGGTTGGCAAAAGTATAAAATCAATATCAAATTTAAGTAAAAGTATGTGAAAAAATAGTATATTTTTGCAAGATGTTTCAATTAGGAAAAACCATAGTTTCAGAAGATATTATAGAGAAGGATTTTGTCTGTAATTTATCCGCATGTAAAGGAAAATGTTGTATTGATGGAGAAGCTGGAGCTCCATTAGAAGAACACGAACTCCAAGTATTATTGGATATTTACCCAAAAGTTAAACCATTTTTAAGACCTGAAGGAATTGCAGCAATTGAAGATCAAGGACTTTTTATTACTATTGAAGGTGAATACGAGACAACACTTATTGATGAAAAAGATTGTGCTTTTGTGATTTTTGATGATAAAAACACAGCAAAATGTGGAATTGAAGAAGCTTATAACCAAGGTGTTATTAAGTGGAAGAAACCTATTTCTTGCCATTTATATCCAGTTCGTATCATGCAATACAGCGAATTTTCAGCAGTAAATTATCACCAATGGCCAATTTGTGATGATGCATGTATACTAGGAAAAGAATTACAAGTGCCAGTCTATAAATTTGTAAAAGAAGCTTTAATAAGAAAATTTGGAAAAGATTGGTACGCAGAACTTGAAAAAGTAGCTGAAAATTATAAGAAGTAATAGATTGCAATTTTTATGATACATAATAGTTAACCTTTAAAGAAGCTATTCCGCTCTATTTACAAATGAAATTAACATACAATATTTAAACAATACTTTATTTAATATTGAAAGAAACCAGTTGAACTAAGGTGAATTTCAAAAAGTAAAAGAATAGTACAATCATTTTAAGTATGACTCCATAAAAAATTTAGATTTTTTTATTTTTAACTCTTTTAACAATCCTTAGTGAAATCAACTAGGGAGCTAATTTTTATAAATTTAAACTACTGATTATCAGCTTTTAAGATGATTTACTCGTTTATTTAAAAAGTTAAAAAATGTTAAAAACTTACCTCCAAATGTGAATAAGTACCCTTTTTTAGTGTCTGTTTTTTTTTAATCTTTGTTTCACTCGTTTTTGTTCAAAACAAACAACCTTTTACCAACTAAAAAAGCTACAATTAATGTCCTTCATTGAACCTATATTACAACCAAATAAAGATAGATTTGTAATTTTCCCTATTCAACATCAAGATATTTGGGAATGGTACAAAAAACAGGAAGCAAGTATTTGGACGGCTGAAGAAATAGATTTACATCAAGATGTTATTGATTGGGAAACAAAATTAAGTGATGATGAGCGTTATTTCATCAAACATATTTTAGCTTTTTTTGCTGCTTCTGATGGTATTGTTAATGAAAATTTGGCAGAAAACTTTGTTAGTGAAGTTCAATATTCAGAAGCGAAATTTTTTTACGGATTTCAAATAATGATGGAAAACATACATTCTGAAGTATATTCATTATTAATTGATACCTATGTTAAAAATGAAGCTGAGAAAAATGAGTTATTTCAAGCTATTGATTTTTTCCCAGCCATTAAATTAAAAGCAGATTGGGCATTAAAATGGATTGATAGTCCAAGCTTTGCAGAGCGTTTAATTGCTTTTGCAGCAGTTGAAGGTATTTTCTTCTCAGGAAGTTTTTGTTCAATCTTTTGGATGAAAAAAAGAGGCTTATTACCTGGTTTAACCTTTTCAAACGAATTAATTTCTAGAGATGAAGGTTTACATTGTGATTTTGCAGTACACTTACACAACAATCACATTGTAAATAAAGTACCAAAAGAAAGAATTACAGAAATTATTGTTGATGCGCTAAATATTGAACGTGTCTTTATAACAGAATCATTACCCGTTAGTTTAATTGGTATGAACGCAAAATTAATGACACAATATTTAGAATTTGTAACCGACAGACTATTGTCTGAATTTGGATGTGATGCGGTTTACAATGTTTCAAATCCCTTTGATTTTATGGAAATGATTTCATTAGAAGGTAAAACTAACTTCTTTGAAAAACGAGTTTCCGAATACCAAAAAGCAGGTGTGAAAAGTGGAGGAACTGGAGCCGGTGATCTTAGTTTTGATGCAGATTTTTAATTTTTAAAAACCAAAATCAAAACACAATTCAAGCCCTCTTGAATTTGAAATATTCAAAAATCAATAGCGCTTTCGCCTAGATAATTTTTTAAAAAATAAAACTAACTAAAAAATACGTGTAACCTATGTTTGTATTAAAAAGAGACGGGAAAAAAGAACCTGTGATGTTTGATAAAATCACATCTAGAGTTCGAAAAATGTGCTATGGTTTAAATAAATTAGTAGATCCTGTGAAGGTTGCTATGAGAGTTATTGAAGGATTATATGATGGAGTTACAACTTCTGAATTAGATAATTTAGCGGCTGAAACAGCAGCGACAATGACCGTTCAACACCCTGATTACGCTAGGCTTGCGGCACGTATTGCCGTTTCAAATTTACACAAAAACACCAAAAAATCTTTTTCTGAAGTCATGTTAGATTTGTATACGTATGTAAATCCACGGACAGGAAAAAAAGCTCCATTATTGTCTGATGAAACCTATAAAGTAATTGTAGATAATGCTGAAAAATTAGATTCAACAATTATATATAATAGAGATTTTAGCTATGATTATTTTGGATTTAAAACCTTAGAACGTTCCTATTTATTAAAATTGAATGGTGAAATAGTAGAGCGGCCGCAACATATGTTAATGCGTGTTTCCATTGGGATTCATCAAGGTGATATTGATGAAGCAATTGAGACTTACGAGTTAATGTCCAAAAAAATATTTACGCACGCTACGCCAACATTATTTAATTCAGGAACACCAAAGCCACAAATGTCTTCTTGTTTTTTATTACAAATTCAAGACGATAGTATTGATGGAATTTACGACACCTTAAAACAAACTGCTAAAATATCTCAGTCTGCTGGTGGCGTTGGATTGTCAATTCATAATGTTCGAGCTACCGGCTCCTATATTAGAGGAACCAATGGTACTTCAAACGGCATTGTACCTATGTTAAAAGTATATAATGACACGGCTCGTTATGTAGATCAAGGTGGTGGAAAACGTAAAGGTTCTTTTGCTATTTATATAGAACCTTGGCACGCTGATGTTTTTGATTTTTTAGATTTACGTAAAAATACTGGAGCTGAAGAAATGCGTGCGCGGGATTTATTTTATGCGATGTGGATTCCAGATTTATTTATGAAACGGGTTGAAGAAAATGGAGATTGGACATTAATGTGCCCAAATGAATGTCCAAATTTATTTGACACCTATGGAGATAAGTTTGAAAAACTATACACAGGGTATGAAAAAGTAGGAAAAGGAAGAAAAACCATTAAAGCTCGTGAGCTTTGGGAAAAAATATTAGAAGCTCAAATAGAAACAGGAAATCCTTATATGTTGTATAAAGATGCTGCAAATAGAAAATCTAATCAGAAGAATTTAGGAACTATTCGTTCTTCAAACTTGTGTACTGAGATTATGGAATACACAGCAAATGATGAGGTTGCTGTTTGTAACTTAGCTTCAATTGCAATACCAATGTTTATTGAAGAAAATAAGGAAGGAGTTAAATTTTTCAATCACAAAAAGCTTTTTAAAGTTACTAAAAAAATTACACGAAATTTAGATACTGTTATTGATCGTAATTACTACCCAGTAAAAGAAGCTGAAAATTCAAACGTTCGCCATAGACCAATAGGTTTAGGAATTCAAGGTTTAGCAGATGCATTTATTCTATTGCGTATGCCTTTTACTAGTGATGAAGCAAAAAAATTAAATCAAGAAATTTTTGAAACTATTTATTTTGCAGCTGTAACATCATCAATGGAAATTGCAAAACTAAAAGAACCTTATTCTACATTTAAAGGTTCACCAATGTCAAAAGGTGAATTTCAATTTAATATGTGGGGAGTTTCTGAAGACGATTTAAGTGGAAGATGGGATTGGAAATCTTTGCGAAAAGAAGTGATGCAAAATGGTGTACGAAATTCTTTATTAGTCGCTCCAATGCCAACGGCTTCAACTTCCCAAATTTTAGGGAATAATGAAGCTTTTGAACCTTATACTTCAAATATTTATACACGACGTGTTTTAAGTGGTGAATTTATTGTGGTTAATAAACACTTATTAGAAGATTTAGTTGAATTGAACTTGTGGGATAATGGTATGAAAGAAGAAATTATGCGTGCTAATGGTTCCATTCAACATATTGATGCAATTCCACAAGAATTAAAAGAACTATATAAAACAGTTTGGGAATTAAGTATGAAAGATATTATTGATATGTCTCGACAAAGAGGTTATTTTGTAGATCAATCACAATCACTAAATTTATTTATGCAAGATGCTAATTATTCTAAATTAACATCGATGCATTTTTATGCTTGGAAAAGTGGTTTAAAAACAGGAATGTATTATTTACGTACTAAAAGTGCTGTTAACGCCATACAATTTACGGTTTCAAAAAGTAAAAAAGAAGAAATAAAGCCTTTGTCTCCTGAAGAATTAAAAGAAATGTTAATTGCTTCACAAAACAATACAGATGATTGTGAAATGTGTGGCTCTTAAATGATAACAAATAGTAACAATTGTTAATATCTTGTGAATAAGATTTCTTTAAAAAAAATAGTACTACTATAATTTTAGTGACCTTTGAATTCTTAATATTCTGTTCAGAAGAACAATTTTTTAATAAGGTTATTAAAATTTAATGATTAAATAATCAACCCAATAGCAAGAGTCTCAATTTTTTTGAATTGAGGCTCTTTTTTTGAATATCATATTAATGTTATTTATAATTCATAGATAATTGAATGCGTTTTCTGGCAACGTCTACTTCTAAAACTTTTACAATTACTTGTTGATGTAAAGTTACTATTGAACTTACATCACTCACAAATTTATCGGACAAATTAGAAACATGTACCAAGCCACTTTCTTTAATTCCAATATCAACAAAACAACCAAAATTGGTAATGTTATTTACAATTCCTGGTAATAATTGCCCTTCGTGTAAATCATTTATTGTTCTAATATTTTGATTAAATGTAAATACTTTAGCTTTTTCACGAGGATCTAATCCTGGTTTTTCCAGTTCAAAAATAATATCTTTTAATGTTGGTAAACCTATGCTGTTAGTACAATAGTTCTGTAATTCTATTTTTTGAAGTACTACTTTATTTCCAATTAAATCAGTAATTGAGCATTTTTCATCTTTTGCCATTTTTGCAACAATAGAATAACTTTCAGGATGAACTGCGGAATTATCTAACGGGTTTTTAGCATTTTTAATTCGAAGAAAACCAGTACCTTGTTCATAAGCTTTATCACCTAAACGAGGTACTTTTTTTATATCGCTTCTCGAAATAAAAGCACCATTTTCAGTTCTATAATTTACAATGTTCTCAGCTAATTTTGGTCCAATTCCTGAAACATAACTCAACAAAGAAACACTTGCCGTATTGATATTTACACCTACAGAATTCACACAACTTTCTACAACTGTAGCTAACGAATTTTTTAATTTAGTTTGATCAACATCGTGCTGATATTGTCCAACTCCAATAGATTTTGCATCAATTTTCACCAATTCAGCTAATGGATCAGCTAGTCTTCTACCTATTGAAACTGAACCTCTAACCGTTACATCATAATTCGGAAATTCGTCACGCGCAATTTTTGAAGCTGAATAAATACTTGCTCCTGCTTCACTTACCACAAAAACCTCCACATCTTTATTGAAGCGCATTTTCCTAATTAACTGTTCTGTTTCACGAGATGCTGTTCCATTTCCAATGGCAATTGCTTCAATTTTATAAGCATCTACCAATGAATTTATCTTTTTCATAGCACCAATAGCATCGTTTTGAGGTGCATGTGGATAAATGGTTTCATTATGTTCTAAGCCACCTTGCGCATTTAAGCAAACCACTTTACAACCAGATCTAAATCCAGGATCTATAGCTAATATTCTTTTCTCACCTAATGGAGCACCCAACAATAATTGTTGTAAATTTTTTGCAAAAACTTTAATTGCTTCTTCATCTGCTTTTTCTTTTGAACTATTTAAAATTTCATTAGATAAGGCAGGAAATAACAAGCGTTTATAAGCATCTTGAATAGCTAATTTAATTTGAAAAGAACAATCGTTATTGGAACTAATAATGCTGGCTTCCATTTTCTCCAAGGCACGATCATTGTCAATTTTAACTTTCACTCTAATAAAACCTTCTTTTTCTGCTCTTAAAATTGCTAAAAAACGATGTGATGGACAACGATTTAAGTTTTCTGACCATTCAAAATAACCGCTAAATTTTTGTGCTTTTTCATCATCTTTTTTTGCTTTTACAACTTTAGTTGTAATACTTGCAAATTTTTCTAACTGATAACGAATATTGTTTCTTATCTCGGTACGTTCATTTATCCATTCTGCTATAATAAATCGAGCGCCTTCTAATGCAGCATCTTCGTTTTTCACATCATTATGTAAATACTTTGCTGCAATAGATTCAATATCTGTAGCACGCTGACTCATAATTATTTTAGCCAACGGTTCTAAACCATTTTTACGAGCTGTTTCAGCCTTTGTCTTACGTTTTTTCTTATAAGGAAGATAAATATCTTCTAAAGTAGTTAAATCTGTTGTGGCTTCAATTTTTAGCTTTAATTCATCCGTTAAAACTTCTTGTTCTCCCAACGCTTTTAATATGGTTACTTTTCGTTTTTCTAATTCTTCAAATTGCGTTTTATATTTTACAATATCACCTATTTGAACTTCATCTAAATTTCCAGTACGTTCTTTTCGGTAACGTGAAATAAATGGTATTGTACTGTCTTCATTTAGTAATTGAATAGTGTTTTCAATACTTGTTTTTGAAATTTGCGTGTTTTGTACTATATATTGAATTAACTGCATTGGCTTTTTGTTTGAAAAACACAAAGATATTGTTTCTAGCAATTTTATAGATAAAAAAAACCAATGAAAATAAATTCACTGAGTTTTATTTACTTCCATTTATTATTGGCAACTACAAATCAAATCGCACTCCAAATGAAATATTCTTTTGATTGATTACAGCATTCTTGAAAATTGGATTTAAATCGTATTTAACATAAAATGAAGTGTCATCTTTTCCAATATAGGCACTAATACCATACACAAAGTTATTAGTATTGTAATCTTTTCTCGACTTTTCCTTTACCTTATAACCATCTTGTTTGTATTTAAGTTTTTGAAGATTCCCAATATTAAACCCACCGTAACCACCAACGCCAATTTTAAATTTATTTTTAGTAGAATATCTAAAACTGTTTTCTTTTTCAATTTTTTTAGAAGGTCCAAATTCAAAATGAATTGGAAAAACTAAATTGGTCGTTCTAAATTTTGATTTGTCTAAATTATCTAAAAACTCCTCCAAAACAATTTGATTTCCATCTTCTACAAAATACATATTATTCTTTGGCTTTAAGCCATTGTATTGAAAAGATATACCGTATTTAAATCTAACTGCATTTGTGTTTTTAAACACTCTTGTATCCCAAGCCCAACCTATTTCAAAAAAACGGCTTCCACCAACTTTGTATGGAGAATCATTTAAGTTTTGCCCTTCAGTAATAGTATTATTGAGTCCAAAAGCAACCACAAGATTAGAATATGTTTTTATATCATGTTGATATCTATTGCGTTTATCATCTATTTTTAAAAAACCTTCTTTACCACCAATTTCAATTGAAAGCCTATTTTTTTCGTCTGTTACAACTAATTGATTTTCGTTATTTCTTTTTAATAAAGAAATTGAATTCTCTATAATTGCCAATCTATTATCAATGTTTAATGCGTGTAACTGAGCTGCCCCTTTTTTAAGTTTATCAGCTTCTTCAGCTGAAATTTCTCCTTGCTCCAGTTTTTTATTAATTACTATAACTTCTTTCTTTAAAGCTTCTTTTTCATTGGTTACTACTTCCGCCTTTTTTAACTCTAACACTTCTAATTTATTTTGAAATGATTCTGTTTCTTGAGAAAAACTTTGTTGGCATACTACACTATTCCATATTAGGAATAAAAAAATTATTGATCTTTTCATCTTTTGAATTTTGTTTTAATTATCTCTATTTACAAATATATTTTTGGGTTCTTTTAAGGTATTTACAATAGCTTCAAATAATCGATTTTTAAAATCTTTATCTAAATCGTACTCAACCTCAGCTAACAAATCAGCTCCATTAAATTTTTCGTTTTGTACTATTTTACGTGCTACTATTAAACTTTTTTGTGCAGCTACTAGCAATTGCTCAATTTCCAAATCAGTTACTTCACCTTTCTCTTTTTTAATACTTTCTACCACAGCAACTAGCTCTTTTATTTTTTGATTTTCTAAGGAATCAATTCCTGAAATTTGAACATTAACAACAGCTTCTGAAATAGCTCTTTTACCAACAATTTCTTCCTTATTTAATGTTTTCAAAGCTGCCATTTTTGTACCTTGTTTACTGTCAATAGCTTTTTTAATTTTTTCTTTCTGAACAGATTTATTTGAGGGTTCTTCTTTTAAAGTTGCTATCGCATCTTGATGTTCTTCAATTATTGGTTGAATTTTATTTTCTTTAACTTTTAAAACTGGTTGAACAACAACATCGTTTTCTTCTATTTCATTTTTAGTTTGATTAAAATAAAACCCTACCGAAACAATAATCAAAATGGAAGCTGCATACTTTAAAAAAGTCCATTTCTTATTCTTTTTTGAACGCTCAAATGAAGTTAGCCTACTATCTAATTTAGCCCAGGAATCCTCACTTGGCTGAATAGTTCGTTTTAGAAATTGATTTTTATTTATGTACTTCATGATGGTGCTGCTTTTGATTTGTTTTTAGCATTTTTCGCAATGCTTTTCTGGCTCTAAACAATTGTGTTTTTGATGTTCCTTCTGTAATATTCAATAATTCGGCAATTTCAGCATGTTTATATTCTTCAATTACATACAAATTAAAAATTACTTTTGAAGCATCTGGTAATTCATCAATATAGCTTTGAATATCCTCTATCGCTATGAGTGTTTCAGGTGGCATTTCATCTATTTCTTCAAAATAACTCATATCATCTATAAAAACCAATTTGCTTTTCTTCCTTAAAAAAGAAATACTTTCCCAAGTCATTATTCTTTTAATCCATCCTTCAAAACTTCCTTCATTTTTAAAAGTTGATAATTTGGTAAACACTTTAAAAAACCCATTAAGCATAATTTCTTCCGCTTGTTGTAAATCTTTAATATAGTATTTACACAAACTCAACATTTTAGGCGCATATTTTTCATATAATTGCTGTTGAGCTCTACGATCTTTTTTAAGCGCCTGCTTAATTAAATTTGAATCGTTTGAAAGTGGTTTTATTATTTTAAGCATATTTTAAAAACGTCTTACATTAACATAGACGCAAAAATTGTGATAAGGTTGACAATGGTAATTTTTTTATTTAAAAAATGTTACTATTCTAATATTTATAAAAAACAAAAGCAATCACCTAAAAAAGGAGATTGCTTTTGTTTACTTGTTTGGTAATTGCTTTTTAAAAAGTTGTAAAACTTGTTAACTCACTTGTTCTCCGTTAGCAACCGAATCATTTTCTGGTTCAATAAAAGCTAGCTTCCCATCAGGAGTATCAGTCATTAAAATCATACCTTGGCTTTCTACACCTTTTAAAACTCGTGGTGCTAAATTTACCAAAACAGTTACTTTTTGACCAATAATAGCTAACGGTTTAAAACTTTCTGCAATACCAGAAACTATGGTTCTAATATCAATACCAACATCAACTTTTAGCTGTAATAATTTTTTAGTTTTTGGTACTTTTACAGCTTCAATAATTGTTCCTACTCTAATATCTAATTTTGTAAAATCATCAAATTCAATGGTTTCTTTTTGAGGTTCCGCAGTTTTATTTTCAGCTTCATTGGCTAGTTTAGTTGCTTCTAATTTTTCTAATTGAACTTGAATTTCTTCATCTTCAATTTTTGCAAATAACAATTCTGCTTGTCCTATTTTGTGATTAGGCGCAATTAATTCTGTTGTTTCAGAAACATCATTCCAAGACATCTCGACTCCGCTCGATGTGACGTTCAAAATATTTTTTAATTTAGTTGAAGTAAATGGTAAAAAAGGCTCACAAACAATTGACAAGCCTGCTGCAATTTGCAACGCAACATATAGCACGGTTTTTACACGTTCTGGATCTGTTTTTATAACTTTCCATGGCTCTTCATCTGCCAAATATTTATTACCTAAACGCGCTAAATTTAGCAACTCTTGTGAAGCTTCTCTAAAACGGTAACGCTCTATTGAACTTGCAATAATTGAAGGAAATTTCTGTAATTTTTCTAAAGTTTCATTATCAACATCAGAAAATTCATTTGGTTCAGGAATGATTCCTTCATAATATTTATTTGTGAGTACTACTACTCTATTAATAAAGTTACCAAAAATAGCTACCAACTCGTTGTTATTTCTTGCTTGAAAATCTTTCCAAGTGAAATCGTTATCCTTAGTTTCAGGTGCATTTGCAGTTAATGCATAACGCAACACATCTTGCTTATCAGGAAAATCTTCTAAATATTCGTGCAACCAAACCGCCCAATTTTTAGACGTTGAAATTTTGTTTCCCTCTAAATTTAAAAATTCGTTTGCAGGTACATTTTCAGGTAAAATATAACTTCCTTCAGCTTTTAACATAGCCGGAAATATAATACAATGAAACACTATATTATCTTTACCAATAAAGTGAATCAATTTGGTGTCTTTATCTTTCCAATAAGGTTTCCAATCTTTTCCTTCACGCGCTGCCCATTCTTTGGTTGAAGAAATATAGCCAATAGGCGCATCAAACCAAACATACAATACTTTTCCTTCAGCACCCTCAACAGGAACTGGAATTCCCCAATCTAAATCACGTGTTACTGCTCTTGGTTTTAAACCATCATCTAACCACGATTTAACTTGTCCTAATACGTTTGTTTTCCAATCGTTTTTATGTCCTTCAACAATCCATTCTCTTAACCAAGTTTCATATTTATCTAAAGGCAAATACCAATGTTTGGTAACTTTCATTGTTGGTACATTTCCTGTAATTGCAGATTTCGGGTTTATTAAATCTGTTGCATTATGACTCGTTCCACAGCTTTCACATTGATCTCCGTAACTTTCTTCATTTCCACATTTTGGACATGTTCCAACTACAAACCGATCCGCTAAAAACTGATTTGCTTCTGCATCATACAATTGTTCATTAGATTCTTCAATAAACTTCCCTTCATTATATAATTTCTTAAAAAATTCTGAAGCTGTTTCGTGATGAATTTTTGCAGAAGTACGTGAGTAATTATCAAAAGAAATTCCAAAATCTTGAAAAGACTTTTTTATGATAGCGTGATATTTATCAACAATATCTTGAGGCGAGACGCCTTCTTTTTTTGCTTTTATGGTAATTGGCACACCGTGCTCATCAGATCCACAAATGTATAAAACATCGTTTCCTGTGTTACGCAAATAACGTGCGTAAATATCAGCTGGCACATAAACACCCGCTAAATGCCCAATATGAACAGGTCCATTAGTGTAAGGTAAAGCTGCTGTAATAGTATATCTTTGTGAATTACTCATTAAATTTTTATTTAAGAAAGCACAAAAATAAGGATTATTGTTGATTTTTAGATTTGTTTATGAGTTGAATTATATAAGTAATCTTTCATAGCTATAGATTAGCGTTTTTACATAATAATAGTATTTTTACAAAAAAGAGCCTTTATGTTACAAAAAAGTCAATTAACTCTCCTTAAATTTTTACTTGTCAGCCTTGTTTTTACTTCGCTTTCTCATTCGCAAAATCTTACGAACCATAAATCTCTTATCAAACCAGCTTATTTAAAAGTAGGAGATACCATTGCTATTGTTGCCCCTGCAGGAATTTTAAAAGATAAGCAACCTATTAAACAAGCTGTGAAACTTGTTGAAAGTTGGGGTTTGCATGTGATTTTAGGCAAACATTTATTTGGAAGTAATTTTCATTTCTCAGGAACTGAAAATGAACGTATTGAAGATTTTCAAAGTGCTTTAGACGCAAAAAATGTAAAAGCAATTTGGTGTGGAAGAGGTGGTTATGGTACTGTTAGAATTATTGATGCTTTAGATTTTACAGCGTTTAAAAAACACCCAAAATGGATTATTGGTTATTCTGACATTACCGTTTTACACAGTCATATTCATAATTTAGGTTTTGAAACTTTACATGCTATGATGCCTGTAAATATGAAAGTTGAAGAAAAAAAACGAATTAAAACCGTAAAAACATTTAAAAAAGCTCTTTTTGGTAAACCTTTGAAATATAAAATTAAAGAGTCAACCTATAATAAAATGGGAGAGGCAAAAGGTCAGTTAGTTGGTGGAAATTTATCAATTCTACAAAGTTTATTAGGTTCTGTTTCTTCAATAAATACCAAAGGAAAAATATTGTTTATTGAAGATATTGGGGAATATTTATACAATATTGATAGAATGGTGTATGCGCTAAAACGAAGTGGTTATTTTAATGCGTGTAACGGAATAATTGTTGGTGATATGACTAATATGAAAGAAAACTCTACACCATTTGGACAAACGGTTGAAGAGATTGTATTAGAAGCTACAAAAGAATATGATTTTCCAATTTTATTTGGTTTCCCTGCGGGTCATGACGACGTTAATAAAGCGCTATTATTAGGTAGAGAAATTGAAATGAAGGTTGGAAAACAAAAATCAACTGTAAATTTTAGTGAATAATATATAAACATTATTCTGCATATTAAAATCAAAAAAAATGGCTACTCATAATGAATTAGGAACAAAAGGTGAAGAACTCGCCGTGGAATTTCTTATAAAAAAAGGATATAAAATTTTAGAACGTAACTGGCGCTTTAAAAAAGCAGAAGTTGACATAATTTCACAAAAAAATGATGTTTTAGCTGTTGTTGAAGTTAAAACGCGTTCTTCAAATTATTTTGGAAACCCACAAGATTTTGTGAATTCTAAAAAAATTAAATTATTAGTAGAAGCCATTAATGAGTATGTGACTTCTAAAAATTTAGATGTGGAAGTACGGTTTGATATTATTGGAATTTTAAAAAATAAAAATACTTTTGAAATTGAACATTTAGAAGATGCTTTTTTGCATTTTTAATGTTCGAAAAAAGCTTTTACATCTTCAATTAAGTTAGGTTTTGCTATAATTCTTTTTGTTTTATCTAACACAAAATAAGTTGGTGTTCCTGTTATTTGATAATCTTTTACAATGGCGTTTTGCCATTTATTTAAACCTAAAATATTTGTCCATTTTGTAAAATTTAAAGTGAGCTTATTAAACTCAATATCATCATTTTCTAAAGCAAATGCTACCACATGAATAGTTGGTTTATCTTTTGTGAATTCATATAATAAAGGAATTTCATGTAAACAGTGAGAACATCCTGTACTCCAAAAAACAACAATATAATTTTCAGCGATATCTAATTCAGATAATTTTTTAGTGATGCCATTTTCTTGCCAAGTAATTTCTGGAGCAAATTTCCCAATAGCTAATTTTACTTTTCCCTTAATTTCATTAATTAAAGTTTTGTTTTTTAATTCTTCAGGAAGCTTATCATAAAAATTCTCTAGTACAAAATCTATTAATATTGTATTCTCAATTTGCGCAAAATTATTAAGCAACGTGATTAATAATTCACTTTGTAAATTAACATTTTGAATTTTTTTTAGTACTTCATCAACTGCATTTTTGTACAATACATTTTGCACCTCAAAATCATCAGACCTATTTAAATAAAAAACATATTCTGTTACTTTCTCACTTAAAAAAATAGAATTCATCAATTCTTCATCCTTAAAATTTATGAAATCAAAAAAATGCTGTTTAATGCTATTCAAATATTCTTGTGGTGTTTTAATAATGCTTGGGCTATAGTATTTATTACTCGATTTAATAAAGTGATTTGCTAGTTTCTCGTTCGTTTTTTGTTCATACTCAGTTTGAAAATCATTAAAACTCGTACGATAATTTTTATATAAATTACTCGTAATATCCTTGTCTGCTTTATCTTCTAGACTAAAAAATGCTAATTGTAATGAATCTAACTGTTGTTGCTTACTTGCCGATTCTAACAAATAATTATAATATATTGTATTTTCTTCAGAAGAAATAAACTCAACGGTTTCTGTAGGGTTTTCAGGATTAAATTTCAATGTCACATTTTCATTATTATAAATAAAATCAATAAAACCACCGTTTTGCTGTTTGTACATTAAACGGTACATTCCTTTTGAAGCATTTTCGGGGAAATCAATGGAAAATTCACCATTTTCAATGGTTACATTTTTAATGTATAATTGTTTCGCTCCTTTTAATTGGTACAAAACCATCCAACTATAATTTTGTGCAGGACTTAAAGTTCCTTTTACATACGTTTGACTTTGAACTGTGAAAGAAATTAGAACAATTACGAATAGAATTTTTTTTAGCATACTCTTTTTTTTGAATGTTTTTTCAATAATCAGACCAAAAGTAACTATTTTTATTTTTTGTAAAACAACAACCTATGAATTTTACTAATAAAATTGTTTGGATAACGGGCGCTTCTTCTGGAATTGGAAAATCTTTAGCTATTGAACTTTCAAAACAACATACCAAATTAATTCTTTCTTCAAGAAATGAAATTGCACTTAACCAAGTAAAAAATGAATGTGAAAATTCAGAGAATGTGAAAATTTTACCGCTTGATTTAGAAAATTACAATAATATGTCTTCAAAAGTAGAAGAAGCTTTTTTACTTTTTGGAACTATTGATGTGTTATTTAATAATGGTGGAATTAGCCAACGCTCATTAGTGAAAGATACTTCTATTGAAGTTGATAAACGTATTATGAACATTAATTATTTAGGAACAGTAGCTTTAACAAAAGCTATTTTACCTCATTTTATTCAACAAAATAGTGGTTATTTTGTAGTTACTACAAGTATTGTTGGAAAAATTGGAACACCACTTCGCTCCTCTTATTCAGCATCAAAACACGCATTACACGGATTTTTTGATAGTTTACGAGCTGAAGTTTATCAAAACAATATTAAAGTTACTTTAGCTTGCCCAGGGTTTGTGCAAACCAATGTTTCTTTAAATGCTTTAACTGGAAATGGAACACCACAAAACAAAATGGACAGTGCTACTAAAAACGGATTAACAAGTGAAACCTTCGTTAAACTATTATTAAAAGCTGTTAAAAAGGAAAAACAAGAAGTTTACATTGGTGGTTTTAAAGAAAAACTAGGCGTTTTTACAAAACGTTTTTTTCCTAAAATCCTTTCAACAATGATTCGAAAAATGGCGGTCACTTAAATTACTTCTTTTTCTTTAAAATACAATACTATAGCTTCTTTTATTAATACGGTTTGCTCACCCGATTTTAAGGCTGGTAATTCTTCTAATGTTTTATAATGAGGCCAGCTGTCTTCATCAAAAAAATCGAATTCGTAATAACCAAAAGGTTCTAACAATCTACAAATTGCAATATGCATTAAGTTTACTTTATCGTCTTTTTTAAATTCAATATTCCCTTTTCCTAATTCTTGCACACCAATTAAATAAATAATGGCGTCTAAATTTAGTTGTTCACCTTCACCAAATTTAGTGGCTAAGATATCGAGTAATTGCTCGTAATCTTCCTTTAATTTTTGATCTCTTGACATTTGAAATTTCTAGTTAGTTTGCAAATATACAAATCGATTCATGTATATTTACAAAAACAACAAAATGAATACTTTTGATATTATTATTTCGGCACTTTTAATATTTGGATTTATTAGAGGTTTGTTAAAAGGTTTGTTTGTTGAAGTTGCTTCATTGGTTGCTTTAATTGCAGGTGTTTATGGCGCTATCCATTTCTCGTATTTTGTAAGTAATTTATTAGTTGAATATGTTTCTTGGGGAGAGCGCTATATTACAATAGTTTCTTTTGCAATTACTTTTGCTATAATTGTTTTAGTTATTGGATTGCTAGGGAAATTATTTACAAAAATTGCTGATTTTGCTGCTTTAGGATTGCTAAATAAATTATTTGGAGGAATATTTGGCGCACTTAAAATTGGACTTATTTTAAGTGTTATTTTATTAATATTTACAAAACTTAACAATACCATTCCTTTTATTTCTTCTGAACAAAAAGAAGCTTCAATTCTCTATGAACCTATTAAAAATTTAGCACCAATGCTATTCCCTAATTTTTTAGAAGTTGTTGAAGAAGAAACAAATAAAGCGGTTTCTAATTAATTATAATCCCAATTTTTAGTGTTAGGATTTTTAATCTTAAACGTCAAAATGAAAAACATTTTATTTATATGCAGTATTTAGTTCGCATCATTTTCATAAGTTTATTTTCAGTATTCTTTTTTGTTAATTGCACTTCAAAAGACCCAAATTCATTTAGTATTTCAGGAAAAATAACTAATTTAAATAGCAACTATTTAATACTTTCAAAAGTTGATAATCTTCAAAAGAAAACGACTACAATAATTGATACTCTAATAGTTAATAAACTTGGGGAATTTAATTCCGTTTACTTTTTTGAACCTAACATTTACTATTTAACTTTTAATTCAAAAACCATACAACTTGCTATTGATAAAGGACAAAATATAGTAATTAATGGGAATACAATTGAAGATTTACAAGTTAAAGGTTCAATTGATACGCAACTATTAAATGATTATGAAGCGTTCAGAATAGCGTCTTTAAACCGATTGGTTAATGCTGTAAGAAAAAAAATAACAGTATTAAATAAATTAGGCACTAATGAAGCTGAGATAGAAAATTTAAGAGCCCTTGAAGTTGAAAATTACAAAAAACATTTAGATGAATTAACAACTTTTGTAAAAGAGAATATGGGAACTTCCGTTGCTATTTATTATAGTTCATTACGTTGGAAAGGTGGTGAAAATTTACCTTTTTTAAAAGAATTAGTTTCCTCTTTTGAAGAAAAACATCCATCTTCAGAAATTACTCAAAAACTAAAAAATAAACTTTTATTACTTGAAAAAACAACCATTGGAAGTACTATTACCAATATTGAAATGCCAAATAGCATTCATGAATTAATTTCATTAAATACCGTTAAAGGCAAATACACTTTAATTGATTTTTGGGCAAGTTGGTGTCCGCCTTGCCGAGCTGAAAGTAAGTTGCTAAACGAATTGTATAGCGATTATCAGTCAAAAGGATTTGAAATTTATGGTATTTCTTTAGATTCTAAACGTGAAAATTGGTTAAAATCTCTTGAAAAAGACGAGCGTGTTTGGACAGAAGTTTCAACTGTTGAAGGATTTAGCACTCCTATTTCTATTGAATATGGAATTACTGCTTTACCAACCAATTTTTTAATTAATTCAACTGGTGAAATTGTTGCAGTTAATATTCATGGCGATGCTTTAAAGGAAAAAATTAAATCTTTATTTGAAAAAAAATAGCGACCTTCAATCATTGGATTCCTGTCTTCACAGGAATGACAAATACTAGGTTTAAAACCCCTCTAAATCTCCTTTAAATCATCCGCATAAATCCAGCCAATTTTGCCATCTGCTATTTTAATTTTTTTCCAATGATCAAGTTCGTCTAAAATAACCACTTTAGTTCCTTCATGAAGTTCAAAAACTGCTTCACTACTTGTTGAAGGGGCATTTTTTATTTCAACCTTATCTACAAAAATAATAGCTGTTCTATTTTTTTGAACAGTATCATAGTTATGAAATGCAAAAAATGTAGCAATAAGGAGCACAAATACTGCAAATATGGAAGTATTAAAGTAAAATAACTTCTTTTTAGATGCGTATGAAAAATGATATAATAAAAATAGTAATGAAGCTAAAAAAGACGCTAAAATTGCAATAATTGCCCAAGTTTCAAATGGTAATTTTTGAATTACTGTTGAAGAAAAATGTTGTAAAAAGGTTTGAGGTAAATCTTCAATGACATCAATCGTCATTCTTTTTGCAAAAGCTAAGTTAAAAGAAGCGTCTTCATGTAATGGATTTATTTTTAATGCCTTTTCATAATAATATATTGACGGAGCAACTTTATTTAATTTGTAATAACAATTTCCTAAATTAAAAAATAAATCATCTGATATAAGCCCTTGTTTTTCAATAGATGAATACATTTCAATTGCTTCAGAATATTTTCCGTTTTGATATAAATTATTTCCTTTTGAAAATAATTCATCTGAAGTTTGAGAAAATACCATCAAACTAAAAAGTAGTGCTATGCTAAAAAATATTTTTTTCATATTACAAATACTTATCAATTTTAGTAATTACATTTTTAGCTTTTTCAAAATCTTGTTTCATCATTACACTTGTTGTTGGTGTGTAACGTGCAAAGTCACAATTGTTTAATACGGAGATAAACTCCTCAATTGTTACAACCTCTACGCTTTTTCTTTTTAAAATTTCTGCTATTTTTTCTTGAGAAATATCTGATGTTTCAACATGAAGTTTCGCCTTTAAAAAATTATGCAATGCTTTTTCTAAAGCAACATAAAAAGCTTCTTGATTTCCTAACTGTTTATTTGCTTGAGATAAATATTTACGCGCTAATTTATCAGCTTTTCTAATTTTGTTTCCAAAAACATCTCCTGCGCGTTTGGCGCGTTTATTCCCAATAATAATTCCTATTGGGATTGCTAAAAATGGTAATAATAATAACAAATAAAATAAGGTAGATTTAAAGAATTCTTCTTCAACAGCAGGTTTAAATGTAGTGTTTAAGGCTATAAATCTAAAATTATTATCATTAGAAATTACTTGTTTTTTTTCTGTATTATTAAATGTGTTATTAGCTGATGGCAATTCTTTTCCTTCAGTAACATTTACTATAATAGCATTAGAAGTTATGGTTTTATATTTTCCTTCTTTTGTGTTAAAATATGAGAATGCAACTTCAGGAATTTTATATTTTCCTTTAAATTGTGGCACTACTGTATAGGCATCTGAAATACTTCCTCGCAACCCAGATAACGAAGTTACAACATCCTCTTTATGTTCAGGAGTATATACTTCTAACTCAACTGGAGTTGTTATTTTAGGGATTTCAAATAATTTTAAATTTCCGCTTCCAGAAATTTCAACTTTAATTTGTGCTGCATCATTGGCTTTCAATATGTTTTTATCTGCTAAAACTTTAAAATCAAATTCACCAACTGCACCCGAAAAATCTATTGGTTTTCCTGCTTCAGGCAATGCTTTTACTATCACATCTTTTGCAGCAGATTTGGTTGAATAATTAATATTACGAGTAATCATATTTCCAAAAAAATCACCTCTACCTGTTGGTATTCCAACTGAAAAACTCATTTCAATAGGTTCAATTACTAATTTACCTGAACGCTGTGGAATTAAAATAGCTTTTTTAAGAATAACATACTTATAATTTTCACCATTGAACTGACCGCTTTTAAAATTCACTTGTTTTACTTTAATATCCTGATTCCAAAAACCTTTATATTGTGGTGTCTCATTTACTTGAGATCCATAAAGATTTATATTTTCACTCACAAATAGTTTATAAACCACGTAAATCCCTTCTCCAACATAGGGGTTTAATTTGGAAACTTCAGCTACTAAATGAATACTTTGCTGTGCTATATAATCTGGATTATTAGGATCTTTAGGTATTTCAACTTCTTTTGTAACTGTTATTTTAACCGCATTAGATTTTATAAGTTCGTCTTTATATTCAATAGTTGCAGGTTCAATAGTAAATTCACCTATTTCTTTTGGTTCAATAATATAAATATAGGCTTGAGAATAACTTGCCTTCCCATTAATCCAAGATTGGTTAACAGAAGAACTTGGTCCACCAACAACTTTAAAATTAGTAAATGTTGGTGGTTTAAAATTATCAGCCCCTTGTTTATTTACCTTAAATTCAATTCTAAAACGCTGATTTACACCTAGTTTATTTTTACTTACAACTGTTTTAAACTCAACTTGAGCAAAAATAACGTGTGCAGATAACATTAAAATAATTAGTATGTAAAACTTAATCCTATTCATTTTCTACCAGTCTTTTTCTTGTTTAATTTTTTTACCTTTTGCTTTTTCAGCATTTAATTTTTTTTGTGTTTTATTTTCTTCATTATTCATAGCTTCCAGCAACTGTTTTATCTGCTCGGGAGACAATTGATTTGGTTTTGGTTGTTGGTTTTTCTTTTCTTTATCCTTTTGATCTTGATTTTTCTTTTGATCACCTTTATCGTCTTTCTTATCTTTTCCTTTGTCTTTATCCTTGTCTTTATCCTGATCTTTTTTCTTATCGCCTCCGTCTTTATCTTTTTTGTTTTTGTCTTTGTTGTCTTTATTATCCTTTTTGTTGTCTTTGTTATCTTTATTGTCTTGTTGTTGCTTTTTTAATAATTCTTGCGCCATTGCCAAATTATAGCGTGTTTCATCATCTTTTGAATTATTTCTCATCGAATTTTTAAAAGCTTCCACTGCTTTTTCATATTGTTTATCTTTCATAAATGAATTCCCCATATTATGATAAGCTTCTGCTTTACTCTCTTTTTCTTTGAAGGTTTTCTCAACCAATTCAAATTGGCTCACAGCTTCTTTATTTCTGTCTTGTTGATAGATAGAATTTCCTAAATTATAGGAAGCTGTTGGATAGTTTGGATTTTTAGACAAGCCTTTTTTATACGCAATTTCAGCTTCTTTAAATTTTAACTGATTGTAAAGTTTGTTTCCTTCTCTAACATCTTCTCTAGCTTCACGTTTCAACGCTGTTTGGTTCTTTTTCTGAGAAAAAACCAATGTTGAAAAACATAAAAATAATATAACGATCTGTTTTTTCATTTGTTACTTACTTTTTGGTGTTCCAGATTGATTGAATAAATTCAATTTTTGAATCCATTTTGTTTTCTTTTCAAGCAATAAAACATCTATAATTAAAAACAATATCCCGAAACCTAAAAACCACTGAAACTGATCTTTGTAATCTGAAAATTGTTTAGATTCAAATTCGGTTTTTTCAGCTTTTAATAATATATCATCAATAATATCAATAGTTTCTTGTGTTTTATTGCCGTTTATGTATTTCCCTTTTCCTTCATTAGCAATCTCTTTTAAAACATCTTCATTCATTTTAGTGATAACCACTTCTCCTTTGCTGTCTTTTTTATAGCTAATTTCACCATCCATAGTTCTCAATGGAATTGGGCCTCCTTCATTGGTTCCAACACCAACTGTATAAATTTTAATTTTTTCTTTTTGAGCTTCTTGAGCTAAAGTAATGGTATTTTCTTCATGATCTTCACCATCTGAAACTATAAATAAAAACCGATTGGTTTGTTCTTCATTGTCATAATAAGTTATCGCTTTCTCAATAGCTTCATTAATGGCAGTTCCTTGGCTTGAAACCATATCTGGGTTTGCATTTTGCAAAAACATTTTTGCTGCAGCGTGATCGGTTGTTATTGGCAATAATGGATATGAGTTTCCTGCATAAATAATTATTCCTACTCTATCACTTCCTAAATTATCTATTATTTTGGTGATAATTTGTTTCGCTTTATCTAACCTGCTTGGAGCAATATCTTCCGCTAACATACTTTTTGAAACATCTAACGCAAAAACAATATCAACACCTTCGCGTTTTACGGTTTCTAACTTAGTTCCCATTTTAGGATTTGTTAATGAAATGATTAAAAATGCCAATCCTAAACATAGCATTGTGATTTTTAAGATTGATTTAAAAGTGGATTTTTCTGGACTTAATTTTTGAATTAAGTTACTATCCGTAAATTGCTTTTGAATTCTTTTTTTCCACCAAAGCACCAATAAAAACAACACAAATATTACTGGAATAATTGCTAGGTATATAAAATATGTTGGTTCTTCTATTTGATACATAATTATTGTTGAATCGTTTATTTGTTATATCGTTGAACTGTTTATTGTTTTAATTGTGATTTTCTTAATGCATTTAACATGTTTGAAATTTTACTAATATATTCTCTTAAACCAATATAATTATCTTCATTAATAAAGTTTAGTTCTTTAGAAATTATTAATTGATTTAATACTTCCATTAATGAACTAAAAGCAAGTGTTGTAAAATGCGCTTTATCTTTATTTGTATTTCTTGATGTTCCTTCTGCTAAATTTGAAGCAATAGAAACAGATGCTCTTCGTAATTGATTTACCAAACCAAATTTTTCATTTTCAGGAAAACGGTTTGTTAATTCATATGTTGATTTTGTTAAATCAACTGAATACTTCCAAACTTCTAATTTTTCAAATGAAAATAAATACATTTTTTTATTTTTGTTTAATTGTTAAACTGTTTAATTGTGTTTTCACTTATTGTTAGTCTGTATAGATTTTACACAATTAGACGATTACACAACTCAACAATCATTATATAAAATTTTTAATTATTATTTTAATCTTTAAACCTTTTGTCATTTCATTTTTACACGATTAAACACTTCCACATTTCCACAAACATCAAATAAAACTTTTAAAAATGGTGTTTTTTAATCCTATTTCAAGCAAAATTAAAAACCCTGCTAAAAGCACTAAGAATCTATATCTTTCTTGATAATTATAATATTTAAACTCTTCTACTTCTGTTTTTTCTAATTTATTAATTTCATTATAAATAGCTTTCAATTTTAAGTTGTCTGTTGCTCTAAAATATTTTCCTCCCGTTTCTTTCGCTATATATTGAAGTAAGTTTTCATCAATTTCAACAGGTGAACTTCTAAAAAGTAATTCTCCTGTTCTTGGGTCTTTTGCATAGGGGAATGATGCAGTTCCGTTGGTACCTAAACCAATAGTGTAAACTTTTATTCCTAGTCCAACAGCCAATTCAGTTGCTGTTTTTGGATCCACAAAACCTGTGTTATTTACGCCATCTGTTAATAAAATAATAACCTTACTTTTTGCTTTGCTTTCTTTTAAACGATTTACTGCTGAACCCAATCCCATTCCAATGGCAGTACCACCATCTAAATCTCCCCATTTAATATCTGAAATGGTATTTCTTATAATTCGTTTATCACTTGTGATGGGTGTACGCGTAAAACTTTCACCAGCATAAACCACAATTCCTATTCTGTCATTTGGGCGTTCATTTACAAATTCAGTTGCAACTACTTTTAGGGCTTCTAAACGGTTTGGTTTTAAGTCTCTTGCTAACATACTTGCTGAAACATCAATTGCCATTACAATATCAATTCCTTTATTTGTCTTGGTTTTTTTACTTACTTCAACATTTCTTGGGCGCGCTAAAGCAATAATTAATAAGGTTAATGCTAACAATCTTAAAATAGCTAGTACTGGTTTTAATTTTGATAAAATTGAAGGTTGTAATTCAAACCCTTTTGTGCTTGCAATAGTTAGCGTTGCACTGTCATTTTTGCGTATTAAAAAATACCACGCTGCTACTATTGGTATTACTATTAATAACCATAAAAACTGCGGATTTAAAAATTCGAAATTCTGAAACATAGTTTATAGGTTTAAAGACACTGATTTTATAATTCTTTCGCTCACTTGCTCTGCTTCTTCATCAGAAGCTAATTGTGTGATAATTACTTGACGGATATTTTTAGTGTCTGCAAAAAACAACATGGTTAATTTATTGTTAGTTAGTTGCTTCGTAACTGGGTTCTTAAATTCATAATTAGCTGTAATTATTCTACCCTCAATACCATTATTCATTCTAATTTCTTCCTGTAAATCAGTGAAATTAATTCCTGTTTTTTGAGTCATTTGCTGCAAAGCTGCTTGAATACCAGCTTCATAATCAAAATCAACTAATTCATTAACAAAACTAGTTGTTGTTATTTCTATATAAAAATTACTAATTAAACTTCCGTAATTATAGGTTGTTGCATCTTCAATAATTGATTTTAAATTTTCAGGAATTTCTATTGATTGTGCTTGTAATATTTCGGGCGTTTCAATACCAACTGAAGGATAACCGTAAGTTGAGGAATACCATTGTTTATCTAACATTTCAGAAGTCGTATTTCCTATAAACTTATCTTTCACATAACTATATCCGAAATAGCCTGCTATCCCAATACCAACAACAAATACAGCTACAAAAATTAAAATATATTTTACTAAGTTATTTTTCTTTTTCTTTGGTTTATTTTGAATAAAAACTTCTTCATTTAAGTCCTCATTTTCAGCTTTTTCATCATTTATATGAACCGCATGTTGTGTGTTTTTAAGAATATCTTCAACAGCCGTTCTGTCAGTTTTAATTTCTTCAACAATTGGTTTAGATTTGGCAAATTTAACCAAATCGGCACTTTGTAATACTTCTTTTAACTGTTGAATTGTTTCTTTAGATATTCCTAATTTACTTGATTCATTAAAATCGTTAATAGTTTCAATTAGCTCATTTGTAGTTGATTCTAATGCTGGAATATGAATGTCTTTTTCTATATAAGTTCTTACAATATCTGTTAATTCTGAATAATAAATTTTAATTTTATTTTGTTGAAGCAATTGTTTTTCGTCTAATTTTTTTAAGCGTTGTAGTGCTTCATTAATTGGAGCAATGTATACTTTTGGTGCTTCTTTTTTTTCTTTTTTTCTGAAGATAAAATATAAAACAACTGCCAATAAAATTAATATTGGAATAATCCACCACAATAAATATTTATAATCATCAAAGGTTTTTGGTTCCTTTTTAATTGACTTAATGGGAAACATTTTTTGTTTTAACGTATCAACTTTTACCGTAGCAACATTTACTAAAATAGAATCTGTAAAAAATTGCTTGTTATTAATAAGTACTAATTGTTTTGGCACTACATAGCGTCCGCTATCAAAACTAGTAAGTAGGTATTTCTTTTGTAGTCTATTTTTTAAAGTATCAATAGGTAAAGATTCTATAACCTCAACTTTTCCTAAACTATCTAACTGTAACTTTGGAAAAACTACATTGCTTATCTTATTTACTCCTATTTTATATTGAATTTGTTCTCCAATTTTTATAGTTGTGGTATCTGTTTCTATTGAAACAGCGTTTTCTTGAGCTAACCCAATAAAACCAACCAATAAAATTATATATACTAACTTTTTCTTCATTTGTAGATTTTTCACCCTATTCAAAATCATCATCTATCTTGCTCCTTTATGTTTAAAATAACCTAATAATTTTTTCACGTAGCTTTCACCAATTCTAGAGCTAATGGTTCCGGAACCACTATGACTAAATGATTTTTCGAAATAGTCAACCATTTTTAAATAATGTGCTTGATACCCATTTCTAACACTTTTTGAAGCTGTATTTACCAACATTGTTTTTCCAGTTTCAGCATCTAACATAGGTACCATTCCTAAATTTGGAATTGAAACATCATGCTTATCGTACACTCTTATTCCAGTAACATCATGTTTTTTACCTGCAATTTTTAAAGTTTGCTCATAATTATCATCCATAAAATCGGATAACATAAAAACAATTGCTTTCTTTTTCATAACGCTTGATAAAAACTTTAAAGCCTCTGAAATATTTGTTTTTGTGCTTTTTGGTTGAAATTCAATTAACTCTCTAATAATTCGTAAAACGTGGCTTTTCCCTTTTTTAGGAGGAATAAATAATTCCATTTCGTCTGAAAACAATAGTAAACCAACTTTATCATTATTTTGAACTGCTGAGAAAGCCAATGTGGCTGCTATTTCAATAATAGTATCGCGTTTAAATTGCTGAGTTGTCCCAAAAAATTCTGAACCACTCACATCAACTAACAACATCATAGTTAGCTCACGTTCTTCTTCAAACACCTTAACATAAGGTTCATTATAACGCGCGGTTACATTCCAATCAATTGCTCTAACATCATCACCATATTGGTATTGTCGCACTTCAGAAAAAGTCATACCACGTCCTTTAAATGAGCTGTGATATTCGCCTGAAAAAATATGATCAGACAAGCGACGTGTCTTGATTTCTATTTTTCGAACTTTTTTTAGTATTTCTTTGGTATCCAATTTATGTTTATTTGTTGAATTGTTAAATCGTGTAATTGTAACAAGTTTAACCGATTAACAGTTAACCGATTAAACAGTTAAACACTCTATGGTACTTCAACTTCATTAACAATTTTATTAATAATATCTTCTGAAGTAATATTTTCGGCTTCTGCTTCATACGTAATTCCAATTCTGTGACGTAATACATCGTGAACTACTGCACGAACATCTTCAGGAATTACATAACCTCTACGTCTAATAAACGCATAACATTTAGCTGCCATTGCTAAGTTAATACTTCCACGAGGTGAAGCTCCAAAACTTATCAATCCTTTTAAATCTGGTAAGTTATATTTTTCTGGGTAGCGAGTTGCAAAAATAAGATCTAGTATATACTTTTCAATTTTCTCGTCCATATATACTTCTTTCACTGCTTGCCTTGCGCGGTTAATTTGTTCAACTGAAGCAACTGCATTTACGTTGTCATAACTTCCCGTTAAATTTTGACGCATAATTAATTGCTCTTCATTCATTTTCGGATAGTCAATCACTGTTTTAAGCATAAAACGGTCAACTTGCGCTTCAGGTAAAGGATAGGTTCCTTCTTGTTCAACAGGGTTTTGAGTTGCCATTACTAAAAAAGGTTCTTCCAATTTAAACGTAGTATCTCCAATAGTAATTTGACGTTCTTGCATAGCTTCTAATAAAGCCGATTGCACTTTAGCTGGCGCACGATTTATCTCATCAGCCAATACAAAGTTTGCGAAAACAGGTCCTTTTTTTATGGTGAAATCATTATCTTTTACACTATAAATCATAGTTCCAACAACATCCGCCGGTAATAAATCTGGTGTAAACTGAATTCTACTAAACTTTGCGTCAATAGCTTTTGCCAATGTATTAATTGCCAGTGTTTTTGCTAAACCTGGAACACCTTCTAATAAAATATGACCATTCCCTAATAAACCAATTAGTAAACGTTCAATCATATGCTTTTGACCAACAATTACTTTATTCATTTCCATGATAAGTAAATCTACAAAAGCGCTTTCTTTTTCAATTTTTTCATTGATAGCTCTAATATCAACCGAAACATTATTTTCTTCAATCATTTTTATTGTTTTTAACCGCGTGAATTTAATACACTTTATTAGACGGTGCAAGTAGCATATTTTTTTCCAAAAGCCTTGTTAAAAATTGGTTAAAAATATATGATATATATGAGGTTTAATACTATTTTAACACGTTTGAAATTGCTTAAAATCTATTCTTAAACGTTATCAAATTCCATTAACTCTAATAAACAGTTTTAAAATTATATATTCATCAAAATAAAATTTCTATAAAAATTTCACTTATCATATTGTTTTTATCTTTATTTTGTTAAATAGTTAACAATAAAGATTAATTGTTAAATTAATCTATTATAATGTTGTTTAATTTTAACATTTTTTTAATATTTACCGACTATTAAAAACTTAAGATAAATGAAAAAATCATTAACTAAATTAAAAATTTTAACATTTTTATTATTTATTCCAATAATAACTTGGTCGCAAACCACAGTTTCAGGAAAAATAGTAAATACGAAAGGAGAAGGTATTCCTTTTGTGACTGTTATTGAAGAAGGAACTTCAAATGGAACCACTTCAGATGAAAGTGGAACTTTTAATTTTAAAGTTTCTAAATTACCAACAAACTTAGTAGCCTCTTTTATTGGCTTCAAAACTCAAACAATAAATATAACTTCAACTAGTGGAATTACTATTTCTTTAATAGAAGAAAGTATTGGTTTAGATGAAGTTATTGTAACGGGAAACAGAGCTAAACCTCGTACAGTACTAGATTCTCCAGTGCCAATTGATAATATTGGTGTGAGTGAATTAAAATCGAGCGGACAAACAAGCATTGATCAAATGTTGACTTACAAAGTTCCTTCGTACAATTCTTCAAATCAAACTATCTCTGATGCAACTGCACATTTTGACCCTGCTGATTTAAGGGGATTAGGACCTAGTAGAACATTGGTTTTAGTAAATGGAAAACGTAAAAATCAAAGTGCTTTAGTATATATTAATGATACTCCAGGAAAAGGTGAAGTTGGTACAGATATGAAAAGTATTCCAACAGCTGCAATTGAAAGAGTTGAAGTTTTAAGAGATGGAGCTTCAGCACAATACGGTTCTGACGCAATTGCTGGTGTAATTAACATTGTTTTAAAGAAAAACGTTGATTACACCACCTTAAATGTAAATTCTGGAATTACCACCAAAGGTGATGGTTTTAATATTGGAGCTGATATAAATTCTACTTTAAGTATTGGTGAAAATGGTGGTTATGCAAACTTTACTTTAGCATATTACAAACAAGAACTTACAAATAGAGCAGGAACTCCAGGTAGTGATGTTTTATTTGGAGTAGATGGCACAAACCCTTGGATTCAACAAAATCCAGATTTAGGGATGACTATTGGTCAACCTGAAATGAAAAAAGGAGAAATTTTTTACAACATGGCACTTCCTTTTAAAAATAAATCTGGCGAATTCTACTCATTTGGAGGGTTAAACAGTCGTAAAGGAACTAGTTTTGCATTGTATAGAACTCCTTATTGGGTTGCGGATTCTTTTAATTTATTACACGAAGCTGGAACAGATTATGAAGGATTTCAACCAACATTTGAAACTGATATTACCGATTTTATAAATAGTGTAGGTGTTAAATTTGATCTTTTAGGTTTTAATGCTGATTTAAGTGGAACTTTTGGTATAAACTCTGTTGACTATACCATTGGAAATACCTTAAATCGTGATTTAGGAGCTACAAGTCCAACAAATTTTAAAGCAGGTGGTTATTCTTTTAGCAACTTAATAGCAAACTTTGATTTAAGTAGAAGTTATGGAGATATAAGTGTTTCTTTTGGTGCAGAAGCTAGAAAAGAAGTTTTTAAAGCTGCTGCAGGGGAACCAGCTTACTATTTTGGTGAAGGCGCTCAATCTTTTCCCGGAATTCAACCATCAAATGCAGTAGATAAAAGCAGAACAAATTATGGTGTTTACGCTGGTATTGATTGGGATGCTACTGAAGACTTCTTAATTGGAGGTGCCGCGCGTTATGAAGATTTTTCTGATTTTGGAAACAACTCGTCTTGGAAAGTAAATGGAAGATATAAATTAGGTAAAAAAGGGGCTATACGTGCTTCTTATGGAACTGGTTTTAGAGCTCCATCTTTACATCAAATTTACTTGAGTAATAAACAAACGTTAGTTTCTGGAGGTACAATTTCTAATCAAGGTACATTTAGCAATGTAGATCCTGTTATTCGTGATGGTTTAGGAGTGCCACAGTTACATGCTGAAACTTCTAAAAACATTTCGGCTGGGTTTACTTTTAAACCAGATAATAATTTATCTTTTTCATTAGATTTTTATAATATTAAAGTGAATGACAGAGTTTTATTCTCAGGAGAAGTAGGATTTGATGGTGATGGTAGTACTACCAACCCTGTTGAACAAATTTTAAATGATTTTAGTGTAACAAGCATTAAATTTTTTATAAATGCTGTTAATACTGAAACTAATGGTGCTGACTTTACAGCTAGTTATTCAAATATTGAATTAGGTGATGGTACTTTAGCAATTAATTTAGCAGGTAACTTTAACGACACTAAAATAAAAGGTCAAATTGCTACTCCTAAAGTTTTAGCGGATAATGGTTATGACATTTTTAATAGAAAAGAACAAGGGAGAATTACAAATTCTAGACCCAAAACTAAAATTATATTTGGCTTAGATTATAAACTTGATAAATTTAGTGCAAACTTAAATAATACTTATTTTGGTAAAGTTACTTGGCAACATTCAAACAATGGTTTAAATGGTGCTCCACTTGGACCTGGAGGATCTTTATTACCTGCAAATGATGCTGATTATGATCAAATATTTGCTGGTAAAATTATAACAGATTTAAACTTAAATTATGCTTTTTCAGAAAAAGTAGCTGTTAATTTATCTGTAAATAATTTATTAAATGTGTATCCCGATGCAATTGATACTAAAGGTGACTTTGTTACGGACCTTGGTGGACGTTTCAAATACCCTTGGGAAGTAAATCAATTTGGATTTAACGGCACTATTTTAAAAGCTGGTGTAAGTTATAAATTCTAAACAGAAACTATTTAACAATAAAAAAGGAGGCTGTATAAAAGTCTAGAAATTCGTCATTCTGAATTTATTTCAGAATTTCATTTTACTGATTATCAATCATTATGAGAACCTGAATCAAGTTCAGGTTGACGCGAATTTTACTATTTATACAGCCTCTTTTTATTTATATGTTTTTAACGTCAATTTATCTCCATCAAATTCTGCATATGTAAAATGCGTAATCCAATCGCCCGTATTTATATATTTTGAATTTTCTGAAATAGCTATTTCAAGTGGTAAATGCCGGTGCCCAAATAGAAAAAAATCATAATGCTTTTCTTCTAATTTCTTATTACAATATTGCACTAGCCATTCATTTTCTTCACCTAAAAATTCTACATCTTCTTCACCCGAAATTAATTTATTTTTAACCGATAAATATTGTGCTATTCGCATTCCAATATCTGGATGTAACCATCTGTAAAGCCATTTCGAAATTGGATTGACAAATACTTTTTTCATTCTTTTATACCCTTTATCTCCAGGGCCTAAACCATCTCCATGACCGATTAAAAACGTTTTATTATTGAATATGAATTCCTTCGGTTTATGATAGACAGGAATGTTTAATTCTGTTTCAAAATAATCGCGCATCCAAAGGTCGTGGTTTCCAACAAAAAAGTGAATTTGTATTCCGCTATCTCTTAATTCTGCTAATTTACCTAAAACACGTACAAACCCTTTTGGAACTACTTTTTTATATTCAAACCAAAAATCGAATAAATCTCCTAAAAGAAAAATAATTTCAGCATCATTTTTTATGGAATCTAACCAATTAACAAACTTTTGCTCACGCATTTTACTTTTTTCAAGAGTAGGCGCTCCAAAATGTTGGTCAGAAGCAAAGTATATTTTTTTATGTGTTGCCAAAATTTGGTTTGGTTAATATTTTTAAAAATCCGAATTGCTTCTAATTAGTACTTTTTTCCAATTCTAACACTTTCAAAATCATTGGATCTCTTTTCTGAGTGATCATAAAATAACCCGTTTCTTGAAATAAATTACGAGCAATAATAGCATTTAAGTAAATTTTTAGGTTTTCTCTTTCTTTTGGAAAAATTGGTGCGTTTAAATCTAATTCATCTAAATATTTATTAAAAACTTGATCATCTTTATCAAATTTTGTTACAAAATCATTCAATTCCCATTTACTCATTTTTACTCTATGATTGTCTATATATGTAAACACAAAATCATTTAATCCTCTATATAACTTAGTACTATAAGTATTTGCAGTATCAATAGCTACAAAAAAATCAGGAATTATTCCACCACCACCATACACAACTTTACCTTTTGGAGTGGTATATTTTAAATGACCGGCTACTTTAATGCTATCTTTATTTAATAACTCACCATTATGAATTCTTTCAATATAATCATTTTCATATTTCTTAGGGTTATTTTTATCATATGGTTTTTGAATAGATCTTCCTGTTGGAGTATAATAACGAGAAGTTGTTAATCGGACTGCTGATCCATCTCCTAAATCCATTTCTTGTTGCACCAACCCTTTTCCAAAGGAACGACGTCCTACAATAATTCCTCTGTCATTATCTTGCAATGCTCCCGCAACAATTTCACTAGCAGAAGCAGAATTTTGATCTATTAACACATACACTTTTCCATTTTCGAAATCACCATAACTTGTCGCAAATGAGTTATCAATATCTCCACGTTGATTCTTTGTGAAAACAATCAATTTTCCATTTTCTAAAAATTCATCAATAATACTATTTGCAATATCCATAAACCCTCCTGGATTTCCTCTTAAATCTAATACTAGAGAAGTCATTCCTTTTGAAATTAGTTCATCTAGTCCAACTTTAAATTCATCATAAGTTGTCCTTGCAAATCGATTAATATTAATGTAACCTAGTGTTTTGTCAATCATAAAATAGGAAGAAACACTTTTTATGGAAACTTCGCCTCTTGCTATTGGTATTTGTAAAATCTCATCAACTGAACGTCTATAAACGGCAATATCTACAGTTGTTTCTGGTTGTCCTTTTAGTGATTTCATGACTGCATCACTAATTTTTCTACTTCCTAAAATTGTACCTACTTCTTTATCTTCAAGGTTTGCTTTAGCGATAATACTTTTTCCAAATAATGTATCTTTACCTGCAACAATAATTCTGTCTCCCTCTTGTATTCCCGCTTTTTCACTTGGACCACCTTTAATAACACCTGTTACAACAACAGAATCTTCATGCATTAAAAATGAAACACCAATACCAACAAATTTCCCTTGCATACTTTCAGTAACACGTTGTAATTCTTCTTTTGGAATATATACAGAATGTGGATCCAATTTTACCAACATATTAGTAATTGCGCCATCTAACAAACTATCTGTGTTTACTTTATCTACATAATCATATTGTATGTAGTTAATTAATTTTTTTATTTTTGCTTCACTTGTATTAGAACTAAATAAAACCGATTTATTTTTATAATTGAATGTGCTTCCAATAAAGATTCCTATTACTACGGATAATCCTATAAAAATTGGTATGCTTGCTTTTCTTTTTGTCATTCTTAATTTTTAAGATGTGTTAATTCTACCCCTGCTTTTTCTAAAAAATCTAATCCTGAAGTATCTTTATAAGCATCTTTATAAACGACTCTTCTAATTCCCGATTGGTGAATTAATTTACAGCATTCTTTACAAGGAGACAAGGTAATATATAACGTAGAATTATTACAAGATTGTGTTGAACTTGCAACTTTTAATATAGCGTTGGCTTCTGCGTGTAATACATACCACTTTGTTTTTCCTTCTTCTTCGCAACAATTTTCAAAACCTGAAGGAGTTCCATTAAACCCATCAGAAATTATCATTCTTTCCTTTACTATTAACGCCCCAACTTGTTTTCTTTCACAATGTGACAACTTTGCCCATTCAAATGCCATTCTCATATAGGCTTGGTCGTATTTTAACTGTTTCTTATTCATATCGATGTTTGCGAATTTAAAAAGATTCTTATTAATTTCACGTTAAATTTTTACCAAAATATAGATTTTATAAGTATGGGAATTACTACACCAATAACTATTGATGATATTATAAGAATCCAATCTCTTTTTGAAAAACGAAAAATAGTTTGAAAAATAAAACCCATTATAAGTATTATTAACACTATAATTATTTGAGCAAATTCTATTCCTAAAGCAAATTCTAATAATGGAATCAATTTACTATTTGAACTTCCAACAAGCATTTTAAAATACCCCGAAAATCCAAGTCCGTGAATTAACCCAAAAAATAGTGCGAAAAATAAATTTATGTTAGTTTTAGTATTTTTTGTAGCACTTTTTATAAAAAATATGTTTACTAAGGCGGTAATAATTATAGTTACAGGAATTAAAAATTCAATCCATTTTGAATTTACTGATACAACATTATAGGCGGCTAAAATTAAGGTGAGCGTATGTCCAATTGTAAAAAGAGAGATTAACCAAAGCACTTTTTTCCAATTTTTAAAATCGTAAACAACTACCAACGCAATTAAAAATAAAATATGATCGTATGCATTCCAATCTAACACATGAAAAAGACCTTGCCTAACGAAGAAAATAAAATTATCCATTAATTATTTATTAAAATTTATCAAATATAGAAAAATTGTTTTCTCTAAAATATTACTTAAACCAATTATTTACAATGTCTATTTCAATTGGTTTGGCTGTTTTATGAATAAATTCATTTTTAATAGCTTCATAGGTATAATCTTTGCTCCATACTTCAATATTTTCAGCAACTTGTTTTATACTATCACAAACAAAACTCACCTCGTTATTGGTTATTGTTGGATGAATAGACATCCGAATCCATCCTGGTCTATCAAGCAAACAACCCTCAATAATTTGTTCTTCAATATTTTTAGAAGTTTGCTGATCTACATGCAATAAAAAATGACCATAAGTACCCGCGCAAGAACAGCCTCCACGCGTTTGAATTCCAAATCTATCATTTAATAATTTTACTACTAAATTAAAATGTGTATCCTTAATAAAAAATGAAAAAATTCCTAATCTATCTGTGTGTTGACCTGCTAAAATAGTTAGGTTTGGAATTTTAGAAAGTTTTTCGAAAATTAGTTCATTAATTTCATGTTCTCGCTTCAAAATATTTTCAATTCCCATTTTTTCTTTCAGTTGAATTGAAAGTGCAATTCTAATAGTTTGCAAAAATCCTGGAGTACCTCCATCTTCACGGGTTTCAATATCATCAATATAATCATGATTTCCCCAAGGGTTTGTGTAATTTACTGTTCCTCCTCCTGGATTGTCTGGTACAATATTTTTGTACAATTTTTTGTTAAAAATTAATACCCCTGAAGTTCCAGGACCGCCTAAAAATTTATGAGGTGAAAAGAAAATAGCATCTAAATATGATTCTGAATCTTTAGGATGCATATTCACTTCAACATACGGAGCTGAACAAGCAAAATCAACAAAACAAAGTCCGCCATAATGGTGAATTATTTTAGCAATTTTGTGATAGTCCGTTCTAATTCCTGTAACATTTGAACACGCTGTTACAGAAGCAATTTTAATAGGTCTGTCATTATACTGAACCAATAATTTCTTATAGCTTTCAAAACAAATTAAACCCGATTTTTGACAAGGAATTATTTCAACATCTGCAATAGTTTCTAGCCATGAGGTTTGATTGGAATGATGTTCCATATGCGTAATAAAAACAATTGGCTTTAATACATCTGGTACATTGGTAAATTCCTTTAAATTTTCTGCAACCTTTAATCCTAAAATACGCTGCAATTTATTTACTACACCAGTCATTCCAGTTCCGTCGGTAATTAAAACATCATCTGCACTTGCATTCACATGTTGTTTAATAATATTTCTGGCTTTATGGTATGCCATTGTCATTGTTGAACCAGTAATTGAAGTTTCAGTATGTGTATTTGCCACAAAAGGACCAAAATCATTTACCATTTTTTCTTCTATTGGACGATACAATCTTCCACTAGCAGTCCAATCGGTATAAATAATTTCTTTTTCTCCGTAAGGTGATTCAAATGTTTGACCAATTCCTACAATATGTTTTCTAAATTGTTGAAAATAGCTTTCTAATTCAGATGGCTGACTCTTATCAGAATCCTTATTTTCGTTTGAAATAAAACTCATTTTTACTTAATTAGGTCACAAATTTAAACAAAGAAACACGGTAATTTATAAATTACCGTGTTTCTTTAAAAATAAAAACCAATTTATTTAAAATTTGAAATCCCTTTTTTCAACCAATTGTAATATTCATCAACATCTGGTGTGTAAGCTGCTGGTTCAATTAAGTTTTCTTCATTAAGATTCATTAACACATAAAATGGTTGCGCATTTGCCCCGTATTTTATGGTTTGAAATTCGCTCCATTTTTGCCCAATGTACTTTAATTTTTTACCTGGTCGCAGTTTTGAATCTATGACTTCTCCTTCAGCAAGTTTTCTTTTATCATCAACATATAAAGATATTAAAACGACATCATTTTTAAGTATTGGTAAAATTTTATCTTTTACCCAAACATTTTGCTCCATTTTTCTACAATTAACACAGGCGTGTCCTGTAAAATCTAGCATCACAGGTTTGTTTACTTTTTTAGCATATGCCAATCCTTTATCATAATCATTAAAGGCTAAAATATCATAGGGCGCCATTAAATGAGCTCCATCTGGTAATTCATTATGATTATTTTCTGAAGGTATTCCATCTCCAATTTTAGTAAACCCTACTCCGTAAGGTGATTCTGCATAGTGTTGTGCTGGCGGAAAAGCGCTAATTAAATTTAATGGTGCTCCCCACAAGCCAGGAATCATATAAATTGTAAAAGACAAAACAATTAATCCTAAACTTAATCTTCCAACAGAAATATGTGTTATTGGTGAATCATGTGGTAATTGAATTTTTCCGAAAAGATACAATGCCAATACCCCAAAAATCGCAATCCAAATTGCTAAGAAAACTTCACGTTCAAGCCAATGTAACTGTAACACTAAATCGGCATTCGATAAAAATTTAAATGCCAGTGCTAACTCTAAAAATCCTAAAACTACTTTTACTGTATTTAACCAACCGCCTGATTTTGGTAATGAATTTAACCATCCTGGGAATGCTGCAAATAATGTAAATGGAATTGCTAAAGCCAATGAGAAACCTAGCATTCCAACAATTGGACCAATTTTACTTCCTCCGGCTGCTGCCTGAACTAATAAGGTTCCTACAATGGGTCCTGTACACGAAAATGAAACGATTGCCAAGGCCAAGGCCATAAAAAATATGCCTATAATTCCTCCTCTATCGGCTTGAGCATCTACTTTAGTTCCCCAAGAGCTTGGTAAAACTATTTCAAAAGCACCTAAAAATGAGATTGCAAAAATTACCAATAACAAGAAGAAAATAATATTAAACCAAACATTTGTGGAGAGTGCATTTAATGCATCAGCACCAAAAACAGCACTTACTATAATTCCTAATAACACATAAATTATAACTATTGAAGCACCATAAATAATGGCATTTTTTATTCCTGCAGCTTTATTTTTACTTTGTTTGGTAAAGAAACTAACGGTCATTGGAATCATAGGAAACACACAAGGTGTTAATAATGCCGCAAAACCTGAAAAGAATGCAATAATAAATATGGTTAATAAACTTTTATTGGAAGATTTATCTTTCTTCTTTAATGCTGTTACTTTAACAACTTCTTTCTCTGTTTTTTTGTCAAAATCTAAAGTAGTAGTTTTTTTATCTGAAATTTTAAAATTTAAATCTATAAATGTTGGTGGCAAACAACTTGCATCATCACATACCATAAATTCAACTTCTCCTTTCACACTTAAATCACTGTTAGAAAGTATTTTAATACGTTGTTTGAAAATAGCACTATTTTCGAAATACTTAATTTTCATCTCAAAAACAGGATCATCAACCGTATGTCCTTCTTCTTCTGAAGTGTTTCCAACTAATTCAAAATTTTCATTTTTCACAAAAGAAAAATTTGTTGGTATTGGCCCATCATCAGGAACATTTTGAGAATATAAATGCCAACCCTCATCAACAGTTGCCTTTATAATTAAATTATATTCTGTGTCTGATAGTTTCTCTACTGAAGTTGACCATTTTACTGGGTCATGAATTTGTGAAAAACCAGAGCTACTTAAAATTAATAAGGGTAGAAATAAAATTATTTTTTTCATTTAAATGGATAGTTTTATATACTATAGTCGTACAATATTAGTAATTATAACATTCAATAAGTAAATTCACCCACCTTTTTAATTGTTAAACTTTTCATAATATGGATAAGAAACTTTCATACATTACTCTTAAATTTAAAATATCTCACTAAAAATACGTTTTCCCCATACCAAAAGGAAGTCAAAACCATAAACATTGCGTGATTACTTGAAATAAATTGAATATAATTTTTTGTGCTTAGAATTTAGTATAAATTTGGAATAGCTTTAAGGATAAATAAATCAGCCCCGAAGACATTTTTATAGCAAAAAGGGTTTATATAATTATATAAACCCTTTTTCTTTTGCTTTTAAAACTAATGATCTGTCATCATTATCGTCAACATCAAAAAGTACTTTAAGATTTTTTTTTCTTTTTTCTATGCCTGTCATTGATAATGGAATTATATTTGGTAGTTCTTTCATTTTTGTCCCAATTGACATTTCATATAATAATTGCCTGTCAATTTTATCTAATCGATAATCTATGGATGCTTGTTTTCTAAATAATTCTAATACCGATTTACTATAATATGGTGAGTTATCTAAAACCATTTTTATAGAGGTTACTAGCTCCTCTTTATTAACATCATTTTTAATTAAAAACCCTTCTGGATTCACATTTTTAAGAATTACTTGAATTCTATAATTATCATTAAAAGTAGTTGCTACAATAATTTTACATTTTGGTAATAGTTCTCTAATTTTAATTCCTATGTCTTCTCCAGATAAAATTTTTCCATCAGTAGAAGGTGGTATTGAAATATCTAAAAAAACAATATCAATTCCATTTTTTTTTGAAGCTTCTGTAATTTTTATAATAGCATCATCAGAATTATGAACAACTGTAATATTAAAATTTAGATGCTTATTTTCTGAACTTAAAAAATAAAATGCGCTTTTATAAGCATCCGCTATAATAGGATGATCATCAACTATTAATACATTATACACCATATTCATTGCTTTTATTTTGTATAGAACACGAGACAAAGATAGTGGTTCCAACATTAATTTCCGAACTAACTTTAAAAATACCATTCAATTTATTGGTTCTTGATTGTATATTTTTTATTCCAATTCCCTTTCTTTTTTCAATGGTATTAAATCCTATGCCATTATCCTTAATCACTAATATAAGTATATTATACTCTAATTCAAATTTAAGATCCACTTTCGTAGCCTTCGCATATTTTATGATATTTTGCAGTGCTTCTTGTATAATTCTATACAGATTAATTTTTATTTCGTCAGCAATTTTATCCCAATGAATTTCTTCGTCAGCAATCATTTTATATTCAAAGCCTCCTAAATTACTCTTTTGCGCTATTAAATTTTCTATTATTTTAAAGAAATCTATTTTTGAAGATAATACTTCACTTTTTAATTCATGAGAAATGGTTCTAATTTCTTTTTCAATATTTTGAAGTTCATCTATATAAAACTGGTGTTTTTCAATAGTACTTTCATCGCCGTTAATTTTTAAAAAGCCTAAGCCTAATCTAGTTCCAAAAATTTTCCCTAAAACCCCATCATGTAAATCTTCGGCAATTCTATGTCGTTCGTTTAAACGTCCTTCTTCTAATTTTGACTGTTGCTTCAACATTAAAGAAAAAATTTCTTCATTCGATTTTTGTTGTTCTCTTTCAAATATCAATTCTTTGTTTTTAGACCTTTGAACCTTTATAAAATAGGCAAAGGAGAGTAATAACAATATAATAATTGCTCCAATAGAAATTAATATTTTTTGCTGTGATAACTCCTCGGTTTTATCAATATACTCATCGGTTTCAAAACGAATTCTTGTAAACTTATTTCTAATTTTACGTTCTTCAATTTGAAGACTGTCATTTAAATGAACATAGTTTGCTAAATAGGTACTCGCATTTTTAATATCAACTTTTGAAAGTAATAATAACGACTCTAATTTATCTCTATTATTCTCTACTTGATTTGCTAAACTTAAAGCCTCATTTGCGAATTGAACTGCTTTAAAAGTATCAAATTTTGCGGCGTAAAATTCTGATAAATGTCTTTTAACTATTGTTAACCCTGAAATATATTTTGTACTATCTCTAATTTTTAATGACTTATTAAATTCTTCAGCAACATTCAACGTATCTCCATCTAAAAATTTAGTATAGGCTATATTGTCAATAAATGTAGCGTAAAAATTTAAATCACGCTTTTTTAAATTGCTATTATTTAACGCTTTTTCAAAAATCTCAATGGCTTCTTCATATTTATGCATCTTTTGATAAACCAACCCTAAATTATTTAAACTCCATTCTATATAAGTCCCTTTATCATCAACTTTTTTAAGGTATTCCAGTGCTTTATTATGGTAATAAATCGCCTTTTCAAATTCTTCTAATTCCATATAAATCAACCCTAAATAATTATAACATTGGTAAATATTTATGTTTTTATTTAATTTTTTATAGATAGTAAGGGCTTCAAACATTAAAACCTCACTCCCTGTATAATCTTTTAAACGCCCTTGAATAAAACCCATATTGTACAACATTTTCGCTGTAAAATATTCATTTTTTAATAGTTTAAAAATTTTATAAGCTTCATGATAATGATAATAAGCACTGTCTACCGCTTCTTTTTTAGAATAAAAAGAGGCATAATTCCAATGTGCATCACCAATTTTAAAGGTATCACGAAGGGTTGTAGCTAAAGACAATGCTTTAGAACTTACATCTCTAAATAAAACTTCACTATTTAAATTGTCCGCTTCAAAAGAAATTTTAGAATAATAGTTGCTTTTTATAGAATCTATAGAAAGTGCATTTGTGTAATCATATGCTTTTTGTAAGGCGCCCTTTCTATCGCTTAAATCAAGTTTTCTGTTTTGTGATTGCTGAATCCAACGCGTTATACTATCAATTTCATTAACTTGAAACCCATCCTTAACAATTGGTTTTTTTGTACAAAAAACAACCGTAAGCAATAGGCTAAAATAAAATAAGCGTAAGAATGTATTCTTTTTAAAAAGTGTTTTCAATATTAGTAGTTTGTAAAACAAAGCTACTAAAAAAAGAGGTTGTTTAAAATTATTTAAAACTGACTTCCTAATCTAGCTCAATTACTGATTTGTATTCAGAGAGTAAATTTAGAATAAGCAATTCTATTAATTTTAAACAACCTCTTTTTAAGAGTAGGTAATTATATATAAAACCCGTTGTGCATTTTGGCTATTTATACTTAATGCAACGTCTGTTCGAGTGATTTTTGATAAAAAATTGTATCGAGAACTATTGTTTTTTAATAAAATTTCTATTCTCGATACTAATTTTAAGTCTAAAAAGCCTAAAATTAACTCGAATTGACGAAATTTAATCAAAATGCACAACGAGTATATAAATATTAAATACGCTATTAATTTCTTGAATTGTCGTAAGTAGCTGCTCCTTCACCTCCAGTTGCAAAAAGGTCTGGCGAATTATTTGTGTCTTGTGTGTAAAGCGCTTCATCAACAGAAATTGAATCTGAAGTACATGAAGTTAATGCCATAAAAAATAAAGAAAATGCGAAAATAAATTTAATTGCTTTCATAATATAAAGGTTTTTAGGAAATTGAAAATAGGTTAATAATTTTGTTTTCGGTTTGTAAATTTACATTCCTAAGTTTTCTTTTTTTAGAAAACCTATGAATTGTAAACGTTTAAACTTTTAACTAAAGTACTTTATTTAAGGTAGTTAAGCCTAGCATTAATGGCTTCTTTAGTAAAACGGTTATGTACAGGTGTGAAACCTTACTTTGTGAAAGGGAAATTTAATTTAAGGATTGGTAAGAAAATTCTGATAAGTCTTTATTCATACTTTCTATGTTTCCAATATACGTTTTGGTAAATGGAACTTCATAATTATTTCTTTTTATAGTACATAAGAATTTACCGTATTGAATTCTTGAAACATAATTTTTATTAATAATGTAACTCTTATGAATTCTATGAAAATTATTTGGTAAAATATCTTCAAATGTTTTAAGAGTTTTAAAAGCACTAATAATATTACCATCGCTCATATAAAAATCGGTGTTATTATTATCGGCTTTTAAAAATAGTATTTCATCTGTTTTTAAATATTGATAATCTTTATACGATTTTAAACAGATGTTTTTTCTTGATTGTGCAGGGATTTTTTTTAAGACTTTTAAAACCGTCTTTCGAATCTCTAATTCAGTTAACGGATTTAATAAAAAATCGAAAAAACCATTTTTTATAACCTCATACACTTTGTCTTTTGAAGAAGAAATTGCTATAAAAACAGGGAAGTCGTCATTAAATAAATTTAATTCCTGCGCTAACTTAAATGGGTTCTCAATAACATTATCAATGTTAAAAAATACCAAATCAGGCGTTTCTTTTAATATGGTATTCATGGCATTGTTATAATCGCAAGAAGCACCAATACAATTAAATTCATAATAATCTTCTAAAACATTTTTAATGCTTTGAATGGTATGAGGATTGTTATCAATAATAAAATAATTTCGCATAATTTTGGAGGGGACAAATTAGTTTTGCACAAATTTACTAAAGTTTTTAATAAACATAGTGTGGTTTTCCCTCCCTTTTTTTACGGATAAATCCGTCTCATTAGTATGTCTATTTTTTAATTTTACAATTATAATATTGGCAAAATGAAGTTTTGTTAACCCCTAATAAAATTTTTAGTTAAATTAAATTAATTATTAATATAAAAGGTTTTGGTTAACAACAAATGAAAAAGACACAAAAAAAATATAAAAAAACAACTACTAAAACAGCTATGAAAATAACTCAAAGCACTCGTTTAAAAAATAAGAATTCTAATTCAGAAAGCATAAAAAATTCGGCTCCTGAAAATGGTTCATTGAAACAAAAAAATAGCTATCCAAGAGATATTCAGTCTTTATTTGAACGTTTAGGAATTGATTAATTTAACCCGCTGTGCATTTTGGCTATTTAAACTTAATGCAACGTCTGTTCGAGTGATTTTTGATAAAAAATTGTATCGAGAACTATTGTTTTTTAATAAAATTTCTATTCTCCATACTAATTTTAAGTCTAAAAAGCCTAAAATTAACTCGAATTGACGAAATTTAATCAAAATGCACAACGAGTTAATTTATTTTTTTAATAACTAATAAAATAGTTACTCATTACATTTGAACTTCAACTATTTAAATTTTACTCACAATAACTGTACTACTATTTTAGTGCTTTTTCTTTTAAATTCATTTTGTAAAACTGGGCTTGTTAAAGTTTCTTAATTTCTTATGGAGTTCCGTTTGCATTAAAATTTATTAAATTCTATTAAAAGAGCAATGGCTGATTATAGTTTCTATACACCTATTTAAACAAAAGATGTTTTTTAAAAAACTAAAAATGCCTTCAAAAAATGAAGGCATTTAAAAATTTAATTCAACCTATTTTTTATTTTATTTCTTCTTCTTGTATATAAAACTCTTGATATAATTGCAATAAGCTCATTAAAGCTACTATTAAATCTTTGGTTTCTAACAAAATACCAAAATATAAAGTCGTGTTTTTAGGACTCGTTTCGTCTGTTCTAATTCTAGCAATTTGTTTATCTATAGACTCAGAAACATGGTTAATAAGCATTTGTTTCTCCTCAATCATTATTGATAGATTATCAAATTTTTTCTCATTAAAATCAAATTCTACCTTATTAAATAAAATTGTTAATTTATTATTAATTTCTTTTAAATCAGCTATTTGAGATTTTTTTAAATTTTTATGATTGTTGTTTACATGCTTAAAACTTGTAGCTGAAATAAATTCAATAGATTGCGTTACATCTTGTAAATAACCCAATACTAATAAATAAAATCTGCTAGCTTTTACGGATGAAATACCATCATCTAAAGATTTAATAAAGTAAAAAACTTCCTCCTTTAGGTCGTCCATTTCTTTATTCAACTTTTTAACATGCTTTTCGGTTTTAGAAAGTTTATTTAAATCATGGCTTGATAAGTCTTCTACTACATTTGTATATAATTTATTTGAACGTTTTATAACTTCTGAAATATGATCTGAACTTTCATTTATTACTTCTTTAATTGTAATTAATTCTGCTCTTTTAATATATATTTTTTCTTTTTTTTCTTTTTCTTTTTTAGTGTGTCTCACAGTGCTTCTCCCTAATAAAAACAACACAAGAATTAATAAAATTGATATAGAAACTAATTCTCCTAAATAAATTATATAAGCAAAAACTGCTGCAACGGTAAATGCTGATAAAGCGGTTAAAAACCAACCTCCAATAACATTAAATACACCTGCAACTCTATATACTGCACTTTCTCTTCCCCAAGCTCTATCGGCTAATGAACTACCCATAGCAACCATAAATGTAACATAGGTTGTGGATAAAGGTAGTTTTAATGAAGTACCAATGGAAATTAAAATACCTGCAACAAATAAATTAACAGAGGCTCTAACCAAATCAAAAGCAGGAAGTTCATACGTTTTGTCTTTAGGTAAATTAATTACAGGTCTTTGAAATTTAGAATCTAGCCATTGCAATGTTGTATGCGGAAAAACTTTTATAATCACTTCATTGAAAAGTATTGCACCTCTTACTACAGTTCTTGATGCTGCGTTAGATTGAAATTTTTCATGACCATCTCCTTGTCTAGCTAAATTTATACCTGTTTCAATAACTCCTTTTGCTTTTTTAGAAAACCAAAGTGTTACAACCATTATACCACCTGCCAACAATAATAACATTGGATTAGACGGTACCTTTTGTGCCAAAACTCCCATTGAAAATTCATTTGCGGCAACTCCTGAAATACTCCATGCTTGGTACGAATTCCAAGCTGCAATTGGCACGCCTATAAAGTTTACCAAATCATTACCAGAAAATGCCATGGCTAATGAAAAAGTTCCTATAATAATAATGAATTTTAAAATGTTTATTTTAAATACTGAGATTAATAATTGAGATAACAACGTCCATCCAATAAAACCGTATAAAATAATTTTGAATGTATTTCCTTCTATTAAATGTTTAAAACTACCATAAAAAGGGGTTCCTTTCATTCCTTTTACAAAAATAAAATAGGTAATTGCAGTAATTGCAACTCCACCAAATAATGCGCTTACATAACTTTTCCTTTTTTCAAAATTAAAAGAATATATTAATCGCGATATAAATTGTACCAAAGCACCCACAGTAAAAGCAATAATAACGGATAATAAAATACCTGAAATAATAAGTAATGCTTTTTCTGAGTTTATGTATTTTCCTAAGTTAGATAAGGTTTCTGTGTCACTATTAGAAATTTTAATCAATGCCATTGCAACGGCAGCTCCAAGTAATTCAAAAACAATTGAAACCGTTGTTGAAGTTGGCATTCCTAATGAATTAAAAACATCTAGCAGTAAAATATCTGTAATCATTACTGCCATAAAAATGAACATTATTTCATTAAAATAAAATTCACCAGGATTAAAAATTCCTTTTCTTGCAACTTCCATCATACCACTTGAAGTAACTGCACCAATTGCAACACCTAAACTTGCAATTACTAAAATCCATTTAACTGAAATTGCTTTTGAACCTATAGCAGAATTTAAAAAATTTACAGCATCATTACTAACACCTACAACTAAATCAATAACTGCAAGTACCACAAGCGCTACAAGCATTAAAATGTATATATCTCCCATATTTAATTTATATAATTATTTTGCAAAAAAACCTTCAAAATTGATCACTTATATTAAGTTAATATTAACAATTACCAAAAGCTAATATATGCCATTATTTTTATGTAAAAAAACATAAATTATAAAACAATGTTATAACAATAATTACGTCACCAAAAAGTAATTATTACTTGTTTTAATAATAGAATACAAAAGAGATACAACTGCGGCAAATTGTTTATTGATAGGAAGATTGCTACATATTACTTGAAATAAGTAACATTCACAATGACGAAACAAACCGTCATCCTCAGCTTGACTGGGGATCTCATGAAATAGAGAGCGATGGGCAGATTGTCACGTAGCAATCTGTTTGTTGATAGAAAGATTGCCACATTTTACTTAAAAAAAGTAAAATTCGCAATGACGTTTTTTTAAACTTCTAATTATTAAAAAGCGTGTAAATTATTATGTAGTATGCAGGTTACTAAGTAGTTTTTAAAATTTACTAAGGGAAAAATAATTTTTACTAAGTAGTTTTTCAAAATTGCTAAGTAGTTTTGTGAATTTACTAAGGAATTTTTCTGATTTGCTAGGGGTAGCATTTTTGTTTACAGACAAACAATTGTATTCAGGGTATTTTTTTAGCATAAAAAAAGGGTTACGTAAACGTAACCCTTTTTTGTTTCTTATAATAATACAAGTTAGAATTTAAACCCAAGTTTAAAAGAAAATTGGGCAAAGAAAGAAACAGTACTTGTGTCAGATTCAAGGGTTAATAACCCTGGTCCTGGTGATTTAACACTATATGCATACGAGTATGAAACAGGTTTGATATCAAAACCAAAGAATACATCTTTAGCAATATAATAATCAACTCCTGCTACAGCTTGTAAACCAAAAGCGATAATTTCAGTATGGCGAGCACCTAAATCAACTATAGCTAAGTTTGTGTCTATTTGTTGAAATTTAGATTGTCTTGCATAGTTAAATGGAAGTGCAAAACCTACATAAGGAAATAATCTTTCATTTTTAGTTTTAAATAACCATTGTCCACCAATAGATACTGTTGCATCTATTCTTTCATTGGCAACAACAGCACTGTACGCTGGTACAGCTGTACTAGGTACGCTTGCAATAGCAAGTTGTCCTGGCGTATTACGTAAAATAGCTCCACCACTAAATGAAATAGCGAAATTATCTTCAATGTAATATCTACCTTCAGCACCTACCATATTAGTAATACTGTTAGAATTACTTTCAACAGTATTGTCTAATGGTGCAGTACCATCTACTGAATAATAAGAACTAGGTACAACTAAACCTCCATTTAGATATGCTCCTCGTCCAAATATCATAGCAGCTGTAAAATCTCCTTTTTGAGGAGCGAATGTAACGACTTTACTTGAGTCTAATTTACATGGCTGTTCTGAATCTCTATATTGTGCATTTACACTTGTAAGTGAAATGACTAATATAAAGCATAAAATTAAATATTTTTTCATAAGTTCTAGTTCTTTAAGAGTTATAATTTTGTTTTAAAAGGGCTGCCTAAACAGCCCTTTATATATTTCCTAAAGAATCTTAGTTTCCTAATGCAGCTAGCATTAATGCTTTGTAATTATCAGCAATCGCTATAGCATTATCATATCTTTGAGATAAAGAAGCAACTAAAGCTTCATAATAAGTAATCTGTGCAGCAGCAGCATCTGCTTCTACTTGACCACTAGCTAAAGCTTGATTAGCTAATTCAATGTTATTAATTGCTGTTGCAAGATTAGTATTAAGAGTATCTAAAGCATTTTGAAGAGTAACTAAATCATTACTACCATAAGCAACAATCATATTATTGTTTACGCCCATTTCAAAATTAATAGCTATAATCTCAAACTCAATATTCCAATAAGCTTGGTTTGCTGCAATAAGTAGAACTTCAAGGTCTGGATCATTAAAAGTAATTAAACCTAAGTTTGTAACTTCAAAAACTCCTAAACCATCAGCATCTAAAGCAAAAGTATATTCTACACCTGCTGCTGTTAAATCAGCTAACATACCGTCAAGTACAGCGTATCTAGCATCAATTATTGGTTGAATTAAAGCAATTTCAGCAGTCCAAGCAGCGATATCTGCGTTTGCAACATCAATATTTCCTTGTAAACAAGTTGCATCACAAAGCATAAATGTTGTTACAGCACCTTGTGCAGTTATTACAGCATTTTGTGCATTAGTTAAATTAGTTGCTGCAGTAACTAAATCTGTATTAGCAGTAGCTAAAGTTGTAGCCGTTGAAGCTTCTAATAATTGAGCAGCATCTAATAAAGTAAGTTCATTTTCATAAACTGCTTTTAAATCATCATAAATTAGTTGTTTAGCTGCTAAATCAGCACCAAAATTATTTAATGCATCAATAGCATTTAAATTAAGTACTGTTGCATTCCAAAGTACTGTATATGCATCTATACCAACTAAAAGAGTAGCGCCTAATGTTGGAGCAATATCAAATATATGTTGATTACCTAAAGCAGTAGAAGCTAAATTCATTTGAACTAAGTTATCATATGAAACATCATCCGTTCCTACTTCAATAAAGTATTCAGTAGTATATCCAACATTTGGATATGCATTTGCTAGGTCAGCATCAGTTATATTAACTCCAGGAGTGTAAATAACATTACCAACAGGTAAGTCAGCTGACAAAATAAGCGCTGGCTCATAATTATCACCAACATTATCATCAGGTGCTACAGTTAAGTTAGCCCAAGAGCTTACTCTTACATAAGATGATGAAGATGCTCCACTAGCATCCGTATGAATACCTAATACATCATTAGCCAAATCAGCATAAGCTGCTGTTGTAATTGTTGTATCTTCCCAGTAGAAACCACCATTTACAGTAGTCCCACCTTCAAATCTTGTTTTCCAAAGTGTATAAGCTGCAAGTGCATTTGTAACACCAGTATTAGCAGTTGTTACATCACCTCCAGTAGATGTTACTAAAGCAGTAGCAGCTCCAATACCAGCATCATATAATAATTGTGCAGCATTTAAATTATTAGCAGCAACTTGTAAAGTACCTTCTAAACCAGCAAGCACACCTTCTAAAGTAGTTAAATCAGCAGCAGCAGTTGTCCAAGCAGTATTTGCAGCAATTTGTGCAGCATTAGCAGTATTCCAAACACCTTGAGCAGTAGCTTCATCAGTTTGAGCATCAACAACAGCTTGGTTTAAAATAGCTAAAGCAGCAGCATAATTAGTTAAAGCAGTTTGCCAAGCAGTAATACTTGTATTTGCAGTAGCAATCCAACCAGTTCTGTCATTTTTATCCATTACAGCCGAATTATGATCACCTAAAACAATATCAAATTGAAGCGTAAGATCACTTCTAACAACATCATTTTGTTGAATTAACCCATCAATAATAGCTTGTTGTGATGCTAATTCAACGTTTTTAGTGTCTTTTAAAGCTTGTAGTGCAGTGTTTGCATCTTGTAAAGTAGAAACCATAGCTTCTGGTGTTGAAGGGTTTGCTAAATATGCTTCAGCAGCAGTAATAGCATCCTCAACTACAGTTTTAGCAGCCATTGCATTGTCAACATTTCCTTGTAATTGAGACAACCAGTACGTGTAAGATACACCACCATTTGTTTGTAACAACATAGCATTCGCTAAATTTTGATCAGCAGTCAATTTTTGAGATAAAATTAAATTTGCATCATTCATTGCAAAATTATAAGAATTTGCATATTGTGCAGCTAAATTAGCACCTGCAGCATTTAATTGAGCTAACAATGAAGCCATTTGTAAATCAAACTGAGCTTGAGCAATTGCTAAAGCATTTTGAGAATTAGCTACTTGTAAATTCGTTTGTGCAACTAATGCTAATAAATATTGCTCATTTACAAGAACTTGATTAGCAGTAGAAACTTCAATTTGAGCTGTTTGTGCAGCTCTGTAATCAGCATTCGCTTGTTCACTTGCAGCTTGTGCAGCAACATAAGTAGCTTCTGCAGTTTGAACTGCAGTTTGTGCAGCTAGTAAATCTGCTTGTGCAGTATAAATAGCTTGAACAGCTGGATCAACGCCAGTGCTGATACAAGATGTTAAACTAGAACTTAATAGGGCAGCCAGCATAAAGGCAGCCGACAATTTTTTTAAATGTTTCATTTTTTTACTTTTTAATTAATATTCTTTAAATTTGAAATAGGTTAATAAACTTGTGTTATTACAATTAGTAGACAAAACTACATATATAATTTCTATTATGCAATAATTGAATTGGTAAAACATTCATTTTTTTAGATAAATAACAATTTATAATTTATAATTGTTTTTAATTAATTGAATACCAGCCGATTGTAAATTTTCATTTTTTACTTTTAAATCCTTTTAAGTAGTTGATTTGTTATTAGTTACGTTAAAATAGTACGGTTTTATAGTGATTTTCTTCTTTATTTTAGATTTTTTTTAATTATAATTTAAGAAATTAAGGCTAAAGGTATAGAAATACTACTTGTTGGCCTGAATTCGACATAAGATTAGCGATAAACAACTTAATAGCATAACGTCATACCGAAGGATGTACGACAGTGTCAATTTTTTTACTGTAGCAATCCGTTTATTGATAGTCAGATTGCCATATTTTACTTAAAAAAAAGTAAAATTCGCAATGACGAAACAAACCGTCATCCTCAGCTTGGTTCCTGAGCGGAGTCGAAGGATGACTGGGGATCTCATGAAATAGAGAGCGATGGGCAGATTCCCAATCAAATTGGGAATGACGAACTTAAAGAACAGATTGCCACGTAGCAAACTGTTTGTTAATTGGACTTCTCTTTTTTAAATGTATTGTTTAATTTGTCAATATCTGCCATTATTTCTAAAGGATCAATTGTAACAGTTTTAATTACTTTTGAAACTGAAAAAGTATATGTTGGGTGCGCCCAAGTCCAATCTTTTAACACAGTAGCAGTGGTTGGCTTGTTACCACGCATCATACGTAATGGAATGTTAAAATTTTCAGTAGTTCCATCAACATAGTTAACTGTTATATCAATAGGCATTGGCATTGGCCCCACGCGAGCCAATGTGATTAATTTGTCTTCTACGTTTGCAATGGCATAATCTATGGTGTGTGTGGTTTCAATCCATTCATTTAAATACCACCCTAATTGAATCCCCGATACTTTTTCAGCAGTTCTAATAAAATCGTTTGGCGTTGGGTGCTTAAATTTAAAATCGTTAAAATATTTTTTGAGGGTATTTTTTACATTTTCTTCACCTATAATATAATTTAACTGAGAAAGAAACATACTTCCTTCCGTATAACTTGCAACACTATATGCAACATTAGTATTATATCTATCGGCATGAGTTGTTAAGGGTTCCTTTAAATTATTTTTTACAAGGTAATAATAACCACTATAATTTTTTGGAGAAAAATTCTCAGCTTTTCCTTTCATTATTTCGTTAGATGCCATTGTTGAAATATAGGTTGTAAAACCTTCATCCATCCAAGAATGTTCACTTTCATTTGTTGCTAACATAAATTGAAACCACTCATGCGCAAACTCATGAAACATGGTTCCTAAAATACTATTTAAAGTTTCGCCTCCAGCAATTAAAGTACACATTGCATACTCCATACCTCCATCTCCTCCTTGGATAACAGTGTATTGACTAAATGGATATTTACCAATATGCTGATTATAATATTTTAATGCTTTAACTGTATAAGGTTGAATTTCTTTCCAAGCTTTTGCATATTTTTTATCGTTTTTATATAAAAAATGAAGCGTAGTTTCTGTATCCGTTTTAACCACATCGTGCGTGTAATTTGGATCTGCAGCCCACGTAAAATCATGCACATTTTCTGCAACAAAATGCCACGTTAATTTTTTACCTTTCGGAAGCTTTAAAGGTTTCGTTTTATCTTCATATCCGTGACCAATTTCTTGTGGATTTTGAAGTTCTCCCGTTCCTCCAACTGTATAATTTCTATCAATATGAAGTGTTACATCAAAATTTCCCCAAACGCCTTGAAACTCACGCGCAATATATGGATGTGCTTGCCAACCTTCAAAATCATATTCTGCTATTTTCGGATACCATTGTGCCATAGTTAATGCTACACCATCTTCATTATTTCTTCCAGCTCTTCTAATATGTATAGGTAACTGTCCTTCAAAAGTCATATCAAATGTTACTTTTTCTCCTGATTGAATAGGTTTATTTAGGGTAACTTCTAAAATAGTTCCTTCTGTAGTATACTTTAAATTGTTTCCGTTTTGCTTTAATGAAAGTACTTTTAAATAGCCAATTTCATTTGGTTTTAGCTTTGCAATTCTACTTTCATATAGTGGGTTTTCTTTGGTCCCAATATTGTTTACCATTCTTCTATCAGGATCAACAATTGCTTGTAAACGAGCATCCATTTCGCTATTTGGCTGAAATGCGTTGTAATATAAATGATAAAAAACTTTGTTTAAAACATCGGATGAATTATTTGTGTAAACCAATTCTTGAGTTCCATTATATTGATAATTTTCAACATTTACATCAACATCCATTTTATAAGCTACATGTTGTTGCCAATAGGTTGTGTTGTTTTGTGCCGAAAGTAGTATTGTAATTAATAGCGTTAAAAGTGTAACTGATTTTTTCATTATAACTGTTTATTTTGTGCAATATAGCCATAACTCCTACAAACAAAAAAACACACGCGTTACAGCGTGTGTTTTTTAACAAAATATTATAATTATTTACCCGTTGTGCATTATGAATTATTATTATAATCTCAACGTCAGATCGAGTGATTTTTGATAAAAAATTGTATCGAGAACTACTCTTTATCATAAAATTTCTATTCTCGATACTAATTTCAACCCTAA
>Ga0316202_10000081_pt1 | contig 159882 bp, 147 predicted proteins | sample 3monrhotite_MG_FD_204934 | JGI IMG/M metagenome (GOLD analysis project Ga0316202, IMG submission 204934) | Microbial mat bacterial communities from mineral coupon in-situ incubated in ocean water Damariscotta River, Maine, United States -... | ecosystem: Environmental > Aquatic > Marine >... | reverse complement strand
ATGCCGCCGCCTCGCCAAAGATTTCGAAAACCGAACAAGGAAAGCTAGGGCATTCCTCTTGTTAGCGTCGATACGCTTGATGGTCAGAAAGCTTTGTTTTAACAAATAAACTTATCGGACAGACTCTTAGGCGCGCAACCGCCTTTTTAACTTCTCCTGGCTTCCGCTATCAATTTTTTAAGCGTCGCATAATCGATTGCGCCGGGGATCAGTTGGTTGCCGATGATAAAAGCGGGGGTGCCGTTAATATTAAGCGATTTGGCGAGTTTGTAGTTTTCGTGGATAATTTTTTCGATCTCCGGCGATCCCATGTTTTTTTCAACGGCTTTGGGGTCGGCACCTGCATCTGCAGCAAATTTAAGCAACTTGGACTTTGTCAGCGCGCCCCGCGACTTCATCAGGGCGTCATGGAACGCCTCATATTTTGACGGGTCAATACGCCAGATCGCGAGTGCCGCTTTACTCGCCTCGACCGATTCTGGGCCAAGAATCGGAAATTCCTTGAACACGTAGCGGACATTCTTATCCGTAGTGACGACTTTTTTGAGCGACGGATAAACCCGTTTGCAGTAGGTGCAGCGATAATCAAAGAATTCCACCACCGTAACATCGCCATTCGGATTGCCGCCGATAGGCGCGTTGGGATCGTTAAAAAGGAGATCACGGGAACTGACCAGCGTATCCTTAACCTTGCTCTGCTTGGCGGCTTCCTCTTTCGCCTGCAGGCGGGCAACGGCATCCAGGATAACCTTTGGATTATCCATAATGTACTGATGGATGATTTTTTCGATTTCCTGACGTTGTTTGGATGACAGGTTGTCTTCCGAGCCTGAGAAAGCGGGAGAGGCAGCACCCAAACTCAAGATCAACATGCATACGCCAAGCATCTTCTTCGAAAAAAACATTTTAATTACCTTATCATTGGAACCGAGCAGCTGTATGATCGTTCAGATCGGCTGGCAACTCAAGGGCGGGTGGCGCCGTTGAGGTTTAATCACGGTTATTTGACCTCAACGTGACAGTCGAATATCTCCGATCAAACTTGTTTGCGGTCCCCGGGATTTCGCTGCGCCAATGCCAATAAAGACGATTTTCGCCCGGCTGGCGTCATCGTCAGGCCATGCCTTCGCGTAGAGATGCGAGAGATCGACGGTTTCCGTCCACCATTTTGCAGCATTTTCCTGTCCCCCGCGGATTGTGTAATAGACCTCTTGTTGAGGTGAATTTTCATTTTGCATGTGTATAAAGGAGCCACGCATAAGCGCCGAGGGACCCCAGCCTATGGTCAAGCCCCGGTCATGAGGCGGCAAGCTCAGGCCGGGAAATAATTTCGCCAGTCCTCTTGGTCTGGAGGGGGTGCTCCCTCCTTCATTGAAACCGACCAACAGTCGGACCGGGTGGTATTTCCAGTCGCCGGGTTGAACGTTCCAGCGCCAGTTCAGATAGGGTGTCGCCAGCAACACAGCGTCCGTTTTCCTAACCAGAGCGAAACCTTCGCCCGAGCTGCTAACCCTTAATTCGTGCAGCGGGTCCATTGCGCTTGGTGAAACCTGCTTTGCCCCCGCATCTCCCACCAGGTACCACCCTCCCGGAAGGTCACTGATATCAAACCCGGCAGGTAATGTCAGGATATTGAGCGCGCCCCCAGGGCCGGTTATGGCAGGCGGCGGTGTACATGCGCCCAGGCCGAGACAGAGTCCGGATATGAGGGTCAGTATCCGTGCTGATGGGGTAAGGCGGAGGTTCAATTCTTTTTCCGTGCCTTGTCGCGGGTTTTTGCGGCCATCAGGATGTCCTGTGCCTGAAGCCATTCGCGTGATCCGCTGGCGAATAATTTTTCCGCCCGCCCGGCGTGATAGCTGGCGATATCGGTTTTACCATTGATAAGCGCCTCCTCGGCGAGGGCCAGCGAACTGTTGCCCATATCTCCCTTGCGGCCATAGGCAGTCGCCAGCAACCGCCAGGTGAATGCGGTTCTGGGTTCTTTAGGAAGCGCAATGCGAAGATTTTTAATGGCCATATCTATCAGTTTCGGGTCATTTTTCTCGATCTGGGCACGCGCCAGTTCACGCCGGATCAGAAAGGAATTCGGCAACAGGTCAGACGCTTTACCATATGATTTCAGGGCTTCACTTATCCGCCCGTTTTCAAATAGAATTTGACCGCGCAATTCATGAAAATAAGGATCGGTAGGCATTTCTTTCAGCAATCCATCAAGCAGTTCCAGTGCCGGGTCGATTTTTGCGTTTTTGTAATAGGCGATGGAACGGGCGTAACGCGCGGCGATACTGGAATCCGACTTTTTGTAGGCCCGCAGGGTCCGACCAGGGGTGTTCAGAAACGCATATAGCTTGGCTTTGATCCGGGCATGGGACTTCACCTGAAAGGGGCTTGGCAGAACATTGGAGTAAGGTGAATGCTCAACATGATTTTCAATAGTGACGATACGTTCGCGTGAAAGAGGGTGTGTCCTGACATAGGGGTCCTGATTGGCCGTACTCAATAGTTCCTGGTCTTCCAGAACCTTCATGAATTGCGACAATCCTTTTGCGGATTGTTTTGTCGAATCAAGAAATTTGAGCGCGGCATGATCGGCGGAAGCCTCTTGCGTGCGGCTGTATCTCAGAAAATTGCGTTGTGCTACCGATTGCCCGCCAGCTGAGATCGCCGCGCCGATGTCACCGCGTCCGGTAGCAATGGTGGCCGCGCCGCCAAGAATAAATCCCAAAATGGCTGGTACCGAACTTTTGGATAGTGCATTTTGAATTCGTGACAGATGCCCTCCCGAAATATGGCCGGTTTCGTGAGCGATCACACCAATGATCTCGCTGGCATTATCGGTTTTGACCAATAACCCGGTATGAATAAAGATATTCTGACCGCCCGCGACGAACGCATTGATTGTAGGATCTTTGACCAGATAAATGTTAATTGCGTCTGGATCGAGTCCGGCTGCTCTGAATACTGGTGTTGCGTAGTCGCGGATGGTATTTTCGATTTCGGCGTCGCGGATAAGAGAAAGCCCTTTGGCGTCCGCTGAACGCGGGACCCACGATAGACCGGAAAAGAAGCAATAAAACATCAGTAGGATGACGATGCGTTTCAAAACAAACTCAATTCACGTTCAAGAATCTGGGCACGGGCGCAATTCACGCGACGAGCCTAAACGCAGTGCCATGTGGCGTCAATTCGCGCTTGGAGTCTCCCTGCTGGGAATGGCCGCGTGCTCGCCGTTCGGATCTAAGGATGCCGATGAAACAGCGCGTGGAACCATTGGTTATGTTAAGGGGTTTATCGGCGGTGTTGCCGCTGATGAACCCCGTGCAGTGTTAATTGGACGCAATGTGCTGTCGGCCGGGGGCTCGGCGACGGATGCTGCCGTTGCCGTCTATTTTGCGCTTTCGGTTACACTGCCGTCGTCTGCCAGCCTGGGCGGAGGCGGGGTATGTCTGGTCCGCGATCAGAGATCAAATACAATTGAAACCTTGGACTTTCGTGCGCTCGCACCGGCAAGACCGGTCCCGGCGGGGAAGGTGGCTGTTGCAGTTCCGGGTAACCCGCTTGGGTTTTATGCCCTGCATACCAAATATGGACGCTTGAAATGGGCAGAAATGATTCGGCCATCTGAAAACCTGGCCCGTTTCGGCAACCAGATTTCCCGCGCCCTCGGGCAGGATTTGGCGCTGACCGGTCAAAAACTGCTTAACCACCCTGGTTCACGTCAGATATTTGCTGGTCCCGGTGCCCAGGGCTTGCGTCGTGAGGGCGATTTTCTCAAACAGACGGAACTGTCCGGAATGCTTGCGCGGATACGATCTCTTGGCGGGGCAAAGTTTTATTCCGGCCCGTTTGCCCGTGAAATTGTTTCCGCCGTCAAAGATGTCGGCGGTGTATTGAAGTACGAAGATTTGCGCGCCTTTCGGCCCCAATGGCGTCCCGCAATCTCGGTGCCCTGGATTAAGCAGACGGCACTCAATTTCCCTTCTCCTCCCGGAACGGCGGGGGCGACCGCAGCGCAGATGACAGCCATGCTGGGTTATAATGACCTGTATGAAGATTCCAATGACGTCACGCGTGCCCATCTTCTGGCGGAAGTGACCGAACGTTCGCTGGCAGACCGGAAAAACTGGGATGGTTCATCCGCCACTCCGATTGCGGCCGATCAACTGGCGTCGCCGGAACGTGCGCAACGGCTGATGCAGACCTATAAAGAGGATCGCCGGGTAGTTACACCAGGGGCTGCGGCCGCCGGTCTGGACCCTACCAGTCAGTCGAGCGGGTCGTCATTCGTTGTATTGGATCGGGAGGGCTCCGCTGTCGCCTGTTCGCTCAGCATGAATAAGCCATTTGGCAACGGTCTCGTCGCCAGGGGCACGGGGATGGTGCTGGCGGCCCCGGCGAAGGATGCGCACGGCGGGCCGTCGTTCGCAAGTGTCATTGTCTCCAGTAGAATCAGGAGCGCCATGTACTACGTTTCCGCGTCATCAGGTGGCGCCTTGGCCCCGACATCCCTTATAAACGTGTCTGTAGACGCCCTGACCAACGATAACAGCACGCTGGAAACCGCGATCAACCGCAAGCGGGTTCATCACGGCGGTGCCGATGGCATCACTTATCTGGAAGCCGGTACGCCTAAAGCCGTGGTTGATGGACTGTCAAAGCGCGGACACAAGCTGGCTTTCGTGAACTCCATGGGCGCCGTCAATGCGGTGCTGTGCACCAACGGTATTCCCCATGAAAAAATTGATTGCGCGGCATTGACCGACCCGAGGGGCTTCGGGCTTGCCTTGAGCACTCAGTGAACGGATCGTAATTAATGCCATTGAAAACAGCAGACCGCGGAAATATTCCACCCTTTATCGTTATGGACGTCATGCGGGCGGCGGCTGAACGCGAAGCCAGTGGTGCGGATGTCCTGCATCTGGAAGTCGGTCAACCGGGGACGGGGGCGCCTGCGGGCGTAATTGACGCCGTAAAAAAAGCCGTAGACGAACAGCTTCTGGGCTATACGCTGGCCTTTGGTCTGCCGGAACTTCAGGACCGTATATCCGCTTATTATCGCAGCATGTATTCGTGCGAAGTTCCGCCGGGGCGGATTGCGGTCACCACCGGATCATCCGGGGCGTTCGTCCTGTCTTTTCTGGCGGCGTTCGATCCGGGGGACCGCGTGGCGCTGGTTAGCCCCGGGTACCCGGCATATCGCAATATCCTTAGCGCCGTCGGGGTCGAAGTAGTTGATCTGCTGAGTGGACCCGAAAGTAATTTTCAACCCACCCCCGAGATTCTTGAAAATGAAATATCGCGAAATGGCAAGCTGGATGGCCTGATCGTCGCCAGCCCGTCCAATCCGACCGGCACCATGATCACTCCCGAACAACTCGGGCTACTGGTGCGTTGTTGCGCGGACAACGACATCCGGCTGGTATCCGACGAAATTTATCATGGCATAACCTACGGGGTTCGTGCCGAAACGGCGGCCAACTTCAGTGACAAAGTGATCGTTATCAACAGCTTCTCCAAGTATTTTTCGATGACGGGATGGCGGTTGGGCTGGATGGTCGTGCCCGATGATCTGAGCCGCGCCGTTGAATGCCTGGCGCAGAATTTGTTCATTTCGCCGCCAACGCTTTCACAGATTGCGGGGATCGCCGCGTTTGACTGTTCGGATGAACTCAACGCAAACGTCGAACGCTATCGGGCCAATCGTCAATTGTTGTTAAGTGAGTTACCCAAAGCCGGGTTTGGTAAGCTGGCATCCGCCGATGGTGCTTTTTACATCTACGCCGATGTTAGCGACATGACAAACGACAGTCCGGAATTTTGTCGCCGCATGCTTGCCGAGACCGGCGTTGCAGCGACTCCCGGAACCGATTTTGACCCAAGCCGCGGGCATCGCTACATGAGATTTTCTTTCGCCCGCGAACATTCGATGATCGCAGAAGCGGCGGAGCGCCTAAAAACCTGGCAGCGATAACGGAACAGGGCGGCCCGGAAGCCGCCCCATGAACCGGAACCGGGTCCTTGTAACCGTTCTAGCGTCGCCACCAGCCTTTGCGGGCGGGCGCTGCGTCGGAGTCTTCCGAACCAATATTGATCACCGTCGTTTTTGCAGCTTCCTGAACAGTTTTGTCGTCAACCTCTAACGGGTCGGATTCCTGCACAGGTGTATCAGCCACGACCGTGACAACAGGTTTGTCATCGTTAACCGCATCGGGTGTGGGGTCGGAAGATACCGCTTTATTTTGTTCATCCGCAGATTCTGCGGCAGTTTCACCCTTGCCCGTATCGGCAACGGTTTTCCGCCGACGGCGGCGGGCCGGTTTTTTCACTTCTTCTTCGGCCTTTGGTTCAGCGCTTTCCGCAACAATGGTTCCGGCGTCAGCCGCAGGTTCTGCCGCTGGACTGTCCGTGATCTCCGACTCTGCGGCGGCTGCCGGTTTAGCCTTGCGCCGACGGCGTTTGGGCTTGGCGGGCTCAGTGGAGACATCCGTCGCCGCTTCGCCGCTTTCGTCCGGTAGCGAGATGGCGTCTTTCGCATCTGCTGATGGTGGCATCAAAAGGCCTTTTTCTTCAGGTGCATCAAGCAGTTGCGGTTCGCCAACAGCTTCATTGGCGCTTGTTATGCCATCTTCACCCTTACGGCCTCTCCGGCGTCCGCCCCGGCGGCCCCGGCGACGGCGCTTGGAGGACGTATCTTCATCATCCTGTGTGGAGTCCGGTGGGCTACTTGGCGTTTCAGCGCTACCCTGTTCATCAGCGGATTCGTTCTCTTCAACAACATTTTCGTCGTTTTCAGGGGTATCGCCCCGCTTGCGTTTGCCGCGGCGGCGGCGGCGGCGTTTGCCATCTTCCTGGCCGGTTTCCTGATCAGCAGGACTGTCAACGCGGTCGGCAGGTTTCTTGCCGGTGTCCAACATTTGGAGGTCTTCGCTGCTTTCCAGGCGGTGGGCCGGCGGAATCAGAGTGTCATCATTTTCCAGTAAAATACTGGTTTCATACCGGCTTTCGATATCCGCCAGCGCCGGACGTTTATGGTTGAGGAGATAAAGCGCCACTGCCGTCGGTACGAACACGGTGTGTGAACTCGCTTTGCGGCGCATGCATTCTTCTTCAATAACGCGCAGCATATGGAGGGCCGTTGAATCGGTTGAGCGGCGGACACCTGTGCCTTCGCAATGAGGGCAGGGTTCCGAACTGGTTTCAATCAAGCTTGGGCGCAGGCGCTGACGTGACAGCTCCAGCAGGCCAAAGGGGCTGATCCGGCCAATCTGAATACGGGCGCGATCATTGCGCATGGCATCCTTGATCTGGCGTTCGACCCGGGACTGGTTGCGTGAATTCTCCATATCGATGAAATCGATAACGATCAGCCCGGCCAAATCCCGAAGTTTCAGTTGCCGTGCAATTTCGTCGGCGGCTTCCAGATTGGTCTTCAGCGCAGTTTCTTCGATGTTACGCTCTTTGGTCGCCTTGCCGGAGTTGACGTCGATTGAAACAAGGGCTTCTGTCGGGTTAATGACAATATATCCGCCCGATTTCATATGCACATCCGGTGAGTGGATGGCGTCAAGCTGGCCTTCTACCCCGTAGCGTTGCATCAGCGGGATATTGTCTTCGGTATAGTGCTGAACCTTTTTGGCGTGGCTTGGGATCAGCAGTTTCATAAAGTCCTTGGCGGCCCGATAACCTTCGTCACCGGCGACGATAACTTCTTCAATCTCTTTGTTGTAAAGATCACGGATCGAGCGTTTGATCAGGTCGCCTTCTTCATGAACGATACAGGGCGCAATGGATTCCAGGGTCAGGTCACGGACCCGGCTCCACAGCCGTATCATGTATTCGTAGTCGCGCTTGATTTCCGCTTTCGAGCGTTTGGCCCCGGCGGTCCTGACGATAACGGCCATCCCCTGGGGAATACCCAGGTCATTGACAACGGTTTTCAGGCGCTTGCGATCAGCTCCGTTGCTGATCTTCCTGGAGATGCCGCCACCGCGTGCGGTGTTTGGCATCAGAACGCAGTACCGGCCAGCCAGTGACAGGTACGTGGTCAGCGCTGCTCCCTTGGTTCCGCGTTCTTCCTTGACGACCTGAATCAACAACACCTGACGGCGTTTGATGACTTCCTGAATTTTGTAGTTTCGACGCGGACGATGCGGGCGCCGGGCTTCTGCCTCGTCTTCATCATCTCCGCCCAGGGTCTCGACCGAGCCTTCTTCTCCGGAGGCTGCGTCTTCATCGGCGTCTTCGGCCACTTCGGCTTGTTCTTCCGCCTTCAAAGCTTCGCGGTCGGCAATTGGAATCTGATAATAGTCCGGGTGGATTTCGCTAAAAGCAAGGAACCCATGGCGATTCCCGCCATAATCGACGAACGCGGCCTGCAGGGACGGTTCGACCCTGGTTACCTTCGCCAGATAAATATTTCCCTTAAGCTGTTTCCGTGATTCAACCTCGACGTCGAAGTCTTCCAGCCTGTTCCCGTTGACGACAACGACCCGGGTCTCTTCCGGATGCGATGCGTCGATCAGCATGCGTTTTGTAGCCATTAATTTTAGAACTCCAATACGCGCACGGTCTGGCGACGGCGATGCCTTCGCCAGCCAAGGCGCGTGTGTTGTCAATACCGGCGGCGCATGGGTAACCCCCGGACAATTCGCCTTGGCGCATCGTCTGTTTGAATGGGGTAGTATGAGCTGCTCTAACCGGCATTAAATAAAACTCCTGAGGACAATCCTCGGATACTCGAGTGTAGTATGTGTAGCTGAAACAACCATTCCAAGTGTTTCATGAATAAGACACATGGCTTAATTCTGTTCCGTATAATCCTCTCCCCTGCGGGTAGAAAAAGGGAATTCCCCATATTTCCCGCCGACAATAGAATCATTACCCTGTTAACATAACCGTAGGAATTTGGTTCCACAATCACATTAATTAGGAGATGGGATAATTTGAAACAAATTCAATGCCGCTTGTGACCGACATGATGGCTGTTGATGCATGGGGCACTAGCACGTATATTTCGGTATTGAAGTGATGGATAACGCAATATGTTGGGTATGATCCGACCCGGAATCATCTGTAAGTTTGTAATTTTGACGTGCTTGACGGTGCTGGTGTCATCGCATGCCCTGAGCGCGGCTGACGCGATTGTGACCGATGTTCGTGTCGGTCCCAAGGCGCGCGCTACGCGGGTGGTCTTTGAATTAAGCAACCAGGTTCCCTATAGTGTCTTTTCGCTCAGCAACCCTTACCGTGTCGTCATTGATATGCCGGAAGTTGGCTGGCGCTTGCCGCCGCGACCTTTGCCGGTCCATTCCGGCGTGTTTGAGACCTTGCGTTATGGTCTTTATAAACCTGGGAATTCTCGCGTGGTTGTTGATCTCAGAAAACCGGCCATCGTTAAAAAGACCTTCATCATGGCGCCCAGTGGAACACATGATTATCGACTGGTTGTCGATCTGGTCAGTGCATCAAAGGCGGTGTTTGCCCGCCACCAGAAAACCGGGCCCATTAAAGTAAGTCAGCTTGGAACATCTTCGTTCGCCGGGCCGAAAGCCCCGGTGACAAAGACTCCTGCTGCAGGCGCGCCAAAAAAACCTTCGATTATTGCCCAGGCGGCGATACTGCAGAAACCTCATCATCCTTCTCAGCAGGGTGCCGTTGCAACGCCCAAACGCAATATTCAGAACGCGGCGTTCCAACTGCCCCCGCGAAAACCCGAAGCCCGCCCGCACCCTGAAAAACGAATCGTCGTGATCGATGCCGGGCATGGCGGCCCGGACCCCGGCACCATTGGTAATTCCGGAATTTACGAAAAACACATCACGCTGGCCATGGCCAGGGAACTGAAGAACCAACTCGAAGCGAGCGGACGTTATAAGGTCGTGCTGACCCGCAAACGGGATATTTTTGTCCGGCTTCGTGATCGGGTTCGGTTGGGGCGTGATGCCGGTGCCGACCTTTTCATTTCGTTGCATGCGGATTCCATCAAGGATCGCAAGATCAGTGGCCCCTCCGTCTATACCCTTTCGGAAAATGCCTCTGATAAGGAAGCCGCGGCACTTGCCAGTAAGGAAAATAAATCAGACTTGATTGCCGGCATTGATCTGACCCATGAAAACCGCGATGTGACCAATATTCTGATCGATCTGGCGCAACGGGAGTCCATGAACCAGTCGGCAACCTTCGCAACTCATTTGATCAAGTCGCTGAAACAGCAGGTTAAAGTATTGCGCAATACGCACCGGTTTGCCGGGTTTGCCGTCTTGAAAGCTCCTGACGTTCCTTCCGTGCTTGTTGAGATGGGCTTTCTATCCAACTCGACGGATGAACGTAATTTGCGTTCCCGGGCGTACCGAAAGCGCTTTTCCAGGGCGTTGAAAAAAGGCATTGACGTTTATTTTTCACGTGTCGAAGAAGCACGCAGCCGCTGAAAAGTGAAGTATGGAACAGGGAAGGCCTGCCGGGACCTTCCCTGTCAGTCGCCCGATCCGTTGGGGCTATGGAATCGCCTTGTAAGCGGTTTCCTGACGGGTCGCGGAAACAAATCCATATTTAGCGTAAATGTCTTGTGCGGCTTGGCTTCTGAGGTAGCCGACATAGTGCATGGCATTGTTTTGATTACGACCGGTTTTGAGCACGCCAATGGCATAACCGACCACACTGCCCTTGTTCAATGGTGCGGGAATAGCGACACCGTCAATCGCCCGGTCATGCTTTTTGGCTTCAATGATTTCGGTGGTCCAGACGATACCGACATCAGCTTGTCCCTTTTCGATTCTGTCGGGTGTTTCTCGATGATGACGTTTGGTGAACCAGGTTTTTCCCTTGATCGCCCAGCAGCCCCGGCACTTTGCATTGCCCGTGACTTTTTCATAAAGTCCCAAATCTTTCAGCATTGCCGAACCATAAAATTTGAAGATGCCTTCCGTTAACGGATTCGGGTGAGACTGAACAAGATCATCCCGGGCTAAATCTTGAGGTCCCTTGATCCCTTTTGGGTTCCCCTTGCCAACCATCAACTCTAGCTTGTTGTGAGTGTAGATTTTGTATTTGTCCATCAAGCCTGCGGTTTTGAGCTTTTTGAGATGACCGAGATTGACGCTTGCGAAGACATCCGGGTTCATGGCCGTGTTCTGATCATTGATCTGTCCCTGTTTCAGGATCTGGCCCTTGAAGATTTGTCCCGGCGGAATGGTTTCCACGTAGGTGGTTTTAATATTCGGATGTTTCGCCATGAAGTCCTGCACCAGTTCTTCCATGACCATAAACTGGTTCCCGGCAAGATATAAAACCAGATCCGCCGTGTAGGAATCTCCGATCTTCCCGTATTCAATTTTTCCATTCTGATAGAATGTGCGGTAATCGTTGTTATGCCCCGCGTCTTCTGCACCGTAACTTGCATTCGACGAGACCAATGCGGCGGACAGCACCGCAATTAATATGGATTTATTCAACACCATTATTCCTCCCCTTTCTTGTCAAATAACAACATAGAGGTAGGATCATATCTCATATTCAACAATATTAGATAGAAAATATATATATTATCATTGTTGCATGTGAATTAATGGCATGGTCACTGGATATGAACCGAAAGAATAGTCGCGAGTCAACGGTATGATTCTGTTCGAGCAAACTTCAGTTTAGGCGGCAACAAATTGTTCATGTTATGGGCAGGTCGATATTTCGCCATCCTATTGCCAAAATTCCCCTTTATTGACTCTGTACGCTCTGGGCACTGTGCTAAAAGGGCAGGCCGATGGCTGGTGGTCGACGGCATATCTGAGCGCAAGTTGAAGGAAGCTGGGTAAAATATGGTCCGGGCTATTTTTGTAACTTTCGGAATGCTGTTCCTGTTGGCGGTCATCGGTGCCGGTGGAACGCTCTATATATTCAAAAAATACGGCCAGGATTTACCCGAACATCGCCAACTGGCCGATTACGAACCACCGATGATGACGCGGGTCCACGCCGGTGACGGACGGCTGATGGCTGAATACGCGGTTGAGAAAAGGGTGTTCGTGCCCATTGAGGCGATGCCGCGCCAGATTATAAATGCCTTTTTGGCGGCGGAAGACAAAAATTTTTACAATCACTTTGGTGTTGATCTGGGCGGTGTGGTTCGGGCTGTTCTTGTCAATATCAAGAACATCGGCCAGCAACGCAGAAAAGTCGGCGCATCGACGATCACCCAGCAGGTGGCGAAAAATTTTCTGCTGACCAACGAAGTTTCCTGGACCCGGAAAATCAAGGAAGCGTTGCTTGCGTTACGTATCGAAAAAGCACTTTCCAAGGATCGGATACTTGAACTCTATTTGAATGAAATATATCTGGGGTTTGGTTCATACGGGGTTGCCGCGGCGGCATTGAACTATTTTAATAAATCCCTGAATGAGCTGAGTATTGAGGAAACGGCTTATCTGGCGGCCTTGCCGAAGGCACCCAACAATTACCACCCGTTTAAAAAAACAAAAGCGGCAATCACGCGGCGTAATTGGGTAATCGAACGCATGCGCTCGGATGGCTTCATTACCGCGATTGAAGCAGATACCGCCAAGGCTGCGCCACTTGATGTCTATTCCCGCTCGGAGACGGAATTCGTTTCCGTTCCCTATTTTGCAGAAGAGGTGCGTCGCCAACTGGCCGAGCGCTACGGCGAGGACAACCTCTATAAGGGTGGCCTGTCGGTGCGCACGACCATTGACCCCAAGATGCAGGCGATGGCGGATAAAGCACTTCGCGACGGGTTGATCGCCTATGATCGCCGACACGGCTGGCGAGGGCCGTTTGCAACATTTGCCGAGACGACGCGCCTTGATCTGCCAGGCGACTGGAAACGGAGCATACAATCCATTGAACGTCCCAAGGGATTACACGATTGGCAATTGGCTGTCGTTTTGGGTAGCGACACCGATTTTGCCCATATCGGCGTAGAGGATGGGACGCGGGGAAAGATATCCATGAGGGAACTTACCTGGGCTCGCGCCTGGATTAAGGGACAAAAGCGCGGCCCTAAAATCAAGCGGCCTTCAGACGTGTTGAAACGCGGTGATATTATCAGCGTCGAAAGAATCGAAAAGGATGCCAAAGGAAAATTGTACCCGGCGGGGTTCTATGGGCTTCGCCAGATACCCGGGATCAATGGCGGGCTGATTGCCATGGACCCCCACACCGGACGCATCCTGGCGATGTCGGGCGGCTATTCTCGCGAAGCCAGCGAATTCAACCGGGCGACCCAAGCCAGACGCCAACCGGGGTCCGCCTTCAAACCATTTGTTTACCTGGCGGCGATTGAAAAGGGATACACGCCGTCAACCCTGATCCTGGATGCTCCGTTCGTCATAGATCAGGGACCCGGGCTGCCCAAATGGCGCCCGGCCAACTACGCCAAGAAATTCTATGGGCCGTCAACAATGCGGTTAGGGATTGAAAAATCAAGAAACCTGATGACGGTGCGGCTGGCTCAGACCATTGGCATGGACGCCGTCGCCGAATGCGCACAACGCATGGGCGTCGTTAAAAACCTACCGAAAACTCTGGCGATGGCGCTTGGGGCGGGGGAAACTACATTGATGAACATCACCCGCGGATACGCGATGCTGGTCAACGGCGGCAAAGAAATCTACCCGACGTTCATCGACCGCATTCAGGACCGGCACGGACGCACCGTGTTCCGTCACGACACCCGGGATTGCAAAAATTGCCGAGCCGAATTCTGGACCAACCAACTGCCGCCGCGCCTGCCTGATACGCGCAGGCAACTGACGGACCCCGGAAGTGCCTATCAGGTGGTGGGCATGCTGGAAGGAGTTGTCCAGCGCGGTACCGGGCGGAGAATTCGTGCCGTAGGCAAGCCGCTTGCCGGCAAAACCGGAACCACCAATAAGGAACGGGATACCTGGTTTGTAGGGTTTTCCCCTGATTTGGCGGTTGGTGTTTTTGCCGGGTTCGATACGCCCATTCCGCTTGGCAGGCATGAAACCGGTTCATCGGTTGCGGCTCCCATATTTCGGGATTTCATGGCCGCCGCCCTTAAGGGAAAACCGGCGACCCCTTTCAGGATTCCGCCTAATGTACGTATGGTCAGGATCAATGCCCGCACGGGAAAATTGGCCCGCTCCGGGGATAAAAACGTAATCCTGGAAGCCTTCAAGCCAGGAACGGAACCGACCGGCCAGTCAGAAGTCCTGCAGGGTGAGAGCTGGCTTCCAACCGGCGGCGCAGTGGTTACGCCATCAACCGGGACCGGTGGGCTTTATTGATTTCTGAGGGACAGGGCGGAATGTATTCCGAGCGTCAGAATCACAATTGCACCGCCAACAATGGCGTGAACGCCGGGCACTTCATCTAGGGCGAGCCAGACCAGAAAAGTTCCGAACACGGTTTCCAGTGGCATTAACATGCTGACTTCCGGTGCCGGAATGTAGCGCGGGCCGATCGCCAACAGGGCAAAGGCGACGGCAATCAAAACGCCGAGGCCCAGCAACAGAAGCGCCGACTGCGAATCGATTCCGAAGGGGGTTGCCAGCGGCGCCACGGCGATGGCGGTGATCAGTCCACTCAAAGCCATCGCCGGAGTCATGTCGTGACCTTTTGATCTGCGTGTCACGACAAACGTTCCCGCCATCGTAACCGCACAAGCCAGCGCACTGATATCGCCCCAGATCGAACCGCTGCCAAAGCTTCCGGAAACAATCAAGGCAACCGCACCCATAACCACGATCATGGCGAACCAGGTCCGTGGGGGAACCTGTTCAGAAAGAAAGACCCGGCTCAACAGGGCGGCAAATACGGGGGCTGTACCGGCCAGAACCAGCGTATTGGCTACACTGGTGAGGTGAAGGGCGGAGATGAAAAACATTGTGCTGGCGGTGAATATGACAGCCAGCAGGATGCCGGGGCGTCCGACACGGCGAAATGCCGTCAGGGTATTGCGCCGGTGGAAACACGCGCTCAGCACGGCGATTGCCAGTCCACTGATAACTCCCCGCCAGAACAGGAGGGTCCACTGGTCCGTATCAATTATACGCACCAGCAAGCTGTCCGGGCTGAGCGTGACGATGCCAGCCAGCGTAATCAGTAAACCCTTCAGGTGATGGGACATCCGTGATCCGGCGACAGAAGAGGTTAGGTTCGAAATCAGAAACGGTAACCGTAACGCAGGCCAAGCGTGTCCAAGCCTTCATTTTCATCTTGCGTGTAGGCGTTTGAAATATGGTCGAAGTAGACGGATACACCATGATGATCATCAATGTGATAACCGACTTCAATGGGAATATGAAACAACAGCTTGGACCCCAGGGCCTTTTTGTCATTACGGACAAGGTGCTGTTCTCCGTTATGGACGGCGGCACCGACGCCGAAGGCAAAGAACAGGCCGTTCTCCACGGCGTATTCCCAGCGGCCATCAAGATATAATTTGGACGTATCACCGGACGTATTTATCGACGCGCCGAGGGCCGGGCGAAGGTCTCCACCAAGGACTTTAAACGAAGGCGTGAAGATTGCTTCCACGTTGATGTCCGCGCCGCTTTCCCGGCTGAAACTGCTCCACATGTTGTCAACATCATGGATCAGAACGCCACCCTTGATTTCATGTACAATTCCGTCGCTGGTGCTTTGAGCCGATGCCGACGCAATCGTCAAGAATGTCGTCAGGCAATATATTGAGATGGAATTTAAGCGTTTGATCATAAAACCGGCAGCCCGCTATTCATATGAAACCCTGCCTCATGCTAATCGAAAAGGCGCTAAAAAACCAAATCCAAATTTTTGGCCCTTGCCGCAATCTTATCTCATTGCACGGCGTGGACGATTTTCCTCTGAAACTGTTAACTGTTTTGTTCGCTAATGTCGCCCTTAACACGCTGCGCCAAGGCAGCTTCCATGAAACGGTCCAGGTCGCCATCCAGGACGCCTTGCGTGTTGGATGTTTCGACGTTCGTTCGCAGGTCCTTGACCATCTGATAGGGCTGCAAAACGTATGAGCGGATTTGATGGCCCCAGCCGATGTCGGTCTTGGCGTTGTGTTCTGCCTGGGACGCCTCCTCGCGTTTTTGCAGCTCGGCTTCGTAAAGCCGGGCTTTCAGCATGGACATGGCCTGGGCGCGGTTTTTGTGCTGAGAGCGGTCGTTCTGGCACTGCACCACGATGCCTGATGGCAGGTGGGTCAGGCGGATGGCGCTGTCGGTTTTGTTGACATGTTGTCCGCCCGCGCCGGACGCTCTGTAGGTGTCGACCCTGAGGTCCTTGTCCTCAATTTCGATTTCAATGGTGTCATCGATCACCGGATATATCCACACCGAAGAGAAGCTGGTGTGGCGGCGAGCCGACGAGTCGTAGGGTGAAATTCGCACAAGGCGATGCACGCCGGATTCAGTCTTCAGCCAGCCGTAGGCGTTGTGGCCCGTGACTTTCAGCGTGGCCGACTTGATGCCAGCTTCTTCACCGGCGCTTTCTTCCAGCCACTCGCTCTTGCAGCCGTGGGCGTCGCTCCAGCGTGTGTACATTCTGAGGAGCATCTCGGCCCAGTCCTGAGCCTCAGTTCCGCCCGCCCCGGCATGTACTTCAATATAGCAATCGTTGGCGTCGGCTTCTCCGGAGAGCAGGGTCTGCAATTCCGCCTTGTCGGTGCGTTGTTTCAGGTTGCCGAGGGCGGCTTCTGCGTCCTTGATGACATCTTCGTCCTCTTCCATCTCGCCCAGTTCAATGAGTTCGATGCTGTCGTTGAGTTCCAAGGTCATCCCATCGATGGTGCTCAACTCAGTTTCAAGCTGGGTGCGTTCACGCATTACGGACTGGGCGCGCGACTGGTCATTCCAGAGATTAGGGTCTTCGGCCAGGGAGTTCAGTTCGTCGAGGCGGAGTTTGGCGCGATCATAGTCAAAGATGCCTCCTCAGCAGTTCTAGTGACTGCTTGATCTGGGTGGTAATGGCCTCGGTTTCTGCGCGCATAATTAGCGGTATTCCTCTCGTACAATTCCGTGAGGTCTTTTAGCGGGCCTGAAGCCGATGGGCAAGCCAGCGAATAGGTGGCGCGGCGCTGTTATGCCACGGGTGCCGGCAGCCCTTCCATGGGGGTGTATCCAGGTAGCGATTCGATTCGCGTGAACCATCGCCGGACAGCGGCATAAGGGGCGAGTGAAACCTCCCCCTCCCTGGCCAAGGCGGCATATGGGTAGATGGCGATGTCGGCGATGGTCGGGTGGTTGAGAGCCAGCCAGTCGTGGGTGGCCAAATGAGCGTCCAGAACATCCAGGGTTGTCCGTGCGAGTGTCTGAGCGGCATTCAGATCGAGGTCGCGTTTGAATTTACAGACTGCCCGGGCAATCGCACACCCATGGAGCATTTCATTGGAGGCCAAGGACAGCCATTGCATGATTTCGGCCTGTTGAGCCCCGTCCTGGGGCCACCATTCGTGAGCGGCAGATTTATCTGCAAGATAAATCAGGATTGCCTGTGATTCCCGCAATATTGTCCCGCCATCATCAAGAACGGGAACTTTACCCAAAGGATTCATCGCCAGAAACTCAGGTGATTTATGCTCTTGCTCGGGCAAATTAACGGGGACAAGTTTATGGTCCAGCCCAAGCAGCGACAACATGAGGCGAATCTTGTAACAGTTTCCGGATATCCCGGCGTCGTAAAGTTTCATTACGTTTTCCTGATCGGTTATTGCAAAACAAATTCTTTGAATATGATTCCGTGAATCCGCGATGGATTGATCACGTTATTGACGATACTGACCAAGTCAAAGCGTAACTGGTTTGATCCGGCTTTGCCAACCAGGTCCTGGCGCTCCTGGTCGCGCAGATGGATGATGATATTGTCCATGATCCTGCTCTGGGCTTCTTCCAGGCGTTTGAGATCGTGTTCGGACAATTGTACGGCGATTGTGACACGAAGGAATGGTGATTTGCAGGCCCCGGCTTTCAGGTCGGCCTTAATTTGGGGAAGGTCGAAACTGACCGGTGCGCCCAACTCGACTTCAGCGACCTTATGTTCTTCCTCGATACCAAGAAGCGGGTTCAGCCAACCCATGAAATAGGCCAAGCCACCCCCTACGACAATCAGACCGAGCAGGGCACCGAGAGCGAAAGTAATAAGTTTTTTCTTGTCGATTTTTTTCTTCTTTTTCCCCTCTTCGGGTTCCTCTTCGTCGGGGACATCCGAAGAATCTATATCATCTGCCGGGGCCATGGTTGTGTCCTTTTTACTCACAGTGATGGGTATTGGGAGAGACCATAAACTAATCCGTCATCCCAAAGCTATAGAAGTAAGGCAAACCAGGACCGCGCTGGCAAGGGGAAGAAAAAATCAACACTCCAGATAGGGGAAAAAGTATTCAGGAGCCATCCCCGCCTTTGCCCGGGCCTCTTCGTTGAATGGCGGTTTAGGCGTGCCTGCGAACCGTGATTCGATCAGACCGTGAAAGGTCGAAACAGGTTCGATGCCGCGTTGGCGACAGAGGGTTTCAAACCAGTGTACCCCGGCCCGGACATGGGGAATTTCTTCACGTGCGATAACTTCCAGGATGTCTGCCGTTTTCTGATCGCCGGTCTGGCGTAACCGGGTGATCGCTGTTGGCGTCGTGTCAAGTCCGCGCGCTTCCAGGGTCATCGGGACGATCGCCAACCGCGCAAGCAGGTCGTTATTGGTCGAAATCGCTGCATCCCATAGCCCATCATGTGCAGGCAGGTCGCCATAACCGCCGCCGAGATCGGTCAGGCGTGTGGCAAGAAGATCGAAGTGTTCCGCTTCGTCCAGGGCGACTTCCGACCAGTCGTCGTAAAATTCACGCGGTAACAGTTCGTCGGTGAAGCGCACAACGATGTCCCAAGCCAGATCAATGGCGTTAAGTTCGATGTGGGCAATCGCATGAATAAAGGCGAACCGTCCAGACTGTCCCGATGGACGGCGCTTCGGCATGTCCCTAGGTGATTTGAGTTCAGGCCTGGCGGGACGGGCCGGACGCAGAGGCGGTTGGCCGGAACCGATTTCCGAAACCTGACCGGCCTTCCAAGCGGTAACGTATTCCCGCGTTTTAGCAACTTTGCCAACGGGTGATGGGTCGTTGAGAACGGAACAGGCGGCTTGGGCAAGTGTGCGGGGAATAGCCAAAATTAAAGCGCCTGTACCACACCCAGAACCTCATCAACGTGCCCTTTGACTTTGACCTTGCGCCAGATGTGACGGATAACGCCGTCGCCATCAATGACAAAGGTTGAGCGTTCGATGCCCATAAATTCACGCCCGTACAGTTTTTTCAACTTCCACACGCCATATTCTTCGCACAGGCTAGAGTTCTCATCAGATAGCAGAGCAAAGGGAAGGTCGTGCTTGATGACAAATTTATCATGGCGGGCAACGCTGTCTTTTGATACCCCGACAATGACCGCACCGGCCTCCGTAAAATCACTGATCCTGTCCCTGAAGTCCTGGGATTCAGTCGTGCAACCAGGTGTCATGTCCTTTGGGTAGAAGTAGAGAACGACAATTTTTCCCTTCAGGTCGGATAGATTGAGTGTGTTGTTATTGTTTGTTGGCAGTTCAAATGCCGGAGCATCGTCGCCCGTATCTAAAATATTCATAGTCAAAATTTGTCCTATGCCGATGATGGATGCCTCAATGGTACTTCTGTCCTGTCTAACAAATTCTATGAAGTTGGCAAAGAACTGGAACTGATCATGGACATCGCGCCGTGATTTTCTGAATGTCGTCGCTGGGGGTATGAATACCAATAGATCTATTTGATGAAATGCCGCTTCAAGGACGCCATCTCGGGCCTGGGCATTCCGGGTATATTCGCTGGACGCGTGTTATTTTTTACTACTTCTGGTTGAATTACGCTCAGGCCCTCAAAAAAATAGGATACGGGAACACCCATCTGGTGTGATAACTGAAACAGTTGAGATGCCGACAATTCCTTGTGGCCGCTTTCGATTTTGGAAATGACTTGTTGTTTCATAGGCGGGGTCAGGGAGAAGCCAAGGGCTTCCTGACTGATCCGCAGTACGCTTCGGCGCAATCTAATTTGATTGCCGATGCTTTTCGCCATGCTCATCAAAAATCTGCCTTTAGAATCCATGTGCAATGGGATGCCAACACAGGAATTCCAACATCAATTCATAATCTTGCCTAATTTTTATGCAAGCTATTGTTGTAAACACTACATCATATCTGCGTAAAAAACCCACATACGCTGTATCATAGACTAAATACGTTGCTGTGTGCCAGGGTTATTGGTGGATTCAACCTTGTTTTCAGTCTTGGGGGGGCTGTGTTTTGGCTGCCCAAAGACAACAGATACAAGGGGGTATATGTGATGGGTGTGGCAAGCGAACTGGATATTGAAATAGGTCAAAGATTGCGTCGCGCGCGTTTATCTAAAGGTTTGACGCAGCAGGGCCTGGCCGAAAGAATCGGCATCAGCTTTCAACAGGTCCAAAAATATGAGAACGGATCGAACCGCATCAGTTCTTCACGGTTGCTCGGTATCGTCAGAACGCTCGAAATCCCGATTACTTACTTCTTCGATGAATTGGGTGACGATGATTTTGTTTCGGAAGAAAACGAGTTACCGGATCGCGTTATGCGTGTAGCGCGTATGTTGAATGACATGCCGGACGGGGATGTCAAGGATCAGGTGTTTATGTTGATAAAATCACTCGGTAAAGCGCTTTAGGTTCGGGATCGGAAGAATTCCGGTCAGTCTGTTCCGGCGGAGTTCAAAAGCGCCGCCGGTTCTTCAATCAGTATTTTAAAAATCTCATAAACCTGTTTGGACTGGCTCCTTACTTTGTCTTCCAGCTCGGAAAAATTTCTGGAGTTGCCAATTGTTGCGAGCCCCGCCCTAAGGGTATCCGACATTTCCACTTCACGGGCCGCAGTCATTTCCTCTTCGACGGTCAGACTGAGCATGCCCTGAAGAATGTGCCATAAGTCCAGGGTGTTTATCAGGCAGGCGGCATCATCCGGCGTCAAAATTCGGTGCCGTGCGAGTGCGCCAAGCATATCGGATGTTGAGTGCAATATGATGTCAGGATGTTTATGAGCATTGCGCAGGCAAAGGTACTGGGCAATGAATTCGATATCAATAATACCGCCACGGATTTTCTTTAATGACCACAGCCCATCGGCCGACTTATCTCGGGTGAGCCGTTCACGCATATCCGCGACGTCTTTTAGCAACACATCCGGATCACGTTTACGAAGCAGGATTTTCCTAACGGCGGCCTCCGTTTTTTCCTTGAGTACACAATCACCTGCTACCACGCGGGCCCGAGTTAGCGCCAAATGTTCCCACGTCCAGGCAGATTCCGCGTGGTACGTTTCAAAGCTTTCCAGGGTCGTGGCTATTGGTCCGGAATTTCCTGACGGACGGAGACGCATATCCACTTCGTAAAGACGCCCTTCCGACGTCATGACCGCCAGCGCATTGATATAACGTTGGCTGAGCCGAGCGAAATACTGCGCAACGTAAAGCGGTTTCTCACCATCGGACGCCGCAGAAAGATCCGGCACCGAATAAATAAACACAAGATCCAGGTCCGATGAGGCGGTCATCTCGCGGCTGCCCAGTTTGCCAAGCGCCAGGATGGCCATTGATGCTCCTGCGATGCGGCCATGCTTGCGGGCGAATTCTTGCACAATGCGGGGGTATAGGCAGGCCAGGGCGGTTTCAGCGATGTCACTGAGTGCGCGGGACGCCGCTGATGCATCAATCATCATCCGGAGTTGCTGAACACCGATTTGAAAACGCCGCTCATCCGCCCAGCGGCGGCTGATATTCAGCAGGTCCTCCTCATGTTCCGAACGGTCGAGATAGCTGTTCAATTCGTCTTGCATCGCTGATCTGTCCGGGGGAGAGGCGAAGAAATCCCTGGTCAGCACACCGTCCAGAACTGACGGTCGTCCCGCGAGATGGCGCGCCAGCCGGGGCGCCTTGCCCATAATTTCGGCGACCAGGGCCAACAGACTGGGATGGGTCTGAAACATGGAAAACAGCTGTACGCCAGCCGGCAAGCCACGCAGAAACTCATCGAAATGCAAAAACACGGAATCCGGGTCCGGTGTTTCGCCGATAGCCCCAAGCAGCGTTGGCATAAGTTCTGTCAGTAGTTCCCTCGCCCGCGTCGAACGCACGGAACGATAGCGTCCGTGATGCCAACCGCGGACTGTGGCGTCAACGATTTCAGGGGCTTTGAAACCAAGTTTCTCAATGGTTTTCAGGGTATCCGGGTCAGAATCTCCACCCGTAAACGCCAAGTTGCCGCCTCCTTGCGCGCGGTTGCCGAGAGAGGGCGACCCGTCAAACAGCCGCCCGTAATGATCATGCACGCGATGCAGGTGTAAATTGACATCGGCGATAAATGTCGCCGTGTCAGCGTAACCCATGAAAATAGACAGATGAAGCAGCCCGTCCTCATCATCAGGCAGTGTCTGGGTCTGCTCGTCATTGATCATCTGCAAACGGTGTTCAAGAGTGCGGAGAAACTTGTAGGATTGTTTCAGGTCATCCACCGTGGAGGTTTTGCAAAGGCCAAATTTTGCCAGTTCATCAAGTGTTGTCAATGTGACCGGGCTGCGCAGTCCCGGCTCGCGGCCCCCCCAAATCAACTGTTGTGTCTGCGCGAAAAACTCGATTTCGCGAATACCGCCGCGTCCCAGCTTGATGTTGTGACCCGGTACATTCATCGTCTGCCCGCCTTTGTGGGCATTGATCTGGCGTTTGATGGAATGAATGTCCTCGATGGCTGCGAAATCGAGATTTTTGCGCCAGACAAAAGGCGTCAGCCATTTCAGAAACTGTTTTCCCGCCTCAATGTCACCAGCTACGGGGCGTGCCTTGATCATTGCCGCACGCTCCCAGTTCTGACCCAAACTTTCGTAGTATGTTTCCGCCGCCAGGGTGGACATGGCGATAGGAGTTGCCCCCGGATCAGGCCGCAGGCGAAGGTCGGTACGGAACACGTATCCATCCGGCGTGCGGTCATCAATTAACTTGACCAGATTGCGAGTCAGGCGGATGAAGTTTTTTTGCAAACGCTCGGGCTGGCTGGTTTTAATAAGGTCGGGGTTAAAGAGTACAATCAGATCAATATCGCTGGAATAATTCAGCTCTCTTGCGCCAAGCTTGCCCATCCCAAGAATGACCAGCCCTGAATCACGTTCGGGGTCATCTTCATGCGCCAGTTCAAATGCGCCTTCTCTGGCGGCCTGGCGCAATACCTGAGCCGCAGCACAAGATAGGGAACTATCGGCGAACCCGGAGATTGAGGCGACGACTTTTTCAAACGTCCAGGCACCGGTAATGTCAGCAATGGCAATCGACAGTGCAGCTTGACGGCGCGCAATCCGTAATAATCGCGCCGTTTCTTCGCTATTAAGGGTTTCTTTGCGCCGTTGTTCTAGTATTTTAAGTGTCGATTCGTATGCGTGGTCGGGGCCGTCCGAAATCAGGTTAAGGGCGAAAACAGGATCGGTCAGCGTGCACCACGTCAAAAATGGACTGTTTCCGAACAGGGCATCCAGAAGGCGTGGTAAATTCGGATGAGCCAAAAGGGTTTTGGCATGACTGGCGGTATCAGACCGGAAATCCGGGCTGTCAATCAACGAGTGGATGGTGTAGGTGAAATTTTCGTATCCTTGGCGTGCCTGATCGGAGTTGGCCGCTGACGGAATGATGCCGATGCTGTCAAGAAATTTGAGATGGGTCATGCCTGATTGCTCCGCATGTCAGAAGATTGGGCGAACCAAAAGCGGCGGTCAAGACATCCGCTACAATATATGAGGAAGCCGTGATCGAACGAACCTTCCGCGGTGTAGTCCATGTTTTGGGCGGGCTTGGTGCAGGGCTTGCCATATTTGCGATTCTGGCGGCATGGCAGCTGTCCAAAGGGCCGGTATCTCTGGCGTTTCTTTCTCCCTACATCGAAAACACGGTAAATTCTTCTCAACAGGACTTCAAACTGCGCATGAAGGACACCATCCTGACCTGGGCTGGATGGGACAAGACACTGGATATACGTGTCATTGATGCGCAGGTTTTGAACGCCGAAAACAGTGTGATCGGCAGTGTTCCGGAAGTTTCTTTTTCATTGAGCGGGAAAGCTCTGCTCAAAGGAAACATCGCGCCGCGGGCCATCGAAATATACGGGCCGGAGCTGAAATTCCGCCGTACAAAAGACGGGCGACTGGATATAGGCCTGGGCGAGGTCGGCGACACAGGCAGTGCTCCGGTGGTAAGTCTGATCAGGGAGTTTCTGGATGACCCCGGAACCGGCAACCCGCTTCGCTATCTTGATCGCATCGATATTGTCAGCGCCGACGTTACGTTGGTCGATCAGGTGTTGGATAAATACTGGCGCGCCCCGGCAACGGATATTCATCTCAATCGAGACAGTCTTGGGATCGGCGGGAGTGTGTCGTTGATTCTTGATTTTGACGGCAAGCAGACGGAACTGGAAATGATCGGGCGTTACCTGCCCGCCGAGCGGCGTTTTGACCTGACCGCCGATCTGGACAAGTTGTCGCTGGCGCCCTTTGCGCCGGTATTTCAGGAACTGGCCCCGTTGCGTGGCTTCCGTCTCCCACTACATGGCAATGTTGCGATCTCCATTCCCCTTGCTGGAGGATCGGAATCGATCCGCTTTGACCTTAAGGGAGGGGAGGGCGAGTTGATGTTGCCCAAACCCTTCTCCGATCCCATCCCGATACGGAGTGTTGTTTTTCGGGGCAGCTATACAGGGGACTCCCAACTAACGGTAATTGAAGATCTACAGGTTGAACTGGGTCCTAACTGGATGGTCAAGTTGCCTTCGCCCGTTGATCACCAGATGCCGCTTCGAAGTTTTAAGATGGCCGGTCTTTTTGATGGCACGACCGGTATGTTGAGTATCTCCGAATTTAAGGGCGATCTGCACGGCCCGGCGGTTTCTTTTAAAGGGAAGGCGTCGGGGATAGGCAAAAAAGGAGATGTTGTCGTCAATATCGACGGCCAGCTTGCCAATGTCCCGATCGACAGCGTCGTCCGATATTGGCCGCAGTCTTTGGGTGCAGATGCTCACGCCTGGATTACGACTCATTTGAGTAGCGGAACGTTACGTCGCGCGCGAGCGACGGCGGAAATCGCGATTACAGACACGGGTGAAATCAGGATCAATACGGTAAAGGGCCATATGGATGTCAGAGATGTTGACGTCGCGTATCTTCCACCGATGCCGAAGGCCCGTGTCCATGAGGCGGCAATTACGTTCAACGAAAAGTCTATGGATATCATTCTATCCGGTGGCCGTTCACAGGGGCTGAAGGTCACCGAGGGAGAGGTCAAGCTGACCGGCCTGGATAAAGTCGACCAGTATGCGGACGTTCGCCTGATGATCGACGGCAGCTTGAAATCAACACTGAATTATATCGAGCGAAAACCGTTGCAACTGGCGTCGAAAGTGGCCTTCAACCCCGCCACAGCCCAAGGTGATGCACAAACGGAACTGAAGCTAAAGTTTATCCTCGAGAACGATTTAACTACGGACCAGGTTCAGGTTTCAGCACGCTCGAAAATGGAAAATGTTGCGCTCGCCAATGTGTTTCTGGGACGTGGTATACAAAACAGCTCCCTTGATCTGAAGGTGGATAACGCCGGTATGACCGTCACGGGAGATGTGAAATTTGATACAATCCCGGCGCAACTGGTGTGGCGGGAAAATTTTGGCAAGAAGCAGGCATACCGCAGCCGATATGATCTTTCTGCGGTAATCGAAGATGTTCACCGTCTCAAGGACCTCGGCCTGGACATGGAGCCCTTTTCCGACGATTACGTGAGCGGCGCGTTAGGGGCCAGCATCCGGTTTACGGTTTTCGACGATATTGATCGCCGCCTTGAAGTCAGCGCGGATATCACAGAAGCCAAGCTGACGGCTTCGGCTCTGGGGTGGGAAAAGAAGGTTGGTGTGCCGGGGCGGGCAGAGATCGTGCTTGATCTCGAACGCGATGTCGTTGTGGATATTCCCAGTTTTTCCATTAAAGCATCTGACCTGCTGGTCAAGGGCGCCATCAAATATGCCGATGACGGCACGGGACTGAACCGTATCGAATTGCGCCGCCTGGCCTATGGACGCACAGATCTGGAAGGCGCGTTGATACCGAAAAGTGATGGAGGGTGGGAAGCCGGTTTTTACGGCAAGAGTTTTGATCTTTCGACAATTTGGGGCGATCTGGTTTCTGGTAACCCCGAAAAAATTGGTGACAGGTTCCAGCTCCCCAAACTTACCCTGGCCACCGAAATTGATAAGGTATGGTTGACCGATAAGACTTATCTGAAAAACGTGTCGGGGACATTCGATTTCGACCAGGACCTTTGGCGGACCGTTTTGCTGAGCAGTACTATTGGTGACAATGCGACCTTCGATTTGACGATAGAACCCGGCGCGGACGGGAACCGCAGGTTATTGTTGCGTTCTAATGATGCGGGAGAAACCTTCCGCTTTCTTGATTTCTACGACAATATGCATGGTGGGGAACTGACGGTCTCAGGCGTCTATGATGATAAGACTGCAGGAGAACCACTGAAGGGCGATATTTCCATAAAGGATTTCCGAATAGTCAACGCGCCGACGTTGGCCCAGTTGACCAGTATCCTTTCCCTGACCGGAATCCTTGAAGCCTTGGACGGTGACGGGCTTGCCTTCAGCACGATGGAGGCCCCGTTCGTCCTGCACGACGGAACCTTTAAGTTTTCTGATGCCCGCGCCAGCGGCCTGTCTCTCGGTTTCACAGCATCTGGCAACGTCTACACTTATGCAGATGTGCTCGATATCCAAGGCACGGTTGTTCCGGCTTATGCTCTCAATTCAGCCCTCGGCAATATCCCTGTGCTGGGAGATTTGCTCACAGGTGGAGAAAAAGGTGGTGGTGTATTCGCCGCCAACTATTCCATGACCGGGTCGGTCGAGGACCCGAAAGTGCAGGTCAATCCGCTGTCTGCCTTGACGCCGGGCTTCCTGAGAAATGTATTCGCGATTTTCGATGCGCCGGGCAAAAAGGGTGATGTCTCGAATCAGAACAAGTTACAGATTCAGACAGACTAAGACGTGACTGTTATCGACAGGTTCCTTGCCCTGGGTCAACAAGAATGTAGCCGAGCCTTACACGTTTTCCACGGCCCATAACCATCGGGGCGTCAACCTGCCGGGCAGGAGTGTTCGCAGCCAAAGAAGTTCCCAGATAGCGGTTGGCCATATCGATGGTTGTCAGGCGTCCGGTGTCCTTGGACGTGATGGGCCACACAAGCAGGCATTGCCCCGGGCGGTCACGGGGGGGCGGTTGCACTTTCGGGTGTTTGGCGCTGATAACGCGGGAGTCGCTAAATTGCGCACGAAGATTTCCGGCAATTGGATCAGGGTGCCAGTAAGCAAATATGGTGCCTCCCCGAAAACCGGCCCGGCGCAGGTTCTCTGCCAAAGCTGCATAAGGGATATGATGCTGACAGCGAGAGCATTTGAAGGGCTCGCCAATATACTTAATCACCATGCCGCCGACAGACGTAGCAGCGAACAAGACCAAAATGCCTCCATACAGATGCAGCCGGGGCAGGGGCACGATTACGTATTTTATCCTCAAGAAAAAATAAATAATCATCGGTAACAGGACAAACATGTAGTGAGTCCTGAGCCGGTCCGATTGTTGGGACACGACGGCAATGAGGGCGATGGAGCCGAGTACCATAAAATAGCGTTCCAGCAGGCGTGCCCATTGTCCCTCACCGGAACCCCTGCTAGGCCTAGACTTAAATGCTGCCGTGAACAGAACCGCGAGCACCAGCCAAAGCGGAGACAGAAAGCCGGTGATGGCAAGCGCCAGCCGAATAAGCCCATTGAAATTGAATGTATGGGAGCCAACTTCCACCGGTAATTTGGCGTTGTCGATCAACCACAGCAGATGTGGAAATATACAAACCAAGGCGATGGACAAGGAAATCAGTATTGGTAACCGAAACAGGTTGCGGCGGAGATCGCGGTCCAGCCCGACGGCTACCAGCAAGGCAACCAGAAACAACGCAAATACATACTTCGATAGCAGACCGCCACCGATGGCAAATCCCAGCCAGATGAAATCCCGGGTCCGCCTGTTTTCAGCGATCCGAATGACGAGCCACAGGGTCGCCATATAAAACATCATCACCAGCACCGAGTGGCTGTAACCGTAAATTGAATCCCAGGCGACATAATAAAGGGCTAACGGTGAAGCTGCGCTCAAGGCCGCCAGGCGTTCATCTTGAAGGACCGAAAGTGCTGATTTCCACAGGAAGACATAAGCGAGGGCAAGTGCCGCGAACTTGATAATGATAACCGATTGGACAGTGGGCCCAAGCACACTGGAGACGGCGATTACCAGCCATGTGTAGAGAGGTGGATTCCGGACCTGATACCCCCAGTCAAAATACTGGGAGAAGATGAGCTGTTCGCCTTCGTCACCGCCGATTCCCGGGAATAGAAATTCGCGAAGAACAAACAGTGTCAGCAGCGTAGCGCCGATAAGAAACCCTGCGCCCCGCCCGGTGCCAACGAATTCGCCAGTCCGGATCAAGGCGTTCTTCATCCCGGGCTGGTCTCAGACCGCCCGAATGAGCGCGTGGCGTTTTTTCCCCGCCGATAGTTTGATTGTCCCCTCGGCGCTAAGATCAGCGCTTGTGATTTCATGGGTTTCGGAAGGTAAGGCAGCGTCGTTGACCTTGCCGCCACCACCCTTAATCAAACGCCGTGCCTCCCCACCGGAGTTGGCCAGTCCGGCCTCGCGGAACAGCATGAAGGCGGGAATACCCTCATCAAGGCGCTGGCGCTCAATCCCGGTGGTCGGCAGGTCTTGACTGGCGCCGCCTTGCTCAAATGTTGTTTCCGCCGTCGCCCGCGCCGTTTCCGCGCTCAGCTGGCCGTGGCATAGTCTGGTAATTTCATCCGCCAGCGTTTTCTTAGCGTCATTGATTTCCGCACCCTGCAACTGCTCAAGCCGGACAACCTCATCAACGGGCATGTCAGTGAACAGACGCAGGAACCGACCGACATCCGCGTCTTCCGTATTTCGCCAGTACTGCCAGTAGTCATAGGGTGAAAGCATGTCTTCGTTCAGCCATACGGCGCCGTCCGCCGTCTTTCCCATCTTGGCGCCCGAAGAGGTGGTCAGCAGCGGTGTTGTCAATCCGAAGGCGCTTGCACCGGCACCCTCATCGGATTCGGACCCTGGGGCCGGGACCCGCCGGATTAAATCCACGCCGTTGACGATGTTGCCCCACTGATCGGAACCGCCCATTTGGAGGACGCAGTTGGAGGCGTGGTATAGGTGATAAAAGTCATAGGCCTGCAAAATCATGTAATTGAATTCGAGAAAGCTTAAATTCTGTTCACGTTCCAGACGCAGTTTGACCGAATCAAAACCGAGCATGCGGTTGATGGAAAAATGCCGACCGACATCGCGCAGGAACGGGATGTACTGAATGTCCTTGAGCCAATCATCGTTATTGACCATGACAGCGTCCGTCGGGCCATCTCCGAAGGTCAGATATCTGGAAAAAATTTCCTTGATGCCGACCATATTTCGGGCAATGGCGTCATCATCCAGAAGCTTGCGGGATTCGTCTTTTCCCGACGGGTCTCCGACTTTGGTCGTGCCACCACCCATCAGGACGATCGGTTTGTGGCCCGAGCGCTGAAGCAGTCGGAGCATCATGATCGGCAGCAGGCTGCCCGCGTGCAGGCTGGCGGCCGTGCAGTCGAATCCGATATAAGCGTTAATGGTTGATGTCGAGCACAGCGAATCCAGGGCATCGAGGTCCGTGCATTGATGCAGATATCCGCGTTCTTCGACGCTCCGGATAAATTCGGATTTGTAGGTGGTCATGACGGCTCCATATGAACGTGTGGATGTGGTTATGGTAAAAAACCAACGGGAGTGCAATGCTCTGCTTCATGTTGTGTGAAGGTGGGTTCTAAAATTGGTGTTGATACGGCGATGATTGCAATCGGATTAATGAGCGGAACTTCGCTTGACGGGGTTGATGCGGCAGTTGTCGAAACCGACGGCGATGGTATATCGAGGTTGGGAGAAACGCTCGGCATTCCCTATCCTGAAGATTTCAGGGAAACCTTGCGGCAGCTTCTGGGGCATAACCCACACGACCTGTCGAATATTCAAAGCGTGATTAATGACCTGACGATCCGCCATGCCGATGCGGTCAAGGCATTGCTGGAAAAGGCCGGATTAAAACCTGAGCAGGTTGATATCATTGGCTTTCATGGACAGACGCTGTTTCATGAACCGAACAATGCGATCACTTGTCAAATTGGAGACGGCGCATTATTAGCGAAAACGACGGGCATTCCGGTGATCAACGATTTTCGCAGCAATGATGTCGCCCATGGAGGAGAAGGGGCTCCTCTGGCGCCCGCCTATCACGTGGCGCTTGCCCGCAATCTCGAGCGCCCAGTCGCGTTTCTTAATATTGGCGGCGTCGCCAACCTGACCTGGATCAGCCCGGATGGCGGTGCTGTCGCATTCGATACAGGCCCCGGTAATGCACTGGTGGATGACTGGGTAAATCGCCACACCGGAGCAACCATGGATGAAAACGGTGCTCTGGCCCGGGCCGGACAGGTTGATGACGCGGTGCTCGCGAGACTTCTTGATCATCCTTATTTTCTGCGGCCTTATCCAAAATCCCTGGACAGGGATGAATTCAGCCTCGCGCCTGTTAATGGATTGTCGGTTGAGGACGGCGCGGCAACCTTGAGTGCATTTACAAGTGCCACCGTGGCCGAAGCCGCCAAATTGTTGCCGGCAAAGCCGTTGAAGTGGCTGGTTTGCGGAGGAGGACGTCACAATCGGGCAACCATGGCGGGGCTCCGCAGATATCTAGCGGTGCCGGTTGAACCGGTGGAAGCGGAGGGCTGGGATGGGGACGCGCTGGAAGCCCAGGCCTTTGGCTATCTGGCAGTGCGTGCCCTGAAAGGCCTGGCGCTAAGCTATCCCCAGACGACCGGAGTCAGATACCCGCTCACGGGTGGCGTCAGGTATGATCCTTGAATTTCACCCGATTTCCGCCGGGACAAGATTCAGGTGTTTATCCAGGTATTCTTCCACATGCCCGTTCATTTCCTTCAGGTGCTCCTGAAAGAAATGGTCGCAGCCCTTGATCGTGCGGTAATCGATTTCAATGTTTTTCTGTTTTTGCAGCTTCTGTGTCAGTTTATCGACGGAAGATTGTGGTACCATATCGTCCTTGTCACCGTGCAGGATCATCCCCGATGCCGGGCAAGGCGCCAGGAATGAGAAGTCATGAATGCTGGCGGGGGGGGCAATGGAAATAAATCCTGAAATTTCCGGGCGGCGCATCATCAGCTGCATGGCGACCCATGCGCCAAACGAAAACCCGGCAATCCAGCAAGTTTGCGCGTTCGGGTTATAGGTCTGTGCCCAGTCCAGCGCCGTGGCCGCATCGCTGAGTTCGCCTGGACCGTTGTCAAATTGTCCCTGTGAACGGCCGACGCCGCGAAAATTGAAACGCAGCGTGGAAAAACCACGTTTTACGAAGCTTTGATAAAGCGCGTAAACAACCTTGTTGTTCATCGTTCCGCCGTGCTGCGGGTGGGGGTGCAGCAAAAGGGCTACGGGCGCATTGGAATTTTTCGAGTGGTGATAGCGGCCTTCGATACGGCCTTCGGCACCATTAAATATGACTTCGGGCATCGTTTATGATCGTCCTACAATAGAATTATTCCAATAAACCCACTAAATTAGTCTAGAAAAAAAACCAAGGTTTCCGCCAAATATGTGAAATTTAACCCAAATACTTGATAACCATACTCGGAGAACATATATTCTGTTCAACACGTATACCTTCGTGGGTTTTTTATATCACTAACAGTGACAAGGTTTACGGATTTACGTTTAAGTTCTCGGAAGAAACAGAAGATATAGTAGAAGCTATGGTTTTCAAGCGAATTCAGGAAGATATTGAGGCTTATAAGGCGCGTGATCCGGCTGCGCGGTCTGCTTTTGAAGTCGTGCTGTTGTATCAGGGATTTCACGCCTTGATGCTTTACCGGATAAGCCACGGGTTATGGGTGTTGGGATTCAAATTTCTTGGCCGGTTTGTCTCGCAGCTAGGGCGGTGGCTTACTGGGATCGAAATTCATCCCGGCGCCATAATAGGCCAACGTTTTGTCATTGACCATGGCGCGGGTGTTGTCATCGGAGAGACGTCTCAGATTGGCGATGACGTGACGCTTTATCACGATGTGACGTTGGGGGGGGTGGCGCCATCCGTCGATTCTCATGAACAGGTTGGAATGAAGCGTCATCCGACTCTGGGTGATGACGTCATTGTCGGTTCCGGTGCGCAAATTCTAGGGCCGATTACCGTTGGAAAATGCGCCCGCGTCGGCTCCAATGCCGTGGTTAGCAAAGATATCCCAGCGGGGGTGACAGCTGTTGGCATCCCGGCCCGTGTGGTCATGCCCAAAAATAAGGAAAAGGCCAAAAAATTTCGCGCCTATGCGACGACCGGGGAAGATCAACCCGACCCAATGCTACAGACAATAGAGGACCTGCGAAGGCAGGTTGCGTCTCTGATGGAACGGGTCGAAGAACTCGAAGGTGGCGGCGATGTGGCGTTGGCCGGAGAGCGCGAAGAAGAGGCGAAAGTATCAGGCGGTCAGAAACAGTAGAGTTCTGTCATTAAATGCAGACAGGAATTCAATCAGGCAGAGACGTGGACACAATACACGAAACCTTGTGGCCCGGTATCGAAGGACAAATCAGGAGGAAGCTATGAAATTAAGCACAAAAGGCCGGTATGCGGTTATGGCTATGACCGATCTCGCAATTCAGTCTTCGACGAACAAACCAATCGCGCTTGCCGAAATTGCGGAACGTCAGGAAATATCGCTGTCGTATCTTGAGCAGCTATTCGGTAAACTGCGCAAGGGCGGGCTGGTCAAAAGTGTTCGCGGTCCGGGCGGTGGATACCTAGTCTCTCGCGATCCGAATGAAATGCGGATTTCCGACATTATTTTTGCCGTTGATGAGCCGATAAGCGCGACGCGCTGTTCGCCAGGATCTCCGGCGGGGTGCAAATCCAACAAAAGCCGCTGCCTGACCCATGACCTATGGCAGGAACTGACCAACCATATTCAGTTGTTTCTGAGTTCCGTAACCTTGGGTGATGTTGTTGAGAAGCGGGTTATGGGCGCAAGCGGGCGCGTTTATTTGGAGTCCAAGACCGCTGGGCCTGACCTGTCATTTTTGGCGGCGCAGTAGGCGATCTGTTGTTTTTTTAATTACATAGACTGCGAAAGTACGGCATGACTAACGCCATTTATCTTGACCATAATGCGACAACGACGGTGCGGCCCCAGGCCGTGCAGGCGGTCGCTGATGTGTTGGCAAGGTGTGGAAACGCCTCGTCCGTGCACCGGTTTGGACGGCTGGCGAAACGGGCGTTGGAAGATGCCCGCGAACAGGTCGCAGCCCTGGTCAGGGTAAAGCCGTCACAGGTTATTTTTACCGGCGGTGGAACGGAAGCCAACAACCTTGCGCTTGGCGGTTCCGGTTGCGAACGGGTGCTGGCATCATCTGTCGAACACGTGTCCGTGTTGAATGGTCGTGATGATATCATCGAAATTCCAGTTGATGACGAAGGGCTATTGGACCTGCATGCTTTGAGCGCACTGATCAGCGACGGACAGGCGCCGACCCTGATTTCAGTCATGTACGCAAATAATGAAACAGGTGTCATTCAGCCGGTCGGCGAAATTGCCGAACGGATTCATGCCGGGCGGGCTTTGTTTCATTGTGATGCGATTCAGGGTACTGGGAAAACGGCAATTTCGTTTGCCGATACGGATGCCGATTTACTGTCACTTTCGGCCCACAAGATTGGTGGACCGCAAGGGGTTGGCGCGCTGATTGTACGTGAAGGCATTAATCTCACCCCCCAGATTCGGGGAGGTGGACAGGAGCTGCGCAAACGCGCGGGTACGGAAAATCTTCCGGGAATTGCCGGGTTCGGGGCGGCTGCCGAAGTGGCGTTGACCGATATAGAAAAATTTAGCCGACTGGCCGTCTTGCGCGACCGGCTGGAAGTACAAATCAAACAGCTTGCTCCGGTACGCGTTTTTGGCGCCGGTGCTGAACGGTTGCCCAACACAAGCTGTTTTACCATGCCAGGTGTCGATTCCGAGGTTCAGGTCATGGGGCTGGATATAGCGGGTGTTGCAGTTAGCGCCGGTTCAGCATGTTCGTCGGGTAAGGTCGAGCCCAGCCACGTTCTTGACGCCATGGGGATCGAAGAAAGCGAAGCCGGATCGGCGATTCGCGTCAGCTTCGGCTGGGACAGCAAGGACAGCGATGTGGACCGCTTTGTTGAAGCCTGGGGAAATGTCTACAGTCGTGCGAGCAATTCCCCGGGTTCCGCGGCGTTGGTGGGTTGAAGGTGGACGATATGAATGTCGCGCCCGACCAGTCTCCGATGAATCGTCTACCCAGAGATCGCAAAGGACCGATTTATCTTGATTATCAGGCGACGACGCCGACGGACCCGCGCGTGGTTGAGGCGATGTTGCCATTTTTTAGCGAAAAGTTTGGCAACCCCCATTCCACCAGCCATGCCTTCGGTTGGGAGGCCGGGGACGCGGTTGAAACGGCACGTAAGCAGGTTGCCGAGCTGATCGGGGCCGAGCCACGTGAAATCATTTTCACCTCGGGTGCGACGGAATCAAATAATCTGGCGCTCAAGGGTGCGGGCCGGTATTCGCATCGTAAAGGCAACCACATCATCACCACAAAAGTTGAACACAAATGCGTTCTTGAATGCTGTCGCCAGCTAGAGAGTGAAGGGCTCCGGGTAACGTACCTTGACGTGGACAATCGCGGACTTATCGATCTGACGGCACTTGAAGAGGCCATGGAGGACGATACACTTCTGGTGTCGATCATGGCCGTTAACAATGAAACCGGGGTCATTCAGCCGATGTCGGAAATTGGCTCTATCTGCCGGAAGAATGGAGTTTATTTCCACAGTGACTGTGCGCAAGCCGCAGGTAAGATTCCTCTTGATGTGACCAGGATGAATATCGATTTGATGAGTATTTCGGGTCACAAGTTATATGGCCCGATGGGCATTGGGGTTCTTTACGTGCGCCGACGCCCGCGTGTGCGTTTGCAGCCTTTATTTGACGGTGGCGGACAGGAGCGCGGGTTGCGGTCCGGGACGTTGCCGGCGCCTCTTTGTGTGGGCATGGGAAAAGCCTGTGCGTTGTCTGCCATGGAAATGTCAGAAGAAACGATCCGCATAAAAGCTTTGCGCGAACGCCTGTTGGCCCGGATTGATGACGCCGAATGTGAGGTCCTCGTCAATGGCCATATGGACCGGCGTTTTGTCGGCAACTTGAATCTACGCTTCCCGGGAATTCGTGCCGACGAGCTCTTGACTAAACTCAAAGGCGTCGCCATCTCCACGGGCTCGGCATGTACGTCGACTTCCGTTGAGCCGTCATATGTTTTGCGGGCGATGGGATTGACGAACGAAGAGGCAGGGGCCTCGATACGTATTGGCGTGGGGCGTTTTACCACAGAAAACGAAGTGGATCAGGCGGTCGATCTGATTGTCGCGGCACTGGCCCGGCAAACAGAAGGTGATAATCGCGATCAAAAGATCAAAAATTCGGTGCGAGATACTGCACCTGCGGTGTGACCGCGAACTAGGGAAGTAAATTGAATGTCAGCGAAAGCAAAAACAATTGAGCAGTACAACGAACTGACGGATGACAAGTACAAGTACGGCTTTGTCACCGACATCGAAATGGAAACTGCGCCCAAGGGGCTGAACGAAGATATCGTACGCTTTATTTCGGCCAAGAAAAACGAGCCGGAATGGATGCTGGAATCACGTCTGAAAGCCTATCGCCACTGGTTGAATATGCCGGAACCCGAATGGCTGAAGCCGAACTTCCCGGAAATTGATTACCAGGACTCCTATTACTACGCTGCGCCTAAATCCAATGCTGATAAACCGCAAAGCCTGGATGAAGTCGATCCGGAATTGCTGCGCACCTACGAAAAATTGGGTATTCCGCTGCATGAACAGGAAATGCTGGCGGGTGTCGCCGTCGACGCGGTGTTTGATTCGGTATCTGTTGCAACCACGTTCAAACACAAGCTGGAAGAGGTCGGCGTTATTTTTTGTCCTATCTCTGAAGCGATTCAACGCTGTCCTGATATGGTGAAAGAATATCTGGGAAGCGTTGTGCCGTATACGGACAACAAGCATGCTTGCCTGAATGCCGCGGTCTTTACCGACGGGTCGTTCGTCTATATCCCCAAGGGTGTGCGCTGCCCCATGGAATTGAGCACCTATTTCCGGATCAATGCACAAAATACCGGGCAGTTTGAACGCACGCTGATCATCGCTGATGAAGGGTCCTACGTCAGTTATCTGGAGGGCTGCACCGCCCCTCAGCGTGATGAAAACCAGCTTCACGCGGCGGTCGTGGAACTGATCACCCATGATGATGCTGAAATCAAGTATTCTACGGTACAGAACTGGTACCCGGGTGACGAAGACGGCAAAGGCGGCATCTATAATTTTGTCACCAAGCGTGGAGCGTGCCGTGGGCGGAATTCAAAAATTTCCTGGACCCAGGTGGAAACCGGTTCTTCCATTACCTGGAAATATCCAAGCTGTATCCTGCTCGGCGACAATTCAGTCGGCGAGTTTTATTCAATCGCAATCACCAACAACATGCAGCAGGCCGATACCGGCACCAAGATGATTCATCTTGGTAAAAATACATCGTCCAGGATCATCTCCAAGGGAATTTCCGCCGGGCGCGCAGACCAAACCTATCGCGGGCTTGTGCGAATGGGGCCGAAGGCTGAGAACGCCCGGAACTATACCCAATGTGATTCTTTGTTGATTGGCGATCAGTGTGGGGCACACACGGTTCCCTATATCGAAGCCAAAAACAAATCCGCGATTGTTGAACACGAAGCGACAACTTCAAAAATCAGCGAAGACCAACTGTTTTACCTGCGCCAGCGTGGCATCCCCGAAGAGGAAGCCGTGGCCTTGGTGGTTAATGGGTTTTGCCGCGAAGTCTTGCAGCAGTTGCCCATGGAATTTGCTGTCGAAGCACAGAAACTTGTCGGCATCAGCCTTGAAGGCAGTGTCGGTTAACTGGAAATTTAGATAACTCTCGAGGGGTTAGACGTTTAAATGCTTGAAATCAAAAATCTTCACGCTTCTGTTGATGGCAAGGAAATCCTGAAAGGGGTCGACCTGACGATCAATGCCGGTGAAATTCACGCCATCATGGGACCCAACGGGTCCGGTAAAAGCACACTTTCTTATCTGATTGCCGGACGTGACGGGTATGAAATCACCGAAGGCGAAATTCTGTATAACGGCAAGGATTTGACCGAAATGCCACCGGAGGACCGTGCTGCTGAAGGGGTGTTCCTGGCGTTTCAGTATCCGGTTGAAATTCCCGGTGTGCCGAATACGACGTTCCTGAAAGAAGCTGTCAACGCGGCGCGGCGCTATCATGGCGAAGACGAACTCGATGCTCTTCAGTTCGTCAAAATGCTGCGCCAGAAGACCAAGGAACTTGGAATCTCAGACGACATGCTAAAACGCGCCGTCAACGTCGGCTTCTCCGGTGGTGAAAAGAAGCGCAACGAAATTTTGCAGATGGCGGTTCTGAATCCCAAGTTGGCGGTCCTGGATGAAACAGATTCAGGTCTCGATATTGATGCCCTGAAAGTGGTGTCCGATGGGGTCAATCAGTTGCGTTCGCCGGACCGGGCTATCTTGGTCATTACCCACTATCAGCGTCTCCTTGATCATATCGTGCCGGACTTCGTGCATGTGCTGGCGCACGGTAAAATTCGCCGTTCCGGTGGCAAGGAACTGGCTCTTGAGTTGGAAGAAAAAGGCTACGCCGAATACAACGTAGCGGCAGAATAGGCGGGGCGGACAGATATTATGAATAATGCGCCAAATATTCCCGTGCCCTTTACCGAGCAACCCGATTCCCTTCGTGATGCGTTACCCGGTCGTGGTTTGGCCTGGCTTGAAGCGCGCCGAGAAAAATCAATGGCTGAATATGCCGGACTGGGCCTGCCAACATCCAGACTGGAAGCCTGGAAATTTACCCGCCTGCCAAGGATCTCCAGCAGCGATTTCCGCCCTGTCGGACGAAGCGATGGCGATCTTGCTATTGATTCAGTTTCCAGCCTGTTTGGCGCCGACGCGCCGGGACATCGTGTGGTCTTCGTCAACGGTTTTTACCGTCCCGAATTATCAAATATCGAAGGACTTCCAAAAGGTGTGCGCCTGGAGCCGCTGGACACGGCGCTGGAACGCGATCCGGAATTTGTGGAAAAATATCTGAGCGAATTTGCCGGTGATGACGGTGCCGCACTGAGTGCGCTGAATGCGGCATACATGGATAGCGGCCTTGTGGTTCATGTTGAACGTGGTGTTGTCGTATCCGAACCGATCGAGATTATTCGCCTTAACGGTCATACCGATGTCCCTGTCGTTCGCCACCCGAGAAATTTGATCGTTGTCGAAGATGGCGCTCAGGTGACACTGGTAAAAAACCATGCCGGCCTTGATGTCGGCGGTTATCTCACCAACGCGGTGACGGACGTGCATGTCGGAGACGGCGCAATTCTTCGCCAGTATACGGTGCAGGCGGAAACGCTGGACGCCATTCATTTGGTCAGCGTCAATGTGAATGTTGGAAAAGATGCTACCTATGAGGCGTTTTCGCTGGCCATTGGTGGGCGGCTATCACGGTCCGAAACACACGTCCGCCTGAATGGGCGCGGCAGCCATTGCAATCTCAGTGGTGCCTATCTGATGCGCGGTCGCGAACATTGTGACAATACCACGGTCATTGAGCACCTGACACCTGACGCAACCAGCCGGGAAGTCTTCAAAGGGGTTTTGGATGACGAGGCTTGTGGCGTCTTTCAGGGTCGGATTGTCGTTCATAGAGATGCGCAACACACCGATGGGCATCAACTTTCGAAAGCCTTGTTGCTGTCTGACCGAGCCGAAATGGACGCCAAGCCGGAACTTGAGATTTATGCCGATGACGTAAAATGCAGCCACGGCGCGACGACAGGGCAGCTGGATGAAACGTCACTGTTCTATCTGCGGTCGCGTGGTATTCCCGAAGCCCTGGCGCGTAACCTGCTGGTCCAGTCTTTCATGGGCGAAGCGCTGGAAGAGGTTTCCGATGCGGGCGTCCGTGAAATCATGCGTGACCGCATGGTGCACTGGTTGCCGGCGCATTGTTATCTTTCGGAAGAATGGGTCCAGGAATGAGCAAGGTTTCGAAGTTGACACCGACCCCTGCAGGAGACAATTCGACCGCGGCGTTCGATGTTGAACGGGTGCGTCGCGACTTTCCAATCCTGTCTCAGCAGGTCTACGGCAAACCCCTGGTGTTCCTCGATAGCGGAGCGAGTGCACAGAAACCGCGAGTGGTTATCGATGCGGTGCGTGAATGTTATGAAACCTATTATGCCAACGTCCACCGCGGTGCCCATTACCTGAGCCAGCGCTCAACCGACGCTTTTGAAGAAGCCCGCGTCACCGTTGCGCGGTTCATCAATGCACGTACTGAAAACGAAGTTGTTTTCACGTCCAGTGTAACCGAATCTATTAATCTGGTGGCGGCGACCTGGGGACGTAAATTCTTGAACGCGGGCGATGAAGTGATCGTCACTGAAATGGAACACCACGCCAACATCGTGCCCTGGCAGATGCTGGAACAGGAAAAGGGCATTGTGCTGAAGGTCATGCCGATCACCGATCTGGGTGAGTTCCTGATCGAAGATTTTGCGGCATTACTCAGTGACCGCACCAGGCTGGTGGCCGTGACCGAATGCTCCAATGTTCTCGGCACCATGGTTCCGGTCAAACAGGTTATCAAATTGGCTCATGAGAAAGGCGTGCCGGTGCTTCTGGATGGGGCGCAGGGGATCGTTCACCACGGCGTTGACGTGCAGGATCTGGATGTCGATTTTTATGCTTTCACCGGCCATAAACTTTATGGTCCCAGTGGTGTCGGTGTGCTCTATGGCAAATGGGATATTCTGAATTCCATGCCACCCTACCAGGGGGGCGGGGACATGATCGAGCACGTCAATTTCAAAGGCACCACCTTCAAAGAACCGCCGCACCGTTTTGAAGCGGGGACCCCACCGATTGCGCAGGTGATTGGCCTTGGGGCCGCCATCAAATATGTGTCGGAACTGGGCATGGATCGAATATCCGCCCACGAACAGGGTTTGGCGGCGTATGCAACCGAACGCCTGAAGGGTATAGACGGGTTGAAACTTTACGGTGAAGCGGCAGATAAGGCGGCCATCTTTTCCTTTGTCGTCGATGGAACTCACCCGTTCGATATCGCCGCCATTCTGGATCGTGCGGGCGTCGCGGTCAGGGTCGGCCAACATTGTGCTGAACCGCTGATGGACCGGTTAGGGGTCGAAGGGACTGTTCGTGCGTCGTTTGGGTTGTATAACAACCGTGCCGATGTTGACGCGCTGATTGAGGCTATTGAAAAAGCTAAGGGCATGCTTACATGATCTTGGAAAAGTATGAGGAGTTCGTTGAAGCCCTTGAAATCATCGATGATGAGGACATGCGGTTTGAATACATCATTGACGTCGGTAAACGCGCCAAAAAGGAAGTCTTTCCGGTGGAATGGCAGGTCGATGAAAATTTGATGCATGGCTGCATGTCCAGGGTTTGGATCGTTGATGAACCGGACAGCGGACGCCATTATTTCAAGGGTGACAGTGACGCCATCATCGTCAAGGGGCTGGTCTCCATGATGACGGAATCGTTTAGCGGACTGACAGGCGAAGAGTTATCTGAGTTGAGCGTAGAGCAGGTCCATCACCTGAACCTGGGGGCGTTGACGACCCAGCGTCAGGTCGGGATGCTGGCCATGCTTGAACATTTGAAAAAATTGGCCCGGAAAAACGGCCAGTAACACGGAGATTGGTAATGGATTACGGTTATATGCCGTCTCACGGCGCACCCGTGGATATACCGGAAGATTTTAAGGCGACGGCTGGCGAGCCGCTGACGGAAGGCGCTGCCGCGGCTTCCGAAGAACTGGTGATCGAAGCCATGCGGACCGTTTATGACCCGGAAATTCCAGTTAACATTTATGACCTGGGTCTGATTATCAAGCTGACGATTTCGGATAACGGAACGATCAATGTGGATATGACCCTGACTGCGCCGGGGTGCCCGGTCGCTGGAGACCTGCCCGGCTGGGTTGCTGACGCCATCGCCAAGGTCGAGGGTGCGGGCGAGGTCGAAGTTGCCCTGGTCTGGGACCCGCCGTGGACCCCGGATCTGATGAGCGAAGATGCCAAGCTTGCTCTGGGCATGTTCTGAGATTATATCCTCTAAATGTAGCAACGTTGGATTATTGCATCATGAACGCACCGCAACTGGTTACCATTTCAGACGCCGCCGCTGATCGTATCAAACATCTGATGTCCAGCAGCGAAAAACCCGTCGCCGGACTGCGTGTGGGTGTCAGCTCCAAGGGCTGCTCCGGGCTGTCTTATATTTTCGAATACGCCGATGAAAAAAAGAAACTGGAAGAGGAAGTGGCGACGAAGGGGGTTCGCCTGTTCATCGATTCCGCCGCCATTATGTTCCTGATCGGCAGTGAAATGGATTACGTTGAAGACAAGCTGGAAAGTCGGTTTGTGTTTAACAACCCCAACGCCAAGAACGTTTGCGGCTGCGGCGAAAGTTTCTCGGTCTAGGACTGGACCCGACCGGGAGCGCATTAGTGGCAAAGATGACCTTCATTAACGCTGACGGCTCGCGCCAGGAAGTTGAGGCGCCAATCGGCGAAACCGTCATGATCATTGCCCAGAAAAACGGGATCGACATTGAAGGCGCGTGTGAGGGATGCATGGCCTGTTCGACGTGTCATGTGATTGTTGCACCCGAATGGCTACCGAAACTTGAACAGGCGTCGGAGGAGGAAGAAGACATCCTCGACCTTGCCTGCGGCCTGACCAACCGGTCCCGGCTGGGCTGTCAGATTACGATAACCAATGAGCTTGATGGTCTGGTTGTGGCGTTGCCGTCAGAGACGGCCAACATGCAACGCATTTAGGTTCTGCCGTCGGCCCGAGGTCCGGGCAAGACGCGGTTCTCAAAATCGTCTACTGCCTCTCGTCTCCCTGCAGTCCCAAATGCCACATCAGGCCAACACACGCCCCCTTGGCGATGGGAAGGAAAACCAGCATCAGGATTAGCGCCATTGGCGGCCATATGGACATCTGTATCCAGGTCGGCAGTGAATAGGTGCGTTCGGTATAAAGCACCAACGGGACCATAATGTGGCCGACGATGAGAATGGTGATATAGGGTGGGAAGTCGTCCGCCCTGATGTGGCCAAGCGGCTCGGTACAGGAGTCGCACGACGGAATCACCTTCAGATAGGAGTGTAGAACCCGTCCTCTTCCGCAATTGGGACAGCGCCGTCGAATGCCGCGCAGCAACACGCTCAACAGGCCGGGTCGATTTTCGCTCATCGGCTACCTCCAAATCTGAAACGCTTATAGATCACAGCGACGCGGTTGGCGCAATAGCAGGGCAATAGCAGCGCGGATATGCGAAAACTGACCTGTTCGACGTCGCCGGTTCGCGCTGTTAAGATGCCGGTGTTTTTCTGATATGACCATTTCCCAAGGGCTGATTATGACCGAACAGTTTTATTTGCATCATCAGGATATTGCCGCGCTGGCATGGATGTTGGTGTGCTGGGCGGGCTACACCTACGTGACCGACCGTAACGCGATCAATAAACGTGAAGTGGCGAAAGTCATGTATCATCATCGCCTGACGTGGATGACCCGCATGCTGAAGCGTGAAAACCGCATTGCGGATGTGACCATCGTTATGGCCCATATTCGCAGCGGCACCCTGTTCGCGTCCACATCAATCCTGATTCTGGCGGGTTCTGTTGCCGTCCTGGGTAATATTGGCCGCCTGCGGGCGGTAATTTCGGATCTGTCCTTTGCCGCCAGCCCCCATGCGGAAACACTGGAAATCAAGGTTTTCGTATTGATTGGAATTTTTGTCTATGCATTTTTCAAGTATGCTTGGTGTCTGCGTCAGTTTAATTATTCGCTGGTCCTGATCGGCGCAGCGCCGCCGCCGGAAGACTGTGACGAGCGGGTAATGGCCGATTATCCGGTTCGTGCGGCGCGGATTTTGACGCGGGCAACCAATACATTCAACCGGGGCCTTCGGGCCTATTATTTTGGTTTGGCATCGTTGACATGGTTCGTTCAACCCTGGACTTTCGCCCTATGTTCTGTCTGGGTGATTTTGGTGCTCTATCGCCGGGATTATCGCTCACAGACGCTGGACGCCTTGAGCCCAACGGGCGGAGCCGACGGTGGTAGTGGTTTCTGACCTTGTTTCCTGATGAATCAGACTTATATTGCCCGGCATGATGAACAGCCTTGGCATTGATAAGTCCCCGGCGGAAACGCGGGTTGTGGTCGCCATGTCCGGCGGGGTCGATTCCTCGACGGCGGCGGCCCTGATGGCTGAGCAGGGGTATGAGGTCATCGGCGTTACCTTGCAGCTTTATGACCACGGTGCCGCTGTGGCGAAGAAGGGGGCCTGCTGCGCCGGTCAGGACATTCACGACGCCAGACGTGTCGCCGACAAAATCGGCATTCCCCACTATGTTCTTGATTATGAAAACCGTTTCCGTGAAAGCGTCATTGACGATTTCGCCGAAACGTATCTTCGTGGTGAAACTCCGATCCCTTGCGTGCGTTGCAATCAAACCGTCAAATTCCGAGACCTGTTAAAGACCGCTCAGGACCTGGGCGCCGATGTGCTTGTTACGGGGCATTATGTCCAGCGGACAATGGGAAACAACGGGCCGGAACTTCATCGCGGCGACGATGACGGTAAGGATCAAAGTTATTTCCTGTTTGCCACCACACGCGAACAGCTGGATTTTTTGCGCTTTCCGCTGGGGGATATGGATAAGGCGGAAACACGCAAGCAGGCAATGCGGTTCGGTTTGCCGGTGGCCGATAAAGCCGAAAGCATGGATATCTGTTTTGTCCCCGATGGCAACTACGCCCGGATCGTCGAACGCCTGCGGCCCGGCGCCTGCGATGCCGGCGAATTTGTTGATCTGGACGGCAATGTTCTTGGGCGACACGATGGCATTATCGGCTTCACGGTGGGGCAGCGCCGAGGCATGGGAATTTCCGCCGCCGAACCACTTTATGTGGTTCGGATAGAACCCGAGACCCGGCGGGTGGTTGTTGGCCCTGCCAGCGCCTTGCTGACGGAACAGATCGTCGTCAATGAAATCAACTGGCTGGGTGACGATACGGGCGATGATAGCGGGGTGGCGGTCAAAATAAAAATCCGCTCGGCGTCGAACCCTGTATCTGCCCGGCTGATTTTCCAGTCCGCTAGCACGGCCATCGTTATCCCGGATGAACCCGTTTCGGGTGTGGCCCCGGGGCAGGCCTGCGTGTTCTATGACGGATCGCGGGTACTGGGTGGCGGCTGGATCGTGCGCAAAGAAAATCCTCCGGTCGTAGCTTAATCTCCGCTCTCTGCCACGGAAAGCACCAAGTCATCCAGTTCACCGGATTCGGCCAGCGTCTCGCGGGCCTTGGCGGCCTGAAGCTGGCGTTGCCACATGTCGGCATACCTGCCCCCTACGCCGAGCAACTGATCATGCGTTCCTCTTTCCACCACTTCCCCTGATTCAAGCACCAGAATTTCATCCGCATCAATGACCGTTGAAAGCCGGTGCGCGATGGTCAGTGTCGTATGGTTTTCGGAAACCTCCCGAAGGGAAGACAGAATTCCCTGTTCCGTTTCGCTGTCGAGCGCCGAAGTCGCTTCGTCGAAGATCAGGATTTGTGGGCGTTTCAGGATTGTGCGGGCGATGGCGACCCGTTGTTTTTCACCACCGGAAAGCTTCAGGCCCCGTTCCCCGACCTTGCTCTGGTACAGGTCCGGGAGGCTCATGATGAAATCATGGATGTTGGCCAGCCGCGCCGCTTCTTCCACTTCCGCAGGTGTGGCCCCCGGGCGACCGTAGGCGATGTTGTAATAGATGGTGTCGTTGAACAGAACCGTATCCTGCGGAACCATCCCGATAGCGGCGCGAAGGGAGGATTGGGTGACACCTCGAATGTCCTGGCCGTCGATCATGATCTGGCCGTCCGCGACATCGTAAAATCGATAGAGCAGGCGCGAGATGGTTGATTTTCCGGAGCCGCTTGGCCCCACGAGGGCGACATTCTTTCCCGGCGGAACGTGAAACGACACTCCCTTTAGGATAGGCCGACGCTCGTCATAGCGAAAACTGACGTTATTGAAGCTGACTGCGCCGCCGTCCACCGAGAGGGGGGTGGCGTCGTGGCGGTCCTGGACCTCCTCATGTTGATCGAGCAATTCAAACATGGCGTCCATATCGGTCAGGGACCGTTTGATTTCACGATATACGAAGCCCAGAAAATTGAGTGGCAGAAACAGCTGGATCAGGTAGGAATTAACCAGAACGAAATCACCAATGGTCATGGTGCCATTGACGATACCGGAGCCGGCAAGCAGCATTGAAATAGTCACACCGGAGGAAATAATAAACCCTTGGCCGATGTTCAGAAACGCCAGGGACACGCCGCTTTTTACCGCCGCAGTTTCATACCCCTGAAGCGCCTGATCGAAACGTCTGGCTTCGTGATCTTCATTACCAAAGTATTTGACGGTTTCGAAATTCAGCAAGCTATCGACCGCCCTGGTATGGGCTTCACTGTCTGTTTCATTCATGACCCGGCGATACTTCAGGCGCCTTTCGGTCACCACCAATGTCCAGATGATGTATATGCTCATGGTGCTGAATGTGATGAGAGCGAAGATGACGCCGTACAGATACCAGAGTACGCCGCAGACCAGCACGATCTCCAGCACTGTCGGGATCACGCTAAACAGCATGAAGCGCAGCAGGAACTCAATGCCTTTGGTGCCGCGTTCGACCGCGCGGCTGATGCCGCCGGTTTTGCGGCCAAGATGAAAACGTAATGACAGGCGATGGAGATGGCGGAAGGTCTTCAGTCCCGCCAACCGAATGGCCCGTTGAGCGACCCGGCTGAACACCGCATCGCGAAGTTCGCCGAAGGCCTGGGCCATAATTCGAGCAAACCCGTAGATCAATAGAAGTGCGACCGGGACCACCAATAATGCACCGGTTCCGGGGGTCAGGCTGTCGATAGCTTGTTTGTAGAAAACAGGAACGGCGACGTTTGTCGCCTTGGCCGCCACGAGCAGCGTCATGGCAATCATGACCCGCGCCTTTAATGCGGATTCGCCCGTCGGCCACAGATAGGGAAGCAGTGTACGAAGGGTGTGCAGATCATTTCGGGGCCCGGAAACTTCGGCGGATTCTTGCATGGACTTCATGTGGGTTCCGTCACTCCGTTAAATCTTCGGCTCGGGTAATTAGATATAGGGATAAGCGTCTTGATTTGCACCCTTGACGAAACTATGTCCGGCATTGGCCCCCATCCTGATATTTAAGGAGAGTTGCAGGTATTGAAGATACAGGGAGGAGGTGCTATTCCCATCTGTTACTGCCAGTTTTCAAACCAGAGGCAAGCGAAATAGGCGATGAGCGGGTATGATTTCGAAAACCTTAATGTATTGATCTGTGATGACAGTCGTCAGATCAGGTCGTTATTGAAAACGTTTCTCAGTGGTTTCGGGGTCAAGCATGTTTACGAAGCCAGTGACGCGGACCGGGCGTTTCAGGAAATGCAGAGCATCGATCCGGACCTTGTGATCACGGACTGGAACATGCCGCCGACCAGCGGTCTGGATTTTGTCAAGCGCCTTCGCCTGGGTGATGATTCCCCGAACCCCTACGTGCCGATCATCATGCTGACGGGGTACACCGAATTGTACCGGGTCAAGCAGGCGCGCGATGCCGGGGTAACATCGTTTCTTGCCAAACCGTTGAGTGCACAGTCCCTTTACAAGCGCCTGATTTCCATCGTCGATGACCAGCGCCCGTTCGTGCGAAATGGAAAGTTCTTTGGCCCGGATCGCCGGACCGACCGGGGGGCCGAATATGGTGGGCAAAACCGGCGTGCCCCGGGTTCGGAGTGAAGCCGAAATAAATGGTCAAACCCTCCATCATTCGCCCCCGTCGCCATATTTCCCAGAAGGTCCCGAAAAGTGGGGGCCCGACGCCCGAGAAAGCGATCCTGCGCGCGTTTAATGCGGCCGAGGATCTGATGGAAAGTTATCAGGGCTGGGCGGTCGATGATCTGGCCGATCTGTGGCACAAGTTTCAGGCTGCTGAACACCACAGGGTGAGCACGCCCGAGATTATGGAGATGTTCGACATCGCTCATGAAATCCGCGGGCAGGGTGGAACTTTTGGTTATGATCTGATCTCGAAGGTTAGTGACTCGCTGTGCAAGTTTCTGGATGGGCGCACGTCTCTTGAAAATGTCGAGTACGATGTGATCAAGGTTCATATCCTGGCGATGAAAGCGGTGTTTAATCAGGACTTGAAAGGCAGACAGCCGGAACTGGCGGGGCAGTTGACGGAGCTTCTGCAGGCGCTCAGGAACAAAGTTGAATTGCGCAAGAATTTCAAAAAATAAATTCAGTAATGGGGCGGCGGGGCGTCTTCATCCGGCAGCCTGTCTTCCAGGGTCAGTACACGCCCCCGCATGGCTTCGACCAGGGTTGTCAGGTCGTCGAGCTTGCGCCACTGACCGGCGATCATGTCACTCAGTTCGTCGATCGTCTGCTGCTGCTCGGCGGAGCGGACTTCCAGCTCGATGATCCGTTTGTCAGTAATATTCATGGTCTGGGCTCACGGGTTGTTAATACCTTCTTCGTACGATTGTTGGATATCATATCTGAATTGAACGGTGGGGAACATGATGAAGTCCGTCAATTCTGCGCTGCTTTGGCGTTTGGGTGTCATCGCGCTGATTCCGGTTTTGGTCGTCTTCGTGGTGCCTGTCGTCCGTTCCATAACCCATCGCCTTTATCCCGAATCGGCGGCTGGGTTGCGTTTTGGTATTCGTCTTGATCGCCTCAACGATGAAACCTGCCTTGTCTTCAGGTCCGACCCAGCCCCTGAAGATTTGCGCGCGTTCCTGTGCCCGGACTGACGCCTGGTAATTGATTTAAGTAGCTTTCGGGCCTTGTGTTTGTTAAAAACCGATATCAGACAAGGGGACTTTTATGAATATTGTACGCATCATTATCGCCATTTTTATTCCGCCGCTGGCGGCGTTCCTGACGGTTGGAATCGGGCTTCACTTCTGGATCAACCTTGTCCTTACGCTTTGCTTTTTTCTGCCGGGAACGATCCACGCCTTGTGGCTGGTAGTCAAAAAATAGCGCACCTCACCAGTTGACATATACGTTCGGGGGCGTCGTGTCGGCCGATTTGAAAATCAGAATTCCCCAGCCATAATTGATGTCGATCTGATTTTCAGAACACGGGAACAGCAGGTTTTCCGCGACACGGTGCGGAGTCCATTCGTTTTTACCGATCTGTATGGTGCGATGAGAATAGAATTTCTTCCGTTCCAGATATGACCTGCGGTACCCGTCCAGAACGTTTTCCCGGTTGGCGTCAACGGGATAAATGGTATCGACCTTGGTCCCCGTAATGTTGAAGCCGTATTCCAGATCGATATCCGTGCCGGCGTGAGCGATCAACAAACCGTCTTCCAGGCCGTTTCGGAAATCGAAAGCGAAAAGGTTGGGGGCGAGCCGGGGGATACGCATGATGCTGCGGATGTTGAATTGCGGATAAGGATTTCTGCCGCGTTCTTCTTCGATAAAAGCCGCGAATTCATGCAGATCCGGGTTTGACGTCAGGGACCGCACATAGTCGAGGTCGTCCGGCGTCTCACTCATCGTTTATTCCCACTCAATCGTCCCCGGTGGTTTCGAGGTAATGTCATAGACCACCCGGTTGATGCCACGGACCTCGTTGATGATACGGTTTGCCGTGCGCCCGAGAAAGGCGTGATCAAATGGATAGAAGTCCGCCGTCATGCCGTCCGTGGAATTAACGGCGCGCAGCGCGCAGACATTGTCATAGGTCCGGACGTCGCCCATGACGCCGACGGTTTGCACCGGCAGCAGGACGCAAAACGCCTGCCAGATGGCGTCGTACAGCCCGGCGTTTCTGATCTCTTCCAGATAGATGGCATCGGCCTGACGCAGCACATCCAGTTTTTCAGGCGAGATCGCGCCGGGGATGCGGATCGCCAGCCCCGGTCCAGGGAACGGGTGGCGGCCAACAAAGGCGTCGGGCAGGCCGAGTTCACGCCCGAGATCGCGGACCTCGTCCTTGAACAGTTCGCGCAAGGGTTCGACCAGTTGCATGTTCATGCGTTCAGGCAGGCCGCCGACATTATGGTGCGACTTGATGGTCACCGAAGGGCCACCGGTGAACGATACGCTCTCGATCACATCGGGGTAGAGCGTGCCCTGGGCGAGGAAATCCGCGCCGCCAACTTTTTTGGCTTCCTCTTCAAACACATCGATGAATAACCCGCCGATGATCTTGCGCTTTTTCTCCGGGTCATCGACGCCCTCAAGCGCACCCAGAAACATCTCCGATGCGTCCTTGTGGACCAGCGGGATGTTGTAGTGATCCCTGAACAGGTTGACCACTTCCTCGCCTTCATCCAAGCGCATCAGACCATGGTCAACAAACACGCAGGTCAGTTGATCGCCGATGGCTTCATGCAGCAATACCGCCACCACCGAACTGTCAACGCCGCCCGAAAGCCCGCAGATCACCCGTCCGGTGCCAACCTGTTCGCGGACTTTGCCAATCATTTCATCCTTGAACGCAGCCATGGTCCAGTCGCCGCCCGCCCCGCAGACCTTGTGGGTGAAGTTCGATAAAAGTTTGGCCCCGTCCGGCGTGTGCACCACTTCCGGGTGGAACTGCACGGCGTAGAACGACATGTCATCGTTGGCGATCACGGCAAAGGGCGAACTTTCCGTCGTCGCCACGGTGCGAAAGCCGTCGGGCAGGGCGTTGATCTTGTCGCCGTGGCTCATCCACACCTGATGGGTCTCTCCCGGCGTCCAGACGCCGTCGGTCAGCGGGCAGGTGCCGGTGACATCGACCATGGCGCGTCCGAATTCGCGATGGTTGCTGGCCGTCACGTCGCCACCCATCTGCGCCACCATGGTCTGTTCCCCATAGCAAATCCCCAGCACCGGCAGACCCATGGCGAACAGGTCATCCGGTGCGCGTGGCGTTTCCGCCTCATGGACGGAGGCCGGCCCACCGGACAGGATCACGCCCTTGGGCGCAAATTCCCGGATGCTGTCCGTGGTCACGGCATTAAACGGATGGATCTCACAATATACACCGGACTCACGCACCCGGCGGGCGATAAGCTGTGTGACCTGCGAGCCGAAATCTACGATCAGAATGCGATCTGCATGAAGTTCATTTGTCATGAAATTCTTCTAGCCAATTCCACTGGTGAAGTCACGTTCAACCACGATATCAATCCGTCTTCCCTGTCAAATGTAGATTGGTATCGGTAAAATGGAGAAAGAACTGGAATTCCGCCCGCATCCTTTCAAAATAATCAGCGCGGTATATCCCATTGACATATACCGCGCTGATTTATATGTTTTGTATATCCCTAACGTATATGCGAATTGTTGTATGACACGATCAACGGTTTTCAAATCAAACAAAAGTCAGGCGGTTCGTTTGCCCAAACCCGTAGCCCTGCCGGATGATGTCCATAAAGTGGAGATCGCCAAACTTGGCAAGGCGCGCCTGATTACACCTGCGGGGACCCTCTGGGACAGTTTTTTCGATGGTGAAGCCGCCTCCGACGATTTTATGAATGACCGCCAGCAGCCCGCCATGGTCGAACGTGAACCGCTATAGATGTTACGCTATCTACTCGATACGGATATCTGTATCTACGTCATCAAAAACCGCCCGCCCGGACTACGCGACCTCTTCAACCAGCGCAGTGAGCAACTGGCAATCTCCACTGTGACCCTGGCTGAGTTGCATTACGGCGCGGAAAAATCAGAGCGTCGCCAGCAGAACCTCGACGTGATCGAAGGGTTTGCCGCGCGGCTAGAGGTTCTGGCGTTCGGCGGCAAGGCCGCCGTTCACAGCGGTCAAATTCGCGCCGAACTGGCCGGGCAGGGAACCCCCATCGGACCATACGACGTGATGATCGCCGGGCACGCGCGGAGCGAGGGGCTGATTGTCGTCACCAACAATACCCGGGAATTCCAGAGGGTCGCGGGGTTGCGGGTCGAAAACTGGAATGCCTGACTGTACAAACGGGGGAATGACCCCCGCCAACCCCGGTTCATCCCAGCGGTGTGCCCGGTTTGACCAGCGGTTGCGGGACGACGGTGCCGTGGTGGGTTTGATCGACGCCGGTAATCTCGATGTTTGTGCCAAGTTCGCCGTATTGGCGTTCCAGCAGGGCGAGGCCGATGTTTTCGTCCCGGCGTGGGGAATGGCAGACGACACGGACGGTTCCGGCAGGCTGACCGCCAACAAAAGTCGGCCAGGGGTGCGGATTGGGGTGGACGGGCGGCCCGTCGAAGGTGACACCGACAAGCCTGCGCGGTGCGCCGTCTTCGGCGATGCGCTTAAGCGCCTGCTTGCCGATGAAGTCGTCACTGCGCTCAAGGGCGATCAGTTTGTCGAGGCCGACTTCAAACGGCGAACTGTCGGGCAGGGTGTCGGCACCGTAGGACAGCAGGCCGCTTTCGATGCGTTCGACATAATTGGGCGTGCCGGGGCCGATGCCGTGAGGCTGTCCGGCTTCGCGGACCCGGTTCCAAAGCGCGCCGCCCTTGCTGGCGTCTTGCAGATAGAGTTCAAAGCCGCCCTGCTTCGACCAGCCGGAACGGGCGACAACCAGCGGGATGCCGTCGAGATCGGTCTGGCGGAACCAGAAATACTTTAGCGCGCGGACCCAGTCGCCAAGCAGGCTGGCGACGACGTCTTCGGCCTTTGGTCCCTGAACCGCCAGCGGACTGACATCGGGTTCCGTGACCACAACATCGAAGCCGCCTTCAGCGGCAACGGCGCGGACCCAGAGCAGCACGTCGCTGTCGGCGATCGACAACCAATAGCGGTTGTCGTCCAGACGCAGCAGCACCGGGTCATTGATCAGGCGGCCATCGTGATCGCACAAGGGAACATACTTGCCCTTGCCGATTTCGCAGTTGCCGAGGTCTCGTGGCGTCAAATAACAGGCCAGGCGTTTGGCGTCAGGCCCTTCAATCTGGACTTGGCGTTCGGCGGCGACGTCCCACATGGAAACACCTTCGATCAGACGCCGGTATTCGACTTTCGGGTCACCAAAGGATGCTGGCATGAACATGTGGTTGTAGACGGTGAAATGAGAAACGCCGTCTTCGACGGTGCTGTCGAAAAACGGTGATTTGCGTATGCGCGGGCCAACGGTCATTTGAAAGGGCATGCGGGGTCCTCTGAAAAGGAGGGGTCAAAAGCGCCGATCCGTAAGTGTCCCGGTCGCGAGGGGGCGGTAGATACCGACCATTCTTTAGGGTTAGGGGAGGCTTGCTGTCAATGCTGATTTCCGACACTTAAATATTGGGTTGAGAACAGGGTGACGTTCGCGCACTGTTTGACCTGATGTATGGTTTGAGAGGAGCAGGACGATGTCCGGTGCCGAACTGGGATTCTCGTGTTCACTGTGGTCGGCGACGGCGGAACCCGCGCCGCAAACCACACGGCTTCAGGGCAATGAAAACGCGGATGTGGTGATTGTCGGGGCTGGATTTACCGGGCTGTCGGCGGCGCTGCATCTGGCCGTGGCCGGAAAATCCGTGATCGTGCTTGAAGGCCGGGAAATTGGCTGGGGCGGATCGGGGCGTAACGGCGGTCAGGTCAATCCGGCGTTTGGGGTGCTGCCGTCCGGCGTGCGCGCCCATTATGGTGTAGAGCGCGGTGAGCGGGTGTTGAAATTGGTCGATGGTGCGTGCGATCTGGTATTTGATCTGATTGCCCGCCACGACATCGCTTGTGCGCCTCGCCGGATGCCGTATCTGCGTGCCGCTTATGGGCGGCGCGGACTGAGAGAGATCACAAACTGGGTGCGTGAGTGGGGTGAATTCGGTGCCCCGGTAACCCTCAGAACGGCGGAAGAGACCGAACAGATGATGGGCAGTTCGTTTTTTGCGGGATCAATGGAAGATGCGCGGGGCGGCAGTTTGCAGCCGCTGTCCTATGTGCGGGGACTGGGCCGTGCGGCGCTGGCGGCGGGGGCCAGCATCCATACGGATAGCCCGGCCCGTTCCGTGCGCCGCAGTGGTCCGGACTGGCAGGTCGATGTGGGCCGCGGCACCGTCACCGCCCGCCATCTGTTGTTGGCCACCAATGGTTATACGGATGGTTTGTGGCCCGGTCTTGACCGCAATATCGTCCCGGTCGCCAGTCTGCAATCGGCTAGCGAACCGTTGCCGGATCGCCTGCGCGCACGGATTTTGCCTCACGGGCACCACGTGTCGGAAACCCGACGGACCATGGTCTACTTCAGGATCGACGAGAACGGACGTTTCCAGATCGGCGGGCGAGGGCAGCCGTTCGATGCGACTCGCCAGCACGCGGATACATCACATCTGCGGGCTGAAGCCGTCCGCATATTTCCGCAATTGAAAGATGTGAATTGGGATTATGACTGGGGCGGCCTGGTGGCGATCACCAAAACCCACCTGCCGCAGCTGATCAGGCTTGGTGACAATGCTTACGCCGGGTTCGGTTACAACGGACGGGGAGTCGCCCTGGCAACAGCCATGGGGCAACAATTGGCCGATCTGGTACAGGGCGCGGATGTGCCGCTGCCGAGGACCGAGGGCGCTCCGTTTCGGTTGCACGCCTTTCGTCGCCTGGGGATTGCCTGGCATATGATCAGCGGTCGGTTTCTCGACGGCTTTGACGGGTAGCGTCCGTTCCAGCGATGAAAAAATCCCGCGCCGGAGTGCGCGTGGAGAACGATACGGCACCCAGACTAACGCATATCAAGGGAAAATTCGGAAATTCAATTATCGTGGCCTGCCATTGATTAAAGCTTATAAGTGCTTATTTTTTTTTAAAACAACTTTAATTTGAACTAAGATTGCGTACATTACATTCATGTGTTTTTTCTTTCGAACCCAACGGTAGGCTAATGAGCGTGGGAGGCATGGCATTGAGTGCATTTACGCGGCGTAGAATGATTATCCTGGCGTTCGCAATTCCGGGGATTGTGGCGACGGGGATCGTCGCGGGATTCCTGCACTTCCGATTGCTTGGGTCGGCGATCGAGAAATGGGGGCCCGACAATGCCTTCCTGATCCAGACCCTGAAAAATCATATTACGCATGACATCGACGCCAGTCAGCGTATTCTTGTCGCCACCTCCAAACAACCCGCGTTTTCATCCCTGCCGTTCCTGGATCTGGTTGAGCCGTCGCTCAATGGTCTGCCGGAAGGGGTGGACCCTGAAAAACGCAAAGTTCTGGAAACGCTGAGAACAGGCTTTGACACGTTTTCCGTGCTGTTTGTCTTGTCTCCCGACGGAGACCACTATATTTCACATCCCTACTCGGTGCAGAAAAACCTAAAAAAATTCAATCTGGCGGATCGGTCCTATTTCAACGAAGCCAAACGTACAAAAAAACCCGTCGTATCGGACAGTTTTATTGGTGCGGATGGTGTCCCGGCTATCGCGATCGATGTCCCGATCCTCAATGCGAAAAAAGAAATCGTCGCGCATCTGGGCGGCGTTTTCCATTTAAAGGCCCTCTCGAAGCTGGTCGATGCGAGTGTCATCCGTCCATTTGATTATGGTTTTATCGTCGATAGTCAGGGAAAACTGATCGCCCATTCGGACCACAGTCTGATTGATGGCGTCAAAAGGGGGAATTTTTCCGAGCATCCGCTTTTTGTCAGTCGGCATACGAGAATTGCCAGGGGCATGGTGAAAACGACGGAGCGCTATACCGACCCACGTGACGGCGTGCGTTATCTGGTGGCGTCGTCGGTCCTGGAAAACGGATGGTTTCTGGCGTTATTGCGCAAGGAACAGTCAATTATCGACGGCGTGTACGCCCAGGTTGCCGCCGTGTCCTTGCTTGTGGTTGTCGTTCTTATCGGTATCGGCTCCATTGGTGTCTTCATGGCCGACCGTATCACCAGCAAATGGGAGGCCGCCGAAGATGATCTTCGTCGAACCCGTGACGAACTGGAAGAAAGGGTCATTGAACGGACCGGAGAACTGCAAAGCAGCGAACAGCGTTTCCGGGGGCTGTTCGAGAGCAGTGAGGTGTCGATCTGGAATGAGGACCTGTCGGCGGTCCGGGCGGCGCTGGAGCGGCTGCGCCGGGATGGCGTGAGCGATCTGCGCCGATATTTGCACGACAACACAGAAGCGGCCCTGGAACTGGCGGCGATGGTCAGGGTGCGTCATGTCAACAATGCGACACTGAAGCTGTTCGGCGCCAACGACGAAGATGAATTTCTTTACCAGATTGACAAGACCTTCGGTCCCAACGCCATTGACGTGTTCAAGGATGAGCTATGTTCAATCTGGGAGAAGCGCCAGGTCTTCCGCTCCGAAGTTGCCTACCGGACCCTCGACGGCAGGAACATCAATGCCATCATCTCGTTTCAGATCCCTGATACCGACGAAGGCTTTCACAGCGTCTCCGTCAGCGTCTTTGATATTACCAGCATCAAGGAGGCCGAAGCTGAATTAAAACAGAGTCAGGAACGGTTCAGGGATTTTGCCAATGTTGCCGCGGACTGGTTCTGGGAGCAGGACGCTGATCTTCGGTTCACGCTCGTCACCGAAGATAGCCCGGGAACATCCGGGCTGATACCGGGAGACCATTTCAGCACGACATGTCGGGAACTGAGCCTCGAGGATATAAATCCGGAAGACATCGCCGCATATGAAGCATGGCTGAAATCAAGGAAACCGTTCTCCGATTTTCGGTTTTCGAGACTTCGCCCGGATGGTCAAAAGGTTTACTGCAGCATCAGCGGCAAGCCGGTGTTTAATGAAGAAGGTAATTTTTCCGGCTATCGTGGGGCCGGTCGGGACGTCAGCGATATGGTTGAATCGGAGCAGATCATCAGGGCCGAACGCGACCGGGCAGAGGCCGCCAGCCGCGCCAAGTCGGAATTTCTCGCCAGTATGAGCCACGAACTGCGGACACCGCTGAATGCCGTTCTGGGGTTCGCGCAGATGCTGCAATTTGATCAGCGCAATCCCCTGACGCAATCACAGAACGAGCAATTGGACAATATCCTGACCGGTGGAAAACGCCTTCTGGGGCTGGTTAATCAGGTCCTGGATCTGGCCAAAATCGAATCCGATGGCCTCGACCTTTATCTTGAAGAAGTGAATGCTGACAAAATTATCAGCGATTGTATCGCTCAGTCGCGCCCTCTTGGAGAGAGCCGTGACATCAAGATCATTAATCAGCCCGGGGTTCAGGCGTATCTGCGAACGGACCGGTATCGGGTCAGTCAGGCGCTTCTCAATCTTCTTTCCAACGCGATTAAATTCAACAGCGTGGGTGGTCGTGTCGTTGTCGCCAGCGAAGAGGTCGAAAACGGCTTTCTCAGGATATCCGTCACCGACGATGGCATCGGGATCGCTGAAGAGGATCAGGAAAAGGTTTTCATGATGTTTCACCGGATCGACGCGGACCCCATGAAAACGCGTGAAGGTACCGGGATCGGTTTGACCGTCGCCAAGCATCTCGTGGAAAAAATGGCCGGACGCATCGGGTTTGAAAGTGAGGAAGGTGTCGGCAGCACGTTCTGGCTGGAACTGCCGCTAGCGTCAAATGACGAAACGCTGATCTGGACCAAATCGATGCGCGTTGGCATTGACGCACTGGACGAGGATCATCAGGTTCTGGTCTCGCTGATAAACCAGATATTAAAGGACGTCGGCGGCGATCCGTGTATGGAGGACACCGTCAGCAAATTGATCGATTACACCCGCTACCATTTCCGGCGTAAGGAAGCGGTGATGGAAGCCTGCGGTTATTCGGACCTCAGTCTTCACCGCCAACATCATCGCGATGTTGCGGGCAAGGTCGCCGATCTGGCCGAGGCCTGGCGCCGGGACCATAACGCGGAATCGCTCGATAATCTTCGGCGTTTCCTGCGGACAGGAATGTTTGACCAGACCATCAAGGCGGATGCGAAAATCTCACTCAAGGCGAAAGGCAAGGATCAGGAAATTCGCCGCGCCCTGGAAAATATCGGATAGCCGGGCGTCCCGATCCTGAGCCGCGATCCGCAGTTGCGGTTGTTGCGTCAGTCCTTGTCCTTTTTCTTGTGTTCGGAAGATTTGCCGCGTTTGTGGTCTTCGTTATCTGATTTGCGGTTGTCATTGTCGTCGTTACATTCGACGCCTTCTTTGCTGCAGGATTTTTCACGCTTGCTTTTATGATCGCCGTCATCTTCGTCGTCGTCTTTTTTCTTTTTATCCTTGCCGCCGTGATCATCTTCGTCATCGTCTTTTTCTTTTTTGTCCTTCTTTTTGTCCTTATCCTTTTTGGCCTCGGCGGTTTTGAGGGTGAGGGACATGTCCCCGGTATTGACGCGAACCGGCAGGGCCCAACCGCCAAAAGTGAAGGCGATGAACAGCAGGCTGAGAAGAACTTTCTTGAAGATTGGCATGAGGATGGTCCCTGTTTCCTGGAAGCGAATACTGACTGGCTGGGTCAGATAGTACGTGGGGCGGCTAAAATTTTCTACTGGATTATTCAGGTTTGTCACCGGCAAAAAAAGAGCCCGGCGAATACTCGACGGACTCCTTAATTTTTTTGCCTATGACTGATCGTTGACGTCAGTCCAGCGCTACCAGATTGTCTGCCGCTTCCTTGCCATTGCGGCCGGCAACCAGTTCATATTCCACGGCCTGACCTTCACGCAGCCCATTCAGGCCAGCTTTTTCCACTGCCGTGATGTGAACGAAGGCGTCTGAGCCCCCCTGATCGGGCTCAATAAAACCAAACCCCTTGGTCGCGTTGAACCATTTAACTTTTCCTGTCGGCATCTTGATCCTCTCTTTGATTACCCTGACGCATGTTCTTGTGCGCCTTCAAACCAGGCTTCACACGTCGAGGTCCATCGTTCCCGCTGTCAGTCGGGTAGGCGAAACCGCCCGTCGATACGCCGTGACCTGTGGCACCAATATATCAGTTTACGTCAATTCGATGACAAAACTCAACTATTCATCTGGAATGGCTCAAAATACGACAACCTGACGGATGGTTTCTCCTCGGTCGAGCTTGTCAAAAGCGGCGTTGATATCATCCAGCCGGATGCGTTCCGACAACAGCTTGTCAACCGGCAGCAATCCCTGTTGATAAAGGTGAATGTAGCGGGGGATGTCGCGCATGGGCACGCACGATCCCATGTAACTTCCCTTCAGGGTGCGTTCCTCGGCAACCATGGAAAGGTGCTGGATGGCGACGTTGTGGTCCGGGTGGCTAAGGCCCGACGATACGGTGGTGCCGCCGCGTCGCGTCACCTGATAGGCGATGCCCATGGCCTCGATCGTGCCCGCCGCTTCGAAGGTGAATTCAGTACCGCCGCCGGTTGTATCGCGCATATCGACCACGCAATGCGGGTCATTGGCGTTAAACGTATCAGTCGCCCCCAGTTGCCGGGCCAGGGCCAGCTTGCTGTCGAGAACGTCGATGGCGACGATGCGCCTTGCGCCGAGCATTTTTGCCGCCAGCAGGGCATTCAGCCCGACCCCGCCAAGGCCGACGACGCAAACGGTGGCCCCCGGCGGAACCTTGGCGGTATTCAGCACCGCGCCGACGCCGGTGATCACGGCGCAGCTGAATAGCGCGGCCTCATCAAGCGGCAGGCTGTCGTCAATCTTGATGACGGAGTGTTCGGACGCCACGGCGTATTCGGCGAAACACGAAACGCCGCTCTGGTGATTGATGGGGTCACCGTTCAGCGACAGGCGTTTGTCGCCGCCCAGCAGCCGCCCTTCGGCGTTGGCCAGAGTGCCGGGTTCGCAAATGCCCGGCCGCCCGGACAGGCAGGGTTCGCAATGCCCGCACGACGGGGCAAAAATGAAAACGATGTGGTCGCCGGGCTTGACGCTGCTGACGCCCGGCCCGACCTCGGCGATGACGCCCGCCGCTTCATGACCCAAAACCATCGGCACCGGGCGTTTGCGATTGCCATTGACCACCGACAGGTCGGAATGACAGACTCCGGCGGCCTTGATCTCGACCAGCACTTCCCCCGGCCCCGGCGGCGCCAGATCGACCTCGACGACCTCGACCGGTCGCGACTCGGCAAAGGGGCGGGGCCGTTCGGCCTCTACTAAAACGGCGGCGCGCATTTTCATTGAAGTTCCCTCCACCAGATTTCCAGATCAGCACGGAACCAAGACTAGCGCAGGCCCGGTGGTGGAGCAATCAGCCCTTAAACAAAAAGGACCGCAGCGAACTGCGGCCCTGAATTTTGTGACAATCGTCTTGTTAACGGGTTGTCTCAAAGTCGGGTGATCTAAACCCATTTGCAATCTAGGGGATTGCGATTAATGATGCAATATAAAACAAAAAATGCAATCGGAGGGCGTGATGGGCTGGCGTATCGGAATTGACCTGGGGACCAACTCGCTTGGCTGGTGGGTCTATGAGGTGGTGAAGGAGGGTGAACACTGGCGGGTTCTTAGGAGCGTCGATGGCGGTGTGCTGATCTTCCCGGATGGGCGCGAACCGGCCAAGGGCGGGCGGGTCGGCGACAGCAACGCGGTGTCGCGGCGCATCTCGCGGGGCATGCGTCGCAACCGGGACCACGGTAAAAACCGTCTGGCGGCGCTGGTCAATGACCTGATGGAGGCGGGGCTGCTGCCAGCCGACAAAACCGCGCGCGACCGCCTGTTTCAAACGCCGAAGAAAGCCGACGGGGAGCCTGAGCGCTTCAACCCCTATCGCCTGCGCGCCGAAGCCATGGAACGGACCCTGAACGCCGAGGAGCTGGGCCGGGCGCTGTTTCACCTGGGCCTGCGGCGCGGGTTCAAATCGAACCGGCGCGAAGCTTCTGAAGAGGACGGCGGCAGCCTGAAGAAACGCATCGATGATTTGCGTCAACGGCTGGGGAAACGGACGCTGGGGCAGTTCCTGTGGGACAAATACCAGAACGAACGCGAGCGGGAACAGGAAGGCGGACAGGCGGGCGGCATCCGTTTTCGCGGGGAAGAGGATTTTTACCCGGACCGGGCCATGACCGAGGCGGAATTTGACGCCATTCGGGAAAAGCAGGAACCGGAACACGGCCTCGGCGGGGCCGACTGGGACCGGTTGCGCGACCGCGTATTGTTTCAGCATCCGTTGCGCGACGTGGAACGCGGGGCCTGTGAATTTTTCATCGATCAACCGCGTCATTTCAGGGATACGCCCATCACCCATGATTTTCGCATCTATCAGGAACTGAATAACCTGAGATTACGGGACCGCGATGGCCGGGACACGGCGCTGGATGCCGAACAGCGCGGCAGGCTGTTTGATTTGCTGATGACGCGGAAATCGGAAGTGAAATTTACAGCCATGCGCAAGGAAAAGCGCGCCGACAAATCCCCGCTGTTCCCGCGCGGTTCCACCTTCAACCTGGAAGGTGAAAAACGCAAAGGCCTGAACCCGCATAAATTTGCCGCCCTCGCCAACAGCGAGCCGCTGCTGAAACCGTTATGGCAGGCGCGTGATGATGACAATCGCCTGTTCGATGATGTGATCGAGTTCCTGCACAAGGCCGACGATCACGCAACGGCTCTTGCCGGGCTGTGTGGTGATTTCAATCTCGATGAAGGGACCGCAGAGCTTCTGGCGAGCCTTAAACTTTCGCCGGGAACATCCAGCGTTTCGCGGAAATTCATGGAACAGATCGTCCCGATACTGCGCGATCAGGGTCTGATCTACAATGAAGCCGTCGCCGAACTGACAGACGATGACGGCAACAAACTTCATCACAGCCTGCGCGACGACGGTCGGCGCTGGGCGGAACTGCCCTATTATGGCGAGGTCATGCCGCACCAGATGCTGGGCGCGGACCAGAACGCCGACCCTGGAACCCGACCGGAAAAACATTTCGGCCGGATCAACAATCCGACCGTTCACGTCGCCCTCAACCAGTTGCGCCGCTTGATGAACAGTCTGATTGAACGGTTCGGTCATGGCCCAGCCGAGGTTCATCTGGAACTGGTCCGTGACCTGAAACTGTCGCGTCAGGCGCGGGATGAAAAGACCAAGGAACAAGCGAAAAACCAGCGCGAAAACGAACGCATCCGAAAATTCTGCGCCCTGCAAGGCTATCCGGACCCATCGGCCCGCGACATCAGGAAGGTCAAATTGTGGGAGGAACTGGACAAAAACGACCTGACCCGGCGCTGCGTCTATACGGGGCAGAATATTTCAGCCGCGCAACTGTTCAACGGTGATGTGGAAATCGAACACATCCTGCCGTTTTCGCGGACCCTCGACGACAGTCTTTCCAACATGACCCTGTCGATGAAACGGGCCAACCGCCTGAAAGGAAATAAAACGCCCCATGAAGCTTTCGGGCAGGACCAGCACGCGGGTAAAGACATCAGATGGTCCGAAATTCTGGACCGTATTGAAACCCTGCACGGCAACAAGAAATGGCGTTTTACAGAGCAGGCCATGGACCGTTTTGATGAGAAAAACAGCGGATTCATTAACCGCCAGTTGACCGATACGGCCTATATGTCGCGCATCGCCCAGCGCTATCTGGGGGCGCTGGAGACGGTTGAGCAGGTGGTTCCCAATGTCGGGCGGCTAACCGGCATGGTTCGGGGCAAATGGGGACTTAATGGATTTCTGGGCGATCATAACCGCAAGGTCCGCGACGACCATCGTCATCACGCGGTTGACGCCGCCGCGATTGGTTTGGTCGAACGGTCGCTTCTGCAAGGGGTGTCCACCCAGCGCGGGGCGGATGACCGCGTTCATATCCGCCTGCCGGAGATTGACGCCGATCTGTATGACGCTATCCGCGCCCGGGTGCCGACGATTGTCGTCGCGCACAAACCCGACCACGGCCTTGGCGGCAAGATGTTCAAGGAAACCGCCTACGGCTTCATCGCCCCGGACCGCCGCGATCCGGATTTCCCCGACCATGGCCTGGTGGCGCGCATGGCGCTGGCGGCGCTGACGCCAAAACAGTGCGCGACCATCCGGGACCGGAAATTGCGGGCGCGGGTCGCGGCCTGTCTGGAGGGGGCCAAAAACGCGGGTGTCGACCACGACAAGGCGCTGGCGGCCTTCGCCAGGGATCACGGCGTCAAATCCGCCCGCGTGCTGGTCAAGGACCAGACGGTGGTTGCCGTACCGTCGGCCCCCTACAAGGGGTATGCGCCGGAATCCTACGCCTTCTGCGATATCTGGCGGGCGCCGAAGGGCGGGCCGGGGAAATGGGCGAAAGACGAATATGTCTGGCAGGGTGTGTTCTGGCCCTATGCGGAAACCATCGGCGGCGAGGTGGACAAGGGCCGTAAAAAACCTCACCCGGCGGCCCGCTATGTGACCCGGCTGTTCAAGGACGACATGGTCGCCTACGAAGACGGCGGCGAAACCCGGATCATGCGGGTCGCCGGATTTTCGACGACCAATAACCGTATCGATCTCAGGCCTCACAATCTGACCGATTCACCCCAAAGATACTTCGGCATCAACGTACTTGGCGCCAAAGGGCTGCGTCGGCTTCATGTCACCGCGGACGGACGGATTCTGGACCACTGCCGGGGCCGGTCATGATCGGCGGCATTGTTGAAATCGCCGATACGGGACGCCATCTCTCCATCCACCGGGGGTTCCTGAAAGTCACTGAAGACCGTCAGGAACTCGGCCGCGTGCCGCTTGACGATATCACCGCGCTGATCTTGTCCGGGCCGCAGATTACCCTGTCTAAACAGGTCATCACTGAGCTGTCGGAACGCAAGTCCGTCATCGTCACCTGCGGGCGCAACTGGCACCCGTTGTCATTTAACCTGCCGTTTGTCGCACATTTCGAAGCCGCGGGAATTCTACATGATCAGATCGAAGCCTCGGAACCCCTGAAAAAACGCCTGTGGCAGACCGTTGTCCGCGCCAAGATCAATAATCAGGCGACGGTCCTGCGCTGGCATGCGCCCGACCACGGCAAACTGAAGGACCTGTCCGCCCTTGGCAAGGCGGTCAAGTCCGGTGATCCTGACAATCGCGAGGCTGTCGCCGCGCGGCACTACTGGCAGGCGCTCATGGGTGACGGCTTCCGCCGTGACCGGTTCGCCGAAGACGGCAACGTTTATCTGAATTACGGTTATACCGTGCTTCGCGCCGCCACAGCCCGCGCCGTCTGCGCCGCCGGTCTGCATCCGGCATTGGGCATTCACCACAAAAGCCGGGTCAATGCCTTCGCCCTGATTGACGACCTGATGGAACCGTTTCGGCCGCTGGTCGATTCGATCGCCTGTTACATGATTGGCGAAGGCGGCGCGGGTGAACTGACGCCGGACTCCAAACGTCGTCTGGTCGCCGTCCTGCAACAGGACCTGATCAGTGAAGCGGGGATATCGCCACTGATCAATACCCTCGGGCGCATGGCCCAGTCGCTGGTGGCTTCACTGGCGGAAGGAGAGAACCGGCTGGTCCTGCCCGAATTGCGCAAACCGGGGCAACTGGTGTAATGCCATGCTCAAAGACCAGAAAACCTGGGTAAGCGGGTACCGGGCCTTGTGGATGCTGGTCATGTTTGACTTGCCGGTGACGGAAAAATCCGAACGCAGGGCGGCCACTGGCTTTCGCCATTTTCTGCTCGATCAGGGCTTCCACATGGGCCAGTTTTCCGTCTATTATCGGCTACTGTCCGGGCGCGATGCGGCCAGCGCCATGGAACAGAAAATACACAGGGAAGTGCCGTCTGAAGGCTCCGTTCATGTGCTTACCATTACCGACAAGCAGTATGAAAACATCAAGACCTATACGGGAAAACGGGCGGGATCGCCGGAAAAACCGGATCAACTCACCCTGTTTTAACCCGGTTTTCGCTGTTTTTTTATCGGGAAGTCAGCCTCAAACCCTTATATTTCAAGAGCTTGAGGCCTGACTAGTTTAGATCATCCGACTTTGAGCGCAACCCGCAACAAGGTGGTGGCGGTATGAAAATCGACATCCAGTTTAGATCATCCGACTTTGAGCGCAACCCGCAACTGATTTCAAACTGTCTTTCAGCGCCGCCCGAGTTTAGATCATCCGACTTTGAGCGCAACCCGCAACAGGTTGGCGGCGATATGTATTCCGTCACGTAGTTTAGATCATCCGACTTTGAGCGCAACCCGCAACGGCGCGTCCAACGTGACGGAATACATATCGAGTTTAGATCATCCGACTTTGAGCGCAACCCGCAACCTATTCGGCGTTCGGTAGCATGTGTCATCGAGTTTAGATCATCCGACTTTGAGCGCAACCCGCAACACTGGCCTTCACCCTGATCAGAAAGGAATAAGTTTAGATCATCCGACTTTGAGCGCAACCCGCAACCTATCAGCCTGCCGTGACGTATCGACAAAAAGTTTAGATCATCCGACTTTGAGCGCAACCCGCAACGCAGGGGAAAACCCTGAGCTTGCTTTACGAAGTTTAGATCATCCGACTTTGAGCGCAACCCGCAACTCAACCCGCGAACGCGACGAAGCACTGGAAAGTTTAGATCATCCGACTTTGAGCGCAACCCGCAACTTAATAGAAGTTGAAGACTTTGAAGACTTTAGTTTAGATCATCCGACTTTGAGCGCAACCCGCAACGGAAAATGTTGTCTAAAACCGCCTGCCGAAGTTTAGATCATCCGACTTTGAGCGCAACCCGCAACCTCAGCCGTGACCGCCATCCGGTCGGATGTAGTTTAGATCATCCGACTTTGAGCGCAACCCGCAACCCCGCTTCCAAGGCCCTCAATTACTTGTTCAGTTTAGATCATCCGACTTTGAGCGCAACCCGCAACCCATGCCCGCGGGGTACGGCGATAACGACAAGTTTAGATCATCCGACTTTGAGCGCAACCCGCAACTGGTTGTTTCATCGTTGGTGTACGATTGTTAGTTTAGATCATCCGACTTTGAGCGCAACCCGCAACGCTGGTCAACAACGCCTTCCAGCCTCCAATAGTTTAGATCATCCGACTTTGAGCGCAACCCGCAACGCGCCGCTTCATTAACGATACGCACGGCCCAGTTTAGACCACCCGATATTGAATGGGGGCGTGTGAGGCGTTCCTTTGCCTAAAATTCAGGGCTGTGATGATCAAATCGATATTGACCGGCGGGCCGGGAGCCCTCAATCTTCTGGCGACCTCAGGGAAATCAATTTTTCAGGAAACCAGCCATGTCCGAACGCATCGTCATTCTGGATCGCGATACCATCGCACCTCATATCAACCTGCGCCGTCCGTCGTTTGACCACGAGTGGATCGTTTATGACCGCACACGCCCCGAACAGGTTGAAGAACGGCTGGCCGGGGCGACCATCGCCATCACCAACAAGGCCCCGATTCGTGAAGCCGCGCTGGAAAACCTGCCGGATCTGAGAATGATCTCGATCGCGGCGACGGGCAGCGACGTGATTGACCTGGAGGCCTGTTCGGGGCGCGGTATCATTGTGTCCAACGTTCAGGGCTACGCGCTGAACACCGTGCCGGAACATACGTTTGGACTGATTCTCAACCTGACCCGGGCGATCAGGGCCTATCACAACGATGTCATGGCCGGAGAGTGGAAGAAGGCCGACCAGTTCTGCTTTTTCAATCACCGGATCAACGACCTGGCGGGCGGGCGTCTTGGTATTTTCGGCGAAGGCGTGATCGGTCAATCCGTCGCCCGGATCGCCCGCGGGTTCGGCATGGAACCGGTGTTTGCCGCGCACAAGGGCGTCGATGGCCTTGGGCCCCTGTATATGCCGTTTGATGAAGTCATCGAAACCGCCGATGTGCTGACCCTTCATTGTCCGCTGCTTGCGGGGACCCGCAACATGATCGCGCTGAAAGAATTCAGGGCGATGAAAGACAGCGCCATCATTATCAATACGGCGCGTGGCGGATTGATTGAGGAGAATGATCTGGCGACGGCCATTCGCCAGGGCATGATCGCCGGGGCCGGGATTGATGTTGTCTCAAGCGAGCCCCTGCCGGACGATCATCCGTTTCAGGAACTGATGAAACTGCCGAATTTTATTCTGACGCCACATGTCGGCTGGGCCAGCACCGAAGCCATGCAGGAAGTTGCCGATCAGGTGATTGGCAATATCGAAAACTTCATCAACGGCAGCCCCAGCAACCGGATCGCCGGATAGGTTCAGGCGAGGACAATCCGTTCGGGAGGGAAGGTGATGGTGACCGTGGTGCCTTCGCCCAGACGGCTTTCCAGGTCCAGTGTGCCCCCGTGAAGTTCCATGAACTGTTTGCACAACGGCAAACCCAGCCCGGTGCCCTCCTGTTCCCGCGAGATCATGTCGTTGACCTGACCAAAGGGTTTAAGCACCAGGGCGATATTTTCGGAAGCGATGCCTTTACCCTGATCATGAACCTTGACCGAGAGGGCGCCCGTCGGGTTGTCCTCGGGGGGGATGGATATGGTGATGGTGCTGTTCGGGGGAGAGAATTTGATCGCGTTGGTGAGCAGATTTAGAATTATCTGCTTGATGCGTCGGCGGTCAGCCAGAACCAGGGGAAGGGAGGCCGGGACGCTCAGTTCCAGGCGGATCGAATTGTTGCTGGCGCGGTCGCTGACCATTTGCAGACAGTTTTCAACGACCTTCAGGATATCGACGTCTTCGTCAAAAAGTTCCTGTGCCCCGGCTTCGATTTTTGAAATGTCCAGGATGTCATTGATCAGTTTCAGCAGGTAGGTGCCGGAATCATGGATGCTGCCGGAATAGTCCACGTATTTCCTGTTTTCGATGGGGCCGAACATTTCCCCCTTCATAACTTCTGAAAACCCTATGATGGCGTTCAGCGGCGTGCGCAGTTCGTGGCTCATGTTGGCAAGGAACCGGCTTTTCATCTGATCCGCCGTTTCCGCCTGATGTTTCAGGGTGTACAGTTCTTCGGCCAGATCAACCATGGTTGTGGCCTGCTCCTCCATGGCGCGGCGCTGTTCTTCCGCTTCCTGAAGGTGGATTCGCTCCACTTCCTCGCGTTTGCGCCGGGCCGTGATGTCGTGCAGCACCCAGGTATAGGTGCTGCCCCGGCCTTCGGGCAGGCCACGCCCGGCAAACTCAACCAGGACCAGGTCGCCGGTTCCACGCTGGATATAGGTTTCGTCAAAAGACGACTGGTTTGCGCCAGGTTCAGTCATATTGGCGATTTCCGGGGCGAGTTCGGCGATGTTGGTTCCCAGAACGTCATCGGCGGCGCGACCGAATATCTGTTCCGCCGCAGCGTTAAAGGTTGATATCTCGCCCGTCCCCGTGACGGTGACAATGCCGTCGGCGACCGAGGCAATAATGTCGGAAAGTTTTTGCTCGCGCTCTTTCAGTGATTTTGCCGCGTGCAAATGAGCGCTCTGGTCGTGAATTTCGACAAGATAGATATCCCGGGCGTTGTCCTCGTGTTCCCACGGCGCGACCCACATCACGGCGTCGGCTTCGACGCCGTTGGCCGCAATCAGTTTCAAGGGCAAGCCGTCCGGTTCTTCCACCAGCATTCCAAGGCCCAGGCCAATAACTTCGCCGTAGTCCGGGCTGACGAAATCGCGGATGCCTTTGCCGATCAGGTCATCCGCAGAACGGTGCGCCAGCAAATCCGCCGCCGCCTGATTGGCGTAGGAAAAGACATCGCTTTCCACAAGTGCAATAAAATGTCTGAGACTGTCGAAGTGCTTCACATCCGCGCTCTTGGAACGAAGTTTGAATTGAAGCAGGTTAGACTGAAGTTGGCATTTGGCAAAGCCATTCGGGCCAGATTTTTGATTAAATCCGACGTGGCGATACCCAGAGCACTGTTGGTCAAGACGCAGTCCCTTAACGGTTTGTTATTGACCGACAGAATAGCGAATAATTTGTTTCATGAGTGTTTCGACAAATATCAAGATGTGTCGAATTTTCGCAGAAACCCTGATAAAATCGATCCAGGATTGTTTGTCGTTATCTCAATTCAATAGTGCGGAGTAAATGACTGTATGACGGCTGGGTTTTCCAGCAGCCGCGTGACATCAGCGGGGTGGGGCGCTGACGCCAGGGTTTACGGATGCAGGGCTACTGGCGGGTGATAAAGTCCGCGATTTCGGGTTGAATTTCTGTGCGCCAGCGTTTGCCGTTGAACACGCCATAGTGGCCGACATTGTCGTTAACGTAGTGGTGTTTTCTGTTCTCGGGGAGGGAGCTGCACAGGGCATGGGCCGCCGCCGTCTGTCCCAGGCCGCAAATGTCGTCCTTCGCCCCTTCAACCGTCATCAGCGCTGTTTCGGTGATGCACTGCGGTTTGACCAGACGGCCGCGATAGATCATTTCGCCTTTCGGCAGGCTATGGTCCTGAAATACAGTTTTTACCGTCTCCAGATAAAATTCGGCTGACAGGTCCATGACGGAGAGGTATTCGTCATAGAATTCCCGGTGCTGGTCGGCGGAATCGCCATCTCCGCGGACCAGATCATTGAACAGGCCAAGATGCGCTTTCATGTGCCGATTGAGGTTCATGGTCATGAAGCCGGTCAACTGGATGAATCCCGGATAAACCTGGCGCATCATGCCGGTATGCGGAAAAGGAACGCGGCTGATGACATTGTTGCGAAACCAGGAAATATCTTTGGTTTCCGCGTGGCGATTGACCGACGTCGGGTTTACCCGTGTGTCAATGGGGCCGCCCATGAGGGTCATGGATTTTGGCACATAGGGATCGCCGTCCTCCGCCATAAGCGCACAGGCGGCCAATACGGGAACAGCGGGTTGGCAAACGGCGATCACGTGCACACCGTCACCCGTGTCCTCGGCGATAAACCGGATCAGGTTGGAAATCGTGTCGATGCAGTCGTCCAGTCCCCAGGGCCCCAGAGACAGGGGAACCATGCGGGCATCGCGCCAGTCGGTAATATAGACGTCGTGTCCGGGCAGCATGGCTTCGACCGTGCCGCGCAACAGCGTCGGGTAGTGTCCCGACAACGGCGCGACAATCAAAACTTTGGGCAGGTCCTTGCGTTGGGCGGCATCCGGCTGACGCCGGAAATGCAGCAGATCACAAAATTGCGTGCAGTAGATCGTTTCCTCGGACAGCCCGATGGTCTTGCCGTTGTCCACGGTTTCGGTAATTCCCCACTCCGGTTTGCCATATCGCTTGGTGGTGCGGTTAAATACCTCGCACGCCGCCGCCATGGATTTTCCCATTGGTGTATAGGCCAGCGGGTTATAGATGCTGGAACAGGAATATTGGGCAGCCTGGCTGAACGCCTTTAACGGCGACAGGGCGGCGTGGGTGAGTTCGTAAGTGTGATAAAGCATACGGCTCGGTCCGATCTTCTGGTTTCCTGCGGTCAGCCCATTGTGCGCTCGCAATATCGCAGGTGCGAAAACGATAACACGGCATTATTATCTGAAAAGCAAAAAACGCATCCGGTCCTTGACCACCGGCAACAGAGCGTTAGGCTTGCGGTCCTGACCCGCCCCACAATATGAGGAGTCTGCGATGTTTGGCCTGTTCGGGAAAAACGAGAAAGAAATTCAGGAACTTATCGATAATCAGCAGTACGACGAACTGCCGACGGAGGTGATTGACGAGCTGGCCAAAGACCTTGTGGTGACAACAGAGACCGTCCTGTCCGGGTATACGGTCGAGGAACGTATTGAGGTTATTTCGGCCGAATGCGTGTTCGGCATGAATATTTTCAAGGATTTTTTCGCGGGTATCCGCGATGTTTTTGGTGGGCGTTCGAAGGCCTCCCAGGGCGTGCTCCGCGATGCCCGCCATACCTGCCTGACCGAGCTGCGCCGTGAAGCGCTGATCGTCGGGGCCAACGCCATCGTCGCCGTGGACCTCGATTACAACGAAATTTCCGGGGATGGTAAGTCCATGTTGTTTCTGGTCGCCAGCGGGACCGCCTGCAAGGTCAGCAAAAATTAACATGGAGCGAGCGGATGGCTGAAACCGTACAGACTGATGCCGTAACCGTAGTTGGGGAAAACCTGAATCAGGCCGTCAACCAACAGGTCGAAAGTGTGAACCGGCTGATCGATTCATTGATTGATTTCGCCGTGACCTACGGATTTCAATTCTTCGGCGCGCTGATTTTCCTGTTTATCGGACTCAAGATCGCCAAATGGGCGGGGCTTCGGGTCGATAAAATGCTCGGCGTGAAAAATGTCGATCAGACGCTCGCCCGCTTTATCGGAAATGTTGTCAAGATCGTCATTGTCGTGATGCTGGTGATCATCACGCTGGGCAATTTTGGTATCTCGACGGCACCACTGATCGCCCTTGCCGGGGCCTCTGCTTTCGGGGCGACGATGGCTATTCAGGGGCCATTATCAAACTATGGTGCCGGAATTTCGATTATTTTGGCGAGGCCCTTTTCGGTTGGTAATACGATCACCGTCAACCGCAACGTGTCCGGTGTGGTTGAGGATATCACACTCGCCAATACGGTGCTTCTGGGTGAAGACGGTGAACGGATCACCATCCCCAACAAGGAAATCGTTGGCCGGGTGATCGTCAATTCCGATACTCGGCGCGTCGTGCAAACCAAAATCTGCATTGAAGAGGCGGCGGACTGGGAAAAGGCTCTGGATGAGATCCGCACGGCGTTATCAGGGGTTGAAAGCCTGGTTGAAGGACCGGCGCCGCAGGTCGGTATTCATGATTTCACCTATGGCGGAGTCATCGTCGGCGTGCGCTTCTGGGTGCCCAGCAAACAGTATTTTCAGCAACGCTACCGGATAAACGAAGCGATCGTGAGCGCCCTCGGGGGCGCCGGAATAAAATTGCTGTCCGCCGGAGCGCTGTCCGTGCCCGCGCCCAACCTGTCGGAAAATGAAGATGAAGGCGATCTGGCGGACATGTAGCTGGCGCTTTCGTCCTTCTCTCTCGGCGGGATTGGTGTTTCAGCAACCGTCATGAAAGAGAGCAGCAAATACGAGCCAGATTCGGAAAATATGGTGCGCCGCGGTAAAGCTGTTTCAATTCAGGCGGGTTTTGGTTACGCTGGTATGGAAATGGAGTAGGTCCAGGGAAGTGCCTGTTAAGTGTTGTGACCAATAAGAACCAGTTGCCACCCCGGCTGATTGGGGACCGTGTAAGCGATGATATCCTTGACCGCATCGGGACGTCGTTCCGCACGCTGTGGCCGGAATCGGAAAATATCGCTTTGCCTCAGCCAGACGAAGCGGCATTGGCGCCACGCCGGTCTGAAACAGCAGAGGACGAAATCCTGGTATCTCTGGACCCGGATGACCAAACGTTTGCCCGCTTTAATGGTTCATCCATAATCGGAATACATCAGGTTCAGGCAGGTGATCGATTTGATGATGCGGCGATTAAGCTGACCAGGCTGGCCCGAAATGACCTGATCTTCGTCTCCTTAACGTCAAGGTCCGCATACGGTAGCCGTCTTGTCGCGCACTTGAGTGAAAAAATCGACCTGCTATTCGGGTTGAAAGAAAGATTGCGGCTGGCCGTCAGGACCTCATTGATTGAGGCGCTCCAGAATGCAATCGTTCATGGCAACCTGGAATTGCCGTCCCCCAGCGTTGAGGAAATTTCAGACTTTGGAAGATTTGCATCGCGGATAAACGAGAGGCTTCAGGATAAAATACTGGGCGGTCGCGCAATAGATATTGGTGTATGGAAAGTGGAAAATTCCCTATATGTTTCCATAACTGATCACGGAAAAGGGTTCGATCTCGACGCCGGAGATCAAATGAACGCCCCGGATGGCGAATGCGGACGCCAATATACTGGCCGAGGCCGTATGATCATGCAGGAAATGACCAGTCGAATATGGGTGGATCAGGGTGGTCGGCGGACAACAATGAGGTTTGACTGATGCGGCCCTATCCCCCGGCCCCCACCAATGGTAGGAGCGGTGATCCCTCCGAAGACGCATTCGACGGCCTTGATGAACAGGCCCTGTTTTCGTCGAAGATACTTATTGTCGATGATGACGAGAGCATCTGTCAGCTGATTTTCGCCTATCTGAATGCGTCGGGGTACCAGAATATCGGTATTGCCTATGATGGTGAAGTCGGATTGGAAAAAATTCGCACCCTCGTCCCTGATCTAGTCATTCTTGATCTGAGTATGCCGGTGATGGGTGGCGAAGACGTTCTCAAAGAAGTCCGTGCGGACCCCTTCTTTGATGACATGCCGATTATCGTCGAAACGGCAAAAGATACCCAGGAGGCACGCAATGAAGTGTTGCGGCTTGGAGCGACAAATATCATCAGCAAGCCTATCGATCCCGAAGTTCTTGTCGGACGTGTACATGCGCATCTTGAGAAAAAAATTCTGCTCGACAATCTGAAGGCCTATCGGATTCGGGTTCGTGAGGAGCTTGACGCTGCCCGATCAATGCAGCTCCAGCTTCTCCCTCCAGAAAAGGAAATCGAGGAAATTCGCCGCCGGTTTGATGTCAGGCTCGACTCCCATTTCCAACCCTCTTCGGAACTGGGTGGGGATTGGTGGGGAGCGGAATGCCTCGGGCCGCAAATGTTCTCGGTCTTCAATGTTGATTTTACGGGGCATGGCGTTGGTGCGTCCATCAACACATTTCGTCTGCAATCCGTCATGAGCCGGGTTGAGGCTCCAGACAGCGATCCCGCCGCCTATCTGGAAGAACTGAACAGTCAGCTGGTAGACCTGATCCCGAGAGGCCAGTTCGCGACCATGCTTTACGCCATATGCGATATAGAAAATGATAAAATCGTTTATGCCGCCTGTGGTGCGCCGAGGCCGATTTTTGGCCGATCAGGAAGTTCGGAATTAAATGTCGGAGATTCCAGTGGGTTACCATTGGGGATTTCGAAATCAACTAAATATGTTAATCATGAATTTCTCTTTGTGCCGGGAGATTTCATGTTTCTTTACTCTGACGCGTTGATTGAAACGCCGGGAAAGAGTATGCCGCCACTTGAGGACGTCGGGTTGCTTGATTTGGTCGGACGCGCCGCGTCCCGAGACGATGGTGGGGCTGAACTGGAGGCTGTTCTGAATGAATTCTTCCACCGGTCTGTTTCACCGATCCCCGATGACCTGACGGCCGTCTGGTTGCAGCGGAACATTCAGAATGAGGTTTCTACTATAAGATGAAATGAAACATGTTGAAACACAACACCAAGTGATGCTTTGATATGATTTCACAAGTTCTGTTGTATATGAATAGTTACTCATAGATAATGTTTATGGGCATTTTCAGTAGCGGCAGGTCAGGCCTTCAGGGGCGTGAGATGGGCCTGGATGCCGGTGAACAATGGCTGAGGAGGATATAAATGGCGTCGGAAATCATGCTGACAGGTGTTGAGAGAACATTTGACAGTTCGGAAATTATTGTCAGTAAAACCGATTTGAAAGGGCACTTGACTTATGTCAATAACGTTTTCATGCGCCTTGCCAGTATGTCCGAAAAGGACTGCATAGGGCAACCGCACAACGTGATCCGCCACCCGGAAATGCCGAGATGTATTTTCAAGCTGCTCTGGGATTCTCTCCAGGCCCACAACGAGTTGTTTGCCTATGTCGTCAACCGTTCTAAGAATGGAGATCATTATTGGGTGCTGGCTCATGTTACGCCCAGCCGTGATGCATCCGGGAACGTTGTCGGCTATCATTCAAATCGCCGCGTTGCAAACCGCGACTCCCTGACGAACAGCATCATCCCCCTATACAAAGAGCTGCTGGAAGAGGAAGCCAAACACGCCAACCGCAAGGATGGAATGGAAGCCTCATCGCAGTTAATCAATAATTTGCTTTCTGACAAAGGTATGGCGTACGAAGAATTTATTCACACACTCTGAACCTGAGTGGTTCAAAGTGCCAGAATATCCATGAATCAAATCTCTATTGGAGAAAACCATGTTCGGAAAAAGTACAGGCGCAGGCAGATCAGGCAAAGCGAGCGAAGCTGTCGAGGTCTGCAATGCTGTCGCCAATGGCGATTTTGAATCGCGGGTGTTGGATATTAACCCCAATGACGGAATGGCGGAATTGTGGTATGCCATCAACAATTTGATTGATCACGCCGACGCCTATGTGCGCGAATCGTCAGCCGCCATGGAGTTTGTCGGCAACAAAAAGTTTTTTAGACGCATCCTTCTTGACGGCATGCCAGGGGCCTATCTGAATGCGTCTAAATTGATCAACAATTCCATTGATGCCATGGGTGAAGTTAACAAACGCTCGGTGGAACTTGGCCATACGGTATCGGGGCTGGTTGAGACGGTCACGGACAGCTCACAGGAAATCGCCGAAGCGGCGACCTCGTCGGGCGGCAGTATTGATGAAACGTCCGGGAAAACGCTGGAAGTGTCAGAGTCGGCTCGTCGATCCAGAGAAAACGTTCAGGCTGTTGCCGCCGCGGTGGAAGAACTATCGGCGACCAGTACCGAAATCGCCCGTCAGGTGACGGAATCAAGCAACGCCGTTGGTGACGCCCTGAAGGAGACCGAGGCCGCCAGCGCCAGTATCCAGACCTTGTCAGAGGCGGCTGGAAAAATCGGCTCGGTCGTTGATCTGATCACTGATATTGCCGGACAGACCAACCTTCTTGCTCTCAATGCGACCATTGAAGCGGCGCGGGCGGGAGAGGCGGGAAAAGGGTTTGCCGTTGTCGCCTCTGAAGTAAAAAACCTTGCCACGCAAACGGCAAAAGCGACAGAATCCATTGTCGAGCAGGTCAATGATATCCGCAATACCACCCAGCATGCGGTATCCAACGTTAACAGGGTCAAGGAACTCAATGGAAATATTCATCAAATGGGGGGCTCTATTTCCGCTTCAGTTGAAGAACAAAGCGCAGCGACGGCTGAAATAGCAGATCAAACCAGGATGCTGCTTAACGAAAGTGAAAGCGTGGAAAAAAGTGTTGTCGAGGTCGTTCAGGCATCGGCGTTTTCTTATTCGGCATCGATTCGGGTGATCTGGGCCGCGGGTGACCTGAACGGGCCGACCCAACAACTCAAGGGAGAAATGAGCGACTTCCTGTCGATTGTGACTTGATATCAGCCAGACTTGGAACACCGTCTACTGTCGGGCATAATGTGTGGGAAAAAATGAAAACGGAATGCAGAAAACTTGGTAATATAAGCATTCCGAAACAGGAGAAATAGGTTGGATTACTCAATTACAAACAATTCAGGGACGTGTCAGGTTTCGATGAGCGGAGAGTTCCGTTTTGACGATAACCCAATCGTCAGAAAAATGATTGGTGAGCTTGAGAACGAAAATGGATCGGCCTGCGAAATTGAAATGTCGGCGTTAACGAGCATCGATTCGGCAGGTCTCGGGATGATTCTGCTGATCAATGACGCCGTGAAAAAGTCCGGTAAGGCGATGTCTCTTCGAGGGGCCAGCGGGCAAGTTCAGAAGATGCTGGATATCTCGAAATTTTCGGACATTGTCACCATCGTATAATCAAGGCGTTTAGCCGTCGGCCTTCGATTGCGGGAATCGCAGGGTGACTGTGGTTCCTTGGCCGATGGCGCTGGATATGCCGAAATGCCCCCTGTTCAGTTTGGTTAATGACCGGGCGATGGGCAACCCCAGACCGGCTCCTTCATGATTTCGGTTCATCGAAGCGGATACCTGAGCAAACGGTTCAAGAATTTTCGGAATATCCTCAATCGCAATCCCAATTCCCTGGTCGATCACATCAAACACAATTTCCTGTTTGTCATTCAGGCGGGCATCAAGGGTCACCCGGCCGTTTCTTGTGGAAAACTTAAGGGCGTTGGAGATCAGGTTGTTCAGAATCTGTCTGATATGGCGCTTGTCGGCTTTAAATGTTGGCATATTGTCCGAAACCCGTACATCAAGTCCCACACCGGTGTCCCTGATTTGAAATTCCGACATTTCGACGCAGCTTCGAACGAGATTCTGAACGTCGATTTCTTGCGGATATACCTTCATTTTATCCGCTTCGATTTTTGACAGGTCGAGAAGGTCATTTATCAGCTGAAGCAGATGTTCGCCTGCTGTCTGGATGCTGTTTGCATATTCTCCGTATTGAGGCGCCCCGTGCGTACCATGTATCTCGCTACACAACACACTGGAAAATCCGATGATTGCATTTAACGGGGTCCGCAATTCATGGCTGATATTTGCCAGGAATTCGGACTTGGATCGATTTTCTGACCGCGCTTCCTCAAGAGACTGAACGATGGCGGCCTCGGCCTCTTTTGATGCGGTTATGTCTTCATGCGATGTAATTACGCGTGCCCAGCTGTCCTCGTATCCTTTTGGCAGTGCCGTAATACATCTGAGTTCGATCGGTGTGCCATCTCTAAGAACATCTGAATAATCATCCGTATAAAACCGTTCGCCCGCCAGCAGCGCCGTGAACTCGCCAATGTAGTAGTCCGCCCAGCTCGTGTCTTTCCAGTGATCGTAATCTTCGTCCAGTTGGGCGAGTTCTTCGTATGAGGATAATCGAAACATCCTGATCATGTTTTTATTGGCGGCGGTCAGGTGAACAGACAGGACCATGTCGCCGAGGGTGTCCGGGTGGTCTTGAAGATACCCTCTCAAGTCGTCCACGCCATCGTGTTGAAGCCTGTCGATTATGGTCTTGGCGCCGGAATAGTCTTCTACCGTAATGCCAAGGGGGAATTGTTCAAACAGAGTTTGGAACAGGTCGTTGTTCAGGCCCCGCCCGGATTCGCGGGCAGCTTCCAGCTCGCTGATACGTTGATCCTGCGCCTCCAACTCAGAGATCAATTCGGCTTTGGTTTTACGGATTCTTAGCCTGTTGCGGTTCTCAAATTCGGTCATTGTATTTCAAGGGGGAGTTATTCCAGCGGGACGTATTATAGGAATGTATAGCAATCTTGATTGGTCATTGCTACTTCCATCCAGCTCCCGGCCAGTCCGCGCCCATTTTCCTAACAAAATTGGTGTTGTTCATATGTTTTTACAACCCAGAAATGATACAGCCATCTCGCTGCAATCTTGTTCATTTATATCGGACTCTATTGATTACGAGTTTTGCGGAGAAGGCCTGATGAGCGTCATAGATATGCGTAAATACAAACGCAATCTGGTGCAGACAGAAGTGATTGTTAATGACGGGGTGCCCTATCGTGGCGGGATGCTGCGTGAGTTGTCGCGAGGAGGTGCCCTTGTCATTTACCCAGTGGGCGTGCCCCCCGAGGGGGAGCCCCTGGTTGTGGGGCAGGAACTGCTTTTGAGCTTGGCCGGGAAAGCAAAAATGCCATCCAGGGTCGTCAGGGTTTTTGACGAAGGGTTTGCCAGCAAATTCGATTTCTCACTGGACAGGACGGCCAGTTAGGACGGGGTATCCAACGCAACCCCGCCGAAGGGCGGGGTTGATCGAGGTTCACGAATCCAGCGACCCGTATGTCCTGTATCAGGGCGTACCTTCAGTCTGTCGGGTGCGGTCCGTCTGTCGGATGTTCGAAGTCGCCTAAATGCATAACGTAAGTCATAGCTTTCTCCTATCTTCAAGATGCGTTCTGCATCTGCGCCAGACTAACAGATTTTCGATCACTACAATAGCCATCGTCATAATAAGGATAGTCTACTGAAGTTTACCAAAGGGTAAATGTGCCGGTTTTGGTAGTTTGGCGTTTTGACTCAAGGAGGGGAATTAGCCCCTAAAAGCTTCATTCCGTTGTGGCGAAGTTGCTGAAATACCCGCCATCCTCCAACTTGCTCTGATCCTTGCGAACCCGCTCAAGGAGGTTTGCCGCGAAAGTATCGTCCGCCGTGTTGTCAAAACCTTCGAAGTTGACAAGGCCGTCAAGCGCCAGGCGCTGACGCCAGCCTGCGGACTGAAGTTCCGGTTTGTCAAAGAAATGAGAGACATAACCAAGGCAGACATAGGCTACCGGGACGACCCGGCTGGGAATATTGAGAACCTGTTTCAGACGTTTCTGGTCGAGAATACTGACCCAGCCCAGGCCCAGGCCTTCGGCCCGAGCCGCCAGCCACAGGTTTTGAACGGCACAGACACTGCTGTAGACATCCATGGTCTTGATATGTGTTCTTCCGATAACGACAGGCCCGGCGCGGTCCCTGTCACAGGTGATACAGATGTTAACGGGCGACTCAAGGATACCTTCCAGTTTCAGCTTCCGGTAGACATCGCGTTGCTCACCTTCAAACATTCCGGCGGCCTCGTCATGCGCCTGCTTGAAAAGTTTATGAATTTTCCGTTTGGTTTCTCCGGACCGGATAACAATGAAGTTCCAGGGCTGCATGAACCCAACGGAAGGCGCATAATGAGCCGCCATTAGCAGTCGGCTTAAAACCTCTATGGGGATGGGGGCGCTCGTAAACTGGCCCCGCACGTCACGTCTTGAAAAAATCGTCTGATAAAGTGCGTCGCGTTCCGCGTCGTTGAAACAATGCTCGGGTAATTCGTTTTGATTGGAAATTTCCATGTGATTCCCCTTCATGGAAAACTGAAAGCGGCGTTTTCCACGCACCACGGCAACTCTTCAGGCCGGTCTTCTGACTTAGGTTCCTCTCGACCGCGCCCCTTCCCGGAGTTCACTCCAGTGGGTTTGTCGCCCGGTCAATCCCCATTACAGCGTTGGGCACGTGACGGATTTACACCGCCTTCCCGATTCTTCCCGATCAGGCCATGACCTGACCGAGACACCTGAAGATGCGATTGACACCGGGTTTGATCGCCCGGCTGAATGTACGCTAGTCCAATCAAAAGGGCGGTTCAAGCAATCGATTGGAACGCTTGCGAAACTGTGCCCGGTTTGATTTTTTGGCCCAAAACCGAAATTTGGGCGCTCGGGCCCATACGTACCCAGATTGATATATTTTGATGTTTCATCGTCAATCCGCCGACCTTCGACGGCACATCGGTATCCGTAACAGGTATGGAGGCGGGGCGGCCCAATCCGATATGCCGGTGGGGGCGATTCTTGAAAGGCCAGTCGAAGGAAGACCGCTCAGGCGGCGAAATACCCGCCTTCACGCCAAGCGGATGTGCTCTTGCAATTGTTGCAGACCCGTTCACCCACATGTTGGGATGTAAACGGGCGTGCGCACATCAGGCAGGCACGTTCCTTTATCAGGGGCGGTTCATCGGGCTCGGGTTTGCTTGTTTGATTTTTTTCCAAAGTCATCACGTCGCTCCCTTTTGAACAATCGCCCTTTTTTGCAGGCGTAAAACCTTAATCCGATTGCAATGGTTGAAAATCGGACACAGCCGTCAAGATATAACCCCAGTTGTGAATCAGCGCAAGAGGGTGGTCGATCACAACCTTAAAACACAACTGTTATCAATGAGTTAACGAAGTGGAAATTGTACACAATATTGGTGTGCCTGTTAATTATGAACGATTTTCCACGTTGTGATTGTTTCGCGTGGACCAAGCGGGCTAAAGGCGCTCAAGTATGGCGGCAAAAAAGCCGTCTGTGCCCGTGCTGGCCGGGCTCAGGCGCAAGCAGGGGGCCGGCGGTGGAGGCGGCCCGCCCACTGTTTCCGCCCATACACCGTCAACGGAAAGCGCTTGAAACCGTTCGTCAGTTTCGAAAAACCATGCCAGCTGCTGTTCGTTTTCTTCCTGTAACAGCGAGCAGGTCGCATAGATCAGGCGACCGCCCGGCTTAACCAGTGACGCGGCCTGCGTCAGGATGGTTCGCTGGGTGTTGCGGATATCGTCGAGGTCGGTCGGCTGGAACCGCCATTTGGCATCGGGGTCCCGCCGCCAGGCGCCGGTCCCTGTGCAGGGCACGTCACAGAGCACCCTGTCCCAGCGCCCTTTGTTTTTTTTCACCCATTTATCACTCTGGGCCGACAGCGTTTGTGTCCTGACTCCGGTGACGCCGGCCCGCTGTAGGCGGGGCTGCATTCGGCCCAGACGGAGCTCTGAAATGTCGCAAGCCGTCAACTGCCCGCGTAGATGCCCGCTTTCGGCCATTGATGCGGCCAGCGCCAGCGTCTTGCCACCGGCTCCGGCGCAAAAATCGACAACGTGCATTTCCGGTTCCGCGCCGCAGAGCAGCGCCAGAATTTGTGACCCTTCATCCTGCACTTCGACGAGACCCTGACGAAACGCCTGGGTGCCGCCAAGGCGGGGTTTGTTTGGTAACCGCAACCCAAGCGGAGATAGCGGCGTCGGCTCGGTGTCGATAAGGTCCGCCGCCAGTGAGGCTTGGGCCTGTTCACGCGTCGCTTTCAGGGCGTTGACACGAAGGTCCAGCGGTGCGGTATGATTCAGGGCCGAGATTTCAGTTTCCAGGCGCGCCCCCCACAATGCCGTGAATGAGCGCTCCATCCAGTCCGGATATTCAAGCGCGACCGGCCCCGGCATGTCGCGGTGGGTAAGCGGCCGACCATAAAGCTGATCGGCCAGCGCCAGCTCTTGAGGGCTAAGCGGGGTTGGACAGTGGTTGGCCCCGCTACATAACGCCTGTGTCTGTTCCGGAGAAAACTTGTCATCGAGCGCCAAGTTGGCAATAACCCGCGACCTGGCGTCGGCGGACAAAGCACCGCCGGTCCGCTCAATCCACCAGTCCAGGCGTGAACGTGAGCGGATGACCTGATAGAGCCGTTGGTTAATGGTGCGCCGGTCCGACGAGCCCGCATACCGTCGGCGCTTGAAATAGGCGTCGGCAACCTGATCCGCCGGAGTTGTACCCGACCAGACTTGCTCCAGCAATTCAATAACCGCCTGAAGGCGCGCGCCCGGTGTCATGTTCGATGATCCATCACTGTCGGCACAAGCGGGGCAATTAAAACTCCTTAACCCGTGCCGCCATAGTTCGGGGCTTCGCGGGTGATGGTGATGTCGTGGACGTGGCTTTCGCGCAGGCCCGATGAGGTGATGCGGCGGAACGTTGTGTCGTTGCGCAGGTTGCCAATGGTGGCGCAGCCCGTATACCCCATGGAAGACCGCAGGCCGCCGACCAACTGGTGAATGATGGTGCTGATCGGGCCCTTGTACGGCACCCGGCCTTCGACCCCTTCTGGGACCAGTTTCAGGTTATCGGAAACTTCAGCCTGGAAATAGCGGTCCGCTGACCCCCGCGCCATGGCCCCGATCGAGCCCATGCCGCGATACGATTTGTACGACCGGCCCTGATAGAGAAAAACTTCGCCGGGGCTTTCGTCGGTTCCGGCGAATAGGGAGCCGATCATTACGCATTCCGCACCGGCGGCGAGGGCCTTGGCGACATCGCCGGAATATTTGATGCCGCCATCGGCGATCATGGGGATATTCTCCTTGCGACAGACTTCGGCGACTTCCATGATCGCGGAAAGCTGTGGCATGCCGACACCGGCGATCATGCGCGTCGTACAGATGGTCCCCGGCCCGATGCCGACCTTGACGCAGTCCGCGCCTGATCCAATCAGCGCTTCCGCCGCTTCGGGGGTCGCAATGTTGCCGCCGACCACCTGGGCGTAATTGGACAGCCCCTTGATGCGTTCGACGGTTTTCAGCACACCTCTTGAATGTCCGTGGGCCGTATCGACGACGATGACATCGACACCGGCCTCCAGCAGGGCTTCAGCCCGCGCGACGCTGATGTCGCCGACTCCGGTTGCCGCAGCGACACGAAGCTGACCCTTGTCATCCTTGCAGGCGTTCGGGTGGCGGCTTTCCTTTTCCATATCCTTGACGGTGACTAGGCCGACGCAGTGAAAATCATCGTCAACCACCACCAACCGCTCGATCCGGTGCTGGTGCAGCAGGCGGCGCGCCTCGTCCGGGTCGATGCCTTCCCGGGCGGTGATCAGCGGGCTTTCCGCCGAATGCACGGTCATCAATTCGCGCACCGGGGCGTTCAGGTTTTCGGCGAACCGGATATCGCGATTGGTGAGAATACCGACCAGTTTGTTGGTATCCGGTTCAATCACCGGGATACCCGAAAATCCTCGCGTCTCTTTCAAATGAATGGCGTCGGCCAGGGTCGCATCCGGGCCAATGGTCAGCGGATTGATGACCATGCCGCTTTCGTATTTCTTGACCTTGGTGACTTCCGCGGCCTGTTCTTCCGGTGTCAGGTTTTTATGGATCACGCCGATGCCACCCGCCTGCGCCATGGCGATTGCCAGCGCACTCTCCGTAACGGTGTCCATGGCGGCTGAGATCAACGGGATGCCGAGTTCAATGCTGCGGGTCAGGTGGGTTCCGGTATTGACCTGAGAGGGCAGCACCTCAGAGGCGCCAGGCACCAGCAAGACGTCATCAAAGGTTAGGGCTTCCTGGATTTCAATCATGTCAATCTCCCGCATGTCGATGGTTGGAGTTGACGACGCCTGATACAGCATTGAGGGGGACTTGCCAAGAAAGATTGAGGGGGAGAGCGAAGAAAATGACCCTGCAATACCTCCGTCAGTCACGGTTATCCGGATTTGCCCCGCGAAAGCCCTGGGCGATGACGTAGGACTCGCTGGAATCCTGTCGGCTTGCCGGGGGTTTGGCATGTTTGACGGTCCTGAAGTCGCGTTTCATATTGGCCAGCAGATCGTTTTCCGTGCCGCCCTTGAGAACTTTGCAAAGGAACACCCCGTCGGGCGCCAGAACATCGCGGGCGAATTCAAGTGCGACTTCCAACAACGCCATGATTCGCATGTGATCGGTGGCCGTGTGGCCGGTTGAAGATGCGGCCATATCTGACATGACGATATCTGCGGGGCCGCCCAGCGCTTCCTTCAGCAGGTCCGGCGCGTCATTTTCCATGAAATCGTGAGTCAGCAGGGTGGTCCCGGCAATAGCGTCCATTTCCTGCAAATCGATACCGACGATCTTGCCGGTCGGGCCTTTGCCGGTGCCCAGCGCATTCACCCGTTCAACAGCCACCTGAGCCCAGCCACCGGGCGCCGCCCCCAGATCAACCACGCGCTGTCCGGGTTTGAAAAAATGAAAGCGGTCGTCCAGTTCGATGATCTTGAAGGCGGCGCGGGATCGAAAGCCGAGCTTGCGCGCTTCTTCCACATAAGGGTCGTTCAACTGGCGTTTCAGCCAGCGCGTTGACGAAGTCTTGCGGCCTTTCGCCGTTTTGACGCGCGTTGTTATGTTGCGTCCGCTGGTGCGCGCCGAGCGACCTTTGCCCTTGCCAGTTCTGCCGGGGGTTCGCGGGTCCACCATGTTCAGGCCATCGACGCGACGGAATCGCTGTCATGAGCGGGCTTGGGCCGTCGCTTCCGGTCTTCCTCAATCATGCCCAACAGCAATCCTTCGCGAATTCCCCGGTCCGCTGCGCGCAATGCGCTGACGGGCCAGCGGTCACAGATGGTGCCCAGAATGGCACATCCCATCAGCATCAGGTCGGCGCGATCCGCCCCGATGCAGGGAATTCGACGCCGACTCTCCATGTTCATCCCGGCCAGTCTGGCCGAAATGGCGCGGATATTGTTAAACGGAATGGTCAGACCGTCAACGCGCGAACGGTCATATCGCTCAAGTCCCAGATAAATGGCGCCCAGCGTGGTCACTGTCCCGGATGTGCCGAGCATCTGTACTTCGTTACCTCCGATGGCGTCGCGAATGGCGTGTTCGTCGCAAAAGGGGACCAGGTGCCGGGAAATTTCCCGCCTGATCCGGTCATGGATATCGGGCGTGATGCCACCATGCCCATAGTCTTCGGCCAGCGTGACGACACCCATGGGAAAGGACAGGATGCCCTGGGCGTGTGGCGGCTGCCCGCGTGGTGTTTCCACCCACATGATTTCCGTGCTGCCGCCGCCAATGTCAAACAGCAGCGCCTTTTTATGTCCGGTCCTGAGCAGGGGAGCGCAGCCCGAAAGTGTCAGCCGGGCTTCGATCTCCGGCGTAACAATCTCAAACTCAAGTCCCGTCTGACTCTCGGCCATTTGTAGAAATTCTTGACCGTTGTTCGCGCGGCGGCAGGCTTCGGTGGCGATGCAGTGTACTTTCCGGGCATTCAGGTGTTTGGCCTTGGCGGCGCAAACCTTCAGGGCCTCGAGTGTTCGCGCCATGGCGGCCTCGCTCAGGTTCCCGGTTTTGGTCAGGCCTTCGCCCAAACGCACGATACGCGAAAACCCGTCGATGACGCGAAAGCCCTGTTCGCAGGGTTCAGCCAGCAACAGGCGGCAATTGTTGGTGCCAAGATCAATGGCGCCGTAAACCGGACCGGCCAGACCGCGCTGTTTGCGGCCCGAGTGCCGGGTGTTCCGTCTGTAAATATTGCGCGACACCCTGCCTCCGTAAATTCCAGCCACCTCCGGGCGCTATGCGCAGTCTAGGGCCTCACTGCACAAGAAGAAAGTGCCGCGATTTGCGGAATTCGCAAAGAAATTCCTTACCCTTACCGATAGTCTATGCTAGAACGCCGCGTCCCGACCATACAAACGCAGAAATCCTGCCGGGCGTAGGTGAGGACTCCCGTTGGGGTATGGTGTAATTGGCAACACAGCAGATTCTGATTCTGTCATTCCAGGTTCGAGTCCTGGTACCCCAGCCATCCTTTGAAATCATTGCATTATCAACCAGCAGGCGGGTTTGCCGCGGGCGGCCTCACAGCGGCCAGACGATGATCACCAGTGGCACGGCCAGCACGACGACCAGGATTTGTAGCGGCAGGCCCATGCGCCAGTAATCGCCAAAACGATACCCGCCCGGGCCCATGACCAGGACATTGTTTTGGTGACCAATGGGCGTCAGGAAGGCTGACGAGGCGGCGATTGCCGTCGCCATCAGGAACGGGTCGGCGCTGACGCCGGAATGGCTGGCGACGGAAACGGCAATCGGCGCCATCATCACGGCTGTCGCCGCGTTGTTCATCAGATTGGTCAGGGCCATGGTCAGGACCATGACAATGGCGATGACCGCCCACACCGGAATGTCGGCGGACAGGTCCACCACCCCCTGGGCCAGAACTTCGGTCACGCCCGTGCTTTCAAGGGCGGCCCCAAGGGGAATAAAGGACCCCAGCAGAACGATCACCGACCAGTCTATGGATTCGTAGACTTCACGCGGTGAAATCAGTTCAAACAAAACAAGTGCGACGACCGCGGCGGAAAACGAAATCTGTACGGGCATCAGGCCGGACGTCGTGGCGACCAGGGCGACGGCGAAAATCGCCAGCGGCAGAAAGCGCTGGCGCTTGCGGATGGGCCGCAGTCCACGTTCCGCCAGGGGGACGCAGCCCAGGGCCGACATGGTGTCCTGCAAGGTCGCTTTTTCGCCCTGCATCAATAATACATCCCCGGCCCGCAATTTCAGGTGACCCAGGCGTTGCTCGACCCGCTCTCCCTGTCGCGCGATGGCCAACATGTTTACGCCATAACGTTCGGACAGCCTGAGGTCACGGGCCGAACGCCAATCGATACGGGCACCGGGCATGATGACAAATTCAAGCAATGCAATATCTTCCGAGCGCAATGTTTCCTCGACTATTTCGGCGTCACCGATCAGCGACATGTGGGCGACCTCCAGAAGCTTGTGGAAAGCTGTGCTTTCCGTCCGGAGAATGACGATATCGCCTTCCTGGAGGGTCATGTCGCGCAACCGTCCCAGTTGCCGGACTCCGTGTCGGATGACGCCAATGACCAGGGCTTCGTTGTCAACCAGCCGTTCGAACTGGCGGATGGTCTTGCCGGTGGTCCGCGCATCTTTGTCCACCCGGGCTTCAGTGATGTATTTGGCGTCTTTCAGCATTTCGCCCGGCGTCCTGCCGCCCCGCCGCTCCCGGGGAATCAGGCGCCAGCCGAAAACCACCAGAAAACCAACGCCGATCAGGGCAATGGGAATTCCGGTCGGGGCGAAATCAAACAGTTCAAACGCCTGCCCTGTGATCTCATGGCGGTAGGCGGCGATGATAATGTTCGGGGGGGTGCCGATTTCCGTCATCATGCCGCCCAGGATTGTGCCGAAAGATAACGGCATCAGCACCTGGGTTGGCGACCGTGACGTGCGCATCGCCAGCGGCATCATCAGAGCCAACGCCCCGACGTTGTTCATGAAGGCGGACAGGACCGCGCCGACGATGGTCAGCAAGGCCATATTCGCCAGCGGGCTTTCGGTGATGCCGGTAGTGAACTTGGCGGCGACATCAATGGCCCCTGACAGCTGCAATGTCCGACTGATGACCAGAACGGCGGCAACGGTTATGACGGCGGGGTGACTGAATCCGGAGAATGCCTCATCGATGCGAACGACGCCCAACATAACAGCGATATTCAGCGCCAGAAAGGCAACAACATCGTGCCGCCAATTTCCCCAAAGGAACAGGATCAAAGCACCGCAAAGAATGGCTGAGATGAGTATCTGGGGGGTCATTAAAATAGAGCCCTATTTCCGTGGACAACCGGACTGCATTATACCGCAGGTTGCCCGCACCTGTTAAGGTCGCGGTGACAATGGACGGCTGGCTTCCCTGGATTTTCTGTACCCTTCCGCGTCTCCGAATTCGGCGAAGTTGAAATAGCGGCGATGCTGTCCTTTGGTTCGGCGCGCATGTTTGACCGGGCACCAATATTCTTCCGTCCGTCCGGCAATTTCACGGGAATAGGCCAGCAACCCGTTGGCGTAACCGCAAAAGGCGCAGTTCAGCCGTTCGATGCCATTGAGGTAGGACAGGTGGTGGCGGTCAATGGCGATGAAGTCGTCGCGTGGCACCTTGGCAATGCCATAAACCGGAAAAATAATGAACTGAAACAGGCTGACTGCGATGTCCAGCATCACCAAGGGCGCAATCTGAGCATAGATGATGGGTGACACGAGAACATTGACGATGCCTGATTCGCGGATAAACAGCATGATGCCGGTCCGCAGCTCATGGTGGCGTTGCAGCACCGCCGCCTCAAACCTGATCCGCTTTTTTTCAATCGTGTAGTGAAACTTGCGTCGGTGTTCTTCGAATTCGCTTTCGGCCTCCGTCTCCAGTTCCTGGATCTTATCGAGCAGCATCCTGATCCGGACGTTCATGGCATGGCCCCGCTTTGCGCCAACATTTCCGCCTCCTCGTGTTGCCGTCTGGCATCAGGATATCACATTTTCCCACCAGACGAGATGTTCTCCGATCCTTGCGGGAAAGCGCGTTGCGAGCGATGATGTGGTGCTACTTGACGATCAGGCATGCGCAATCGGCCCGTTGCGAAACCTTTTGGGAAATACTGCCCATGAACAGACCCTTCAGGGGGTTCAGGCCACGGCTGCCGAGAACGACGAGATCAGCGCCGACACGTTTGGCGGCGGCCAGAATTTCATCGGCGGTTTGACCGTCAAGAATCTCATTTTTAACATTTGTCACACCTGAATCATGGACGCAGTTGCGGGCCTGGCGGATGACCATCTCACCGACGATGGCAACGATTTCATGGTTCAGGCGATTCCGTTCGAGGTCGGCGTTGACCGCGATCACCGAACTGGGAAGGTTGCTGAGCGATACGTCAGGATGCGGCTGGGCGGCGACCAGATGTTCGACTTCGGCCATTCGCTTCAGTGATTCAGGCGGTTCGCCGTGCATTAATACGTGAAAAATTGTCAACTCCGATCCGAACTGCCGGGCCAGGTCGGCGGCGCTCTGGACGGCTTTATTCGCCAGCGGGGAACCATCCGTGGCGACTGCAATTTTGGTGAACATGACATGCCCTCCAACAGGTATACTCCATGTCAAAATTCTATTCGCATGCCGGTTCGGACGCTTTGACGTGAGTCAAGATAGAGTGATTTTCCCGTAAGTTGATCTGAGCGCCTGACGGCTTAAATGGAGCTGCATTCGGGATGTTTGTGGCGCACGTTTTAATCCGGCGTGGACAATTTGAAATACCGGCGAGGGACGCGCGGTTCAGAAACTACAATGCTTTTTCGAGCCTGGATGCAGAACTTAGAAAAATCTGGCCGCGTCCAGGTTTTGCGATCCCTTTTTTTTCCAGTTGTTTGAGCAGATAATTAACCCACTGGCGCGATAGCCCGGTTTCTGCGGCGAGTTCGGCCTGGGTAACAAAAAGAATTTTCTGCTCGTTGTTTAATTCGTCAAGGCGCGCAAGTAGAGATGTGGCAAGTCGTTTCAAACCATTTCGGTTCGGGTTTTTTAAAGCCATGATTGCGGCGCTTTGCTGCGCCTGAAGAACCAGGACAACGTTGAGTGCAAATTGCGGGGCCTTGGAAAATGCGTGCGACAAAGCCGACTGTGTGTAGAAGTAGACCCTGGCGTCATCCACAAGCCAATGGCCATATCCGCTGTCCGGATCGTCTGGTAGATCAATTATGATAGGTGCCGCCCTTAGGAGTATATCCTGGTTTTCATCTATTGAACCGGAGATCGGACGCAGGCCAATATGGCCGCTAAGTAACATTGCAATCGTTTCATCCGGGGAGTTGTAGGTTTCCAACCAGCACTGACCGCTCAAATTGGCTTCTCTCCCGAGTTCGAGAATGACATTCCATGATTGCAATGGCAGGTCTTTGCACAATACCCCTCTATGGAAAAAGTCACCCATCATGTCGGTCAGTTAATTCTGAAATCCAATCGAGTGTTTTTTGCGCCCCGCCGAACGGGAAAAAATGGAACTGTAATGAAGGGTCCGTACCCACTGGGAATATGTCGGTGATCTCCTTAATCAGTTGATCTGGTTGGTGACCACGCATCATTCCCTTCACGCTTTTTGATCTCTTTAACAGAAAAGAAACAGAAGGGGCGACCCCACATAAAAGTGCGTATTTCAACAATATAGGAGTGGTCGCGACACCGGCTACACCGATGCGTATGGGGCACTTAATACCCCGGTCACGCAACCGCTTCACCCAGTCTATGTATGCCGTCCCATCAAACCCAAATTGCGTAACGATTGAAACGTCAACTTTGAGAGAGCCGAGTAATTCCAACTTGGCGTAAAGTGCCGTATTGAGCGAATTATCGTCAATATGTGGATGCGGTTCAGGGTATCCGCTAACCATGATGTGTTCGAATTCAAAATCAAGAAATGTTGGTGATCGCAAGATATCAAGAGAATCAGGAAATGGCCCGGCACTCGCGTCTCTGTCGCCAGCCAGGACAAGGACACGAGTGGCCCCTCCGGAATGCGCAGCGCCTAAATATTCTCGTAAATCTGTAGATGAACTGAAATGGCGCCCGCCAACATGGGGTACTGGTGCGTATCCGATTTCTACAAGGCGTTGGCAGGCCGTTTTTATCTGCGAAGGTATTTGTCCTGGGAGATGAGGCAGAAAGACCAGAGATCCATTGGGAAAAACATTGGGATCAGGATTGAAGACGCCAACGTTTTGAAGAGCAACTTCCAGAGAAAAACCGGCAAGGTGCGATGTCCACATGCCATCTGATTTTGATTCTATCTGATTCAATTTACCTAACATATATGTCAGATAGTAGAAATTTGATCTTTTGTCAATTATGGCAGAAGAGTGATTGTATCTAATGTGTCAACGAGTTGACTTTGGGCGAAGAGGAAATGGTCTAGCATTACGTCTATCGTCAAAACCCAAGGGAGGAACGACATGAAAACAAGGCGTAAGACTCGACTCAGACATCTGGCTGAAAAAGTTCAAAAGGGAGAGCGGATCGTTGGTATGGAATGCCATGACACGCCCAGCGCGGTCATCGCTGAAGAATTGGGCATGGATCTTTTGTGTTGCGGGAGCCCGGGTCCGATGGGGCTCATGGGGCACAAATCTATGGCAACAGTGGATTTCGAAGAACAACTTTACATGCTCGAAGGCGTTTTGCGTGGGGCTTCATCGCCTTTCATTATTTGTAATATGCCAAATACAACCGCGTGTATCTCGATTGATGAATCGGTACGCAATGCCTCACGTGTGGTTAAGTTGGGTGCCGACGGTGTTCACATAGAACCGTCACTTGGTACAGTAGAGCACATCCGTGCGATTGTCGCCGCGGGAATCCCGGTTGTTGGTCATTTTGGTGTTCAGGGCGAGCGGGCTGTGATGAATTCTGGCCACGCTCCTGCCGGCACAACTGCTGAAGATGCTGCAAATATCGTCAAGCTGGTCCGTGCCTGCATTGACGCCGGTATTTTTGCGGCTTTGTTCGAACATACTTCCGTTGAACTGACAAAATGGTGTTACGAAAACCTGCCCGTGGCCGTTGCCAGTCTTGGGTCAGGTCCTCACGCACACGGAATTTTTCACGTATCCAGCGATATCATTGGGTGCTCTGTGTTCCCCATACCGCCAAAGCGCGAAGTGTTTGGCGATGTTATGGGAGAAATGCGAAAGGCCTATACTGCGTATTTCAATTTTGCGACCGGCGGGCAATTCCCAAAGCCGGAACATTCTCACAATATGAAGAACGGCGAGTTTGATAAGTTTGTCAAATTTATGAGCTGACCCTTATGCGGGCAGGAATCAAAACGCCGCACCAGTTGTTGGGGTGGATTGCATCCCTGCCCGCAACTCAAAAGACGAGCCTCGAATGCGGGGCAGGCAACGCTGAACTGGCGCAATTTTTAGCCTTTAAATTCCAAAATTCCGTGGCAATGGACATCCACCCTATTGGTCTTCTTGAGGGCGAGAATACGAAGGTACTTCAGGGGACGTGTAATAAACTTCCCTTCAAGAATGAAAGTATTGATTTAGTTATTTCCATGCAGGCTCTGCATCATTTCGATGTGCAGAGTCATTTGACGGAAGCTCACAGGGTGCTCAAAACGGGTGGGATATTTACCGTTCTATGCTGGGGAGAGGCACGGCTCCCTCGTAAGATCAAAATGGCTTATCAGGGAATATTCGACGCAATTGAACCGTTTTGGGAACATGCACGCAAGTGGGTGTTGACAGGATATGACGGCGTTGCTTTCGAAGGTGATCGGATCACATTGCCGAAGAGTTTCATGAAACGGAGAATGACGATTGACGAACTGGAGCTGGAAATATTCAAAATGAGTGCGACTCAGAAAGCGATATCAGAAAACATCGATATTCCTGATGCCCAGTTGTCTGAAGCTGAATTTGATTCAATTGGTGAATTTGAAGTGCGCTGGCCGATATTGGGGCGTATTTTTCGGCGACAAGATGTCTAATTCTGCTGCCAAATCAGCCTGGATACACCCGTTTGATCAGGACTCGTTTCCATGGGGCAATCAGGACAGGCGTGCGCATTTGGCTTGTTCTCGCAGCCTTGGCAACCTCGCAACAAGCGTATGGTTTTTGTCAACTCATCTTGAAGCAGGATGGTTTTTGTCGCTCGATCTGTAAGGACGTCTGATAGATTTTCAAGAATTTCTATCATGGCGTTGCTGGACTGATTGCCAGTCGGGAAATCCCGCCGTTTTGTTGCGATGACCCGGATGGTGTCAACCGGGATATCGAGCTCACGCATGCGGTGGATGATTTGCGCTATGTTTATATCACTTTCGCGGTAAAAACGTGTCCCGCCGTCTGACCGTGCCGGCGTTATAATTCCCAGCTTTTCATAACCGCGAAGTGTGCGTTCGCTGAGGCCAGAGAGCCTTACAAGGTCCCCGATCTTCAGTAAAGTTAAGCTGCTGGCTTTAGGCATAACATGAATCCACTATACGATTTCCATCCAGACGCCATTTATCCCATATCCGAGTTGGGTTGCGTAGCGAGCGCTTTAACTGCGCTATATGTCGCCACGCAGTATGGAACCATGTATGTCAGGATACATTTAAATACATCTAACGAACCAGATGCCATCACAACATTGCCCTGATTGATGATATTGAGAACGGTTCCGACGATGGCGGCCACAACCAATGAACGCTTGATTATATCTCGGCGGAACGCCATGTGGAACGTAAACAAATTGCCACTCAAATCTAACCATAAAGTTAGATAATATAGATGCTGAACCAGGATTGCCAGATATTATTGGTGAAAAGCGCCGACCTTGGTTCATCCACGCTTCCTTGATTCAGAATACGGTCGCCATGGGCCAGATTGTTCAGCCATTTGAGCCGAGGGAAAAATTTGCTGCGTTGTTTCTGGTTAAGGGTGTCCTTTTGCGTCGCCTCTGGCGCTTCCTGTCGTTGGCGTAAGTCACTGGCTACGGCCATTACCCAGCACAGGTGCGGGTGAGACATATCCGTCGTGCGCAAGCAGCCTCACTCCCGGCTCATTCAATACCATCAAAATTTGCCAACGGGTTCGCCTGTCATTTCCAAGGTGGCGGGCGTAGCATTCACGAAAGCAGACAGAGGAGATGACATGAGATTTAAAGACAGGACGGCCTTCATCGCCGGGGCTGGTGGCGGCATGGGATTGGCGATAGCCAACGCGTTGATCGGTGACGGGTGCCGGGTCGGCATGGCCGACCTGAAACCTCAGCCTGCCGATATCGTCGGCGAGGTTGGCATGCATATTTATTTTGAAGGCGATCTGTCGGACCAGAATTTTGTCGAGGCTGGCGTCAACGCGACGGTGGATCGGTTTGGCGGCCTGGACTATCTGGTCAATACCGCCGGTGTTCTATGGCTGGACCGGGACAGGTCCGTGACCGAGATGGACATGGACGTCTGGGACCGGGTGATGGCGATCAATCTCAAGTCTTTTGCGCTGACGTCCCGCTACGCCGTTCCGCACATGAAAGCGCGGGGCGGCGGGGCGATGGTGCATTTCTCGTCCATTGACGCCACCGGCGGCGATGCACCTGCGCAGGACGCCTATGGCGCCTCGAAGGCCGCCGTCATCCGTCTCGCCAAGTCCCTCGCCATCCAGTTTGCAGGAGAGTCCATCCGCTCCAACGTCATCCTCCCGGGGCCAACGATGTCCCCCATGCAGGAGCGCTGGCAAGGCGATGAAAAAACGCAGGAGCGGGTTGCCGGGTTCGTACCGCTGGGACGATTAGGCACGCTTGATGACATGGCCGACGCCTGCCTGTTTCTGCTGTCCGATCAGGCGCGCTATATCACAGGGGTCGAGCTGCCGGTGGACGGGGGGATTACGGCCAGGGTTTAGGTCTGTTGGCGGTGAGGTTTGTGCCTTCCCGGCTTGACGTTCAGGCGATTTTCCATGAGACAGGGGCACGGTTATGGATTAAGTGCACAGGGCGCAGTGGAGAACGGGATGATGAGCGACGTGAACGTGTCAGGCGAAGGTGATGAAGGTGGACGCGATTTTATTCGCGAGATCGTTCATGGGGATATGCTGTCGGGCGTGGTGAATGCCGTGGTTACCCGCTTTCCGCCGGAACCCAATGGCTACCTGCATATGGGCCACGCCAAGTCGATCTGTCTGAATTTCGGTGTCGCGGCGGAAGTCGGCGGGCACTGCAACCTGCGGTTCGATGACACCAACCCGATCAAGGAAGAACACGAATACATAGAGAGCATCCAGGAAGACGTGCGCTGGCTCGGGTTCGACTGGGGCGAGCACATGTATTTTGCTTCCGATAATTTTGATCAGCTGTATGCCTGGGCCGAACATTTGATCAGCGAGGGCAAGGCCTATGTCGATGATCTGAGCGCCGAAGAAATGCGCGAATATCGCGGCACCTTGACTGAACCCGGAAAGGAAAGCCCCTGCCGAAACCGCTCGACAGAAGAAAATCTCGATCTGTTCCGGCGCATGAAAGCCGGGGAATTTGAAAATGGGGCGCGGGTGCTGCGCGCCAAGATCGACATGAGCTCGGGCAACATCAACATGCGCGACCCGGTGATCTATCGCATTCTTCATGCCGAACATCCGCGCACGGGAAATGCCTGGCATATTTATCCCAATTACGATTTTGCCCACGGGCAGTCCGACGCCATCGAAGGTGTGACGCATTCGATCTGTACGCTGGAATTTGAGGACCACCGTCCATTGTATGACTGGTTCATTGAAAATCTGCCGGTGCCGTCTACCCCGCGCCAGTACGAATTTTCCCGCCTCAACATGACCTATACGGTGCTGTCCAAGCGGAAACTGATGCAGCTTGTTGACGACGGGCATGTCAAGGGCTGGAATGACCCGCGCATGCCAACGCTTTCCGGGATGCGCCGCCGTGGCATCCCGCCCGAAGCCATCCGCGATTTTGCCGGGCGCATCGGGGTCACCAAATCGGACGGGGTCATCGAATACGCCTATCTGGAAAGCTGTATCCGCGAATTCCTTAACAAAAAAGCCGAACGGCGCATGGCGGTCCTGCGTCCCCTGAAAGTTGTTATTGAAAACTACCCGGAAGGACAAGCGGAAGAACTCGACGCCATCAACAACCCGGAAGACGAAGGCGCAGGCACGCGTAAGGTTCCGTTTTCACGCGAACTATACATCGAGCGGGATGACTTCATGGAAGACCCGCCGAAGAAGTTCTTCCGCCTCGGCCCTGGCCGGGAAGTGCGCTTGCGCTACGCCTATTTCGTGACCTGTACGGGTGTCATCAAAGATGACGCCGGGGAAGTTGTTGAACTTCGCTGCACCTACGATCCGGCGACAAAGGGCGGCAATGCGCCTGACGGACGCAAGGTCAAGGCGACGATGCACTGGGTGTCGGCTGAACACGCCGTCGATGCCGAGGTGCGTCTTTATGACCATTTGTTCAGCGAAGAAAACCCAGGCACGAACAGCGGAAACTTCCTTGATGATCTGAATCCCGGTTCGCTTGAGGTGCTGACGGCCTGTAAACTGGAGCCGGCGCTTGCCGAGACGCCACCGGTGGCAGCGGCGGTCCAGTTCGAACGTATGGGGTATTTTTGCGCCGATCCGGATAGCGGGCCGGGGGCACCTGTTTTCAACCGCACCGCGACACTTCGCGACAGCTGGGTCAAGGCCAAAGCGAAGGGCTAGGCCGCCGGGCAGCGCGTCTCGCGCCATTATATCCGTCGGCGAAATCTTTCTGCCCGTTCATGCTGGCGGTACGCTATAGTATGCTTGTGGGTGCCGCTGTCAGGTGGCGACTCGATGTTGGCGAGATACGGTGTTCAGCCTGTGTTTGGGAAAATATTTCCGCTTTTCCGCATTCTGAAAGAGGCCGCTGGTATTCTCATCAGATCTGGTGAGCTTGTCGCCGCTCAGTCGATCAATCAATGGATCACAAAACGCCGCCCGACCGAGCTGGAGGCCTATTTTGCCCTGTCTGCGTTCGCATACAAACAGGGCGATCGACGCGCGGCCAGAAGTCACCTTATCAATGGAATCAGAAACAGGGCGTTTGCAACCTATCCGGTCGCTGATGAAAGCGCCGCCAGAATTTTACACGTCCGAGGCGTTCAGAACAGTGTCTACATGCTCGGTAAAAGCCGCAATGGGGATTACAAGGTCAAACTGCGGGGCGGAAATTTTTCCGACATCTATCTGATCGACCGCAACCAACACTCAATCATCAGCTATTTCATTCTTGACCAGAACATATTGTCGGATGAAAAAGTTCCCGAATTTGACATCGTCCTCAATTTGATTTCCGACCCGGATGTGGAGGCGCAGTCGCTTCAGTCGTTGGCGGTATTTCTTGCACGGCACCCGGATGTTCCGGTGATCAATCAGCCCGGTGACGTCCTTGCCACAACAAGGGACAACAATTGCCGACGGTTAAGCGGAGTAAAAGGCATTCGCTTCCCCAGGACCACCCGGATGGTCATGACAAACATCACCCCACAAGACTGTCGGCAATTTCTTGAAACCCATCATTACAGTTTCCCTGTTCTTGTTCGCGAAACGGGGACCCATTTCGGCCGTTCGTTCAGGAAAGTCGAAAATTTTGACACATTCATGAGGTATGTATCGAAATGCAGGGGCGATGAAATCTATGTCATTCAATACCAGAACAGCATGTTTTCAGATGGGATTTTTCGCAAAATGCGCGTCTTCATCGTTGATGGGAACATCTATCCCGCCATATGCCATTTTGATACAATTTGGAACGTCCATGGAAACAACCGCAGAGAGGTCATGCTCAACCATTCGTGGATGATGGAACACGAGCAGGCCTTTATGGGCGACTGCGAAAGTTATATTGGAAATGAAGCGTTCCGGCGCTTGAAGCAGTTGCGAGAAATTATCGGGCTGGATTTTTTTGGCGTCGATTTCACCATCCTGAACGACGGCGATGTTCTGGTTTATGAAGTCAACCCGGCCATGCGCCATTCATATGATCATGCAGATGACTTTCCCTATCTGCTTCCTTATCTGAAGCAGATAACGACGGCCTTCGGCGAAATGGTTTTACACAAGCTGGAATCGCGAAGGGCCTCAAGATAGATTTTTCAATTGATGACGCTGAGCAATCGGTAGATCACGTCAATTGGAATCTGAATCGGCATCGCTGTCGGATTCGCTGTCGTCATCCGACGCACTGTCATCCGATTCTCCCGCATCCGCCACTTCAACGGCGCTGCCGGAACCACTGGCGGAACCAGTGCTTGAAACACCGGTAGCGGCGCTTGTAAACATGGCGTTCAGGTTGGTCCCCAACGTCGTCCAGGCGACAACGACAGTTGCCGCAACAGCGGCTAAAATCATGACGTATTCGACCGCTGACGCACCCCGGGTATCTCTTCCCAGATCCTTCAAATCATTTTTCAGTCGTCTCGTAGCTGTCATTTTTCACACCACTTAAAAATGCTCATGTCCGATATTTACCATTGTATTGGTCCGCTAACATATGATGAACGTCACATATGTTTTGAAATTTATGACTGATCCAGTTTCATTTCCGCCAAATTCTTTGTTGCCTCGTCGCTGCCCTGCTTGATCGCCATCTTGAACCACTTTTCCGCCACGATCCTGTCAATTTTAACACCTTTACCAAATCGGTAAATCAGGCCCATGGAATTCTGCGCCCGCTTTCCCCCTCTTTCGGCGATTTTACGCAAAACCAGGTCCAGTTCCTTGTATGCCGGATGTTGTTGCGGCCCTTCTTTAATTAGCAAATCGATACTGATGTAGGTTTTGCCATAGCGTTGGTCGAGGGCCTTTAAATACCACTGCACCGCCCGACCAATATCCTGGCGGACGCCAGAGCCAGACTGGTACATCAGCCCCAGAACGTTCTGGGCCCGGGCCGACCCCTTGGTCGCGGCCTTGAAATACCATTTGGCGGCTTCCCTATAATCGGCTTTGACGCCGATACCGTTTTTGTACAGATAGCCTAAATTCTGCTGCGCTTTGTAATTTCCCTGATCCGCGGACAGTCTGTACCATTTCGCCGCCTGGGCTTCATCTTTCGGGACTCCATGGCCGAACTGATAAAAAACCCCCAGGTTCTTTTGCGCCGTGCGGGACCCCTGATCCGCCGCTTTTCTGTACCACTTCGCGGCTTCCTCCAGGTCTTTTTGAACGCCATGACCGCTCTTGTACATGAAGGCCAGATTGGTTTGGGCCTTTCTTTCTCCCTGATCCGCGGCTTTTCGGTACCATCGCACCGCTTCGGCTTCATCCTTGGGGACGCCGCGGCCAAACTGGTGGGCAATGCCCAAATCCCGCTGGGCTTTCATATATCCCTGATTGGCCGACTTGCGGAACCATTTGGCGGCTTCTTCATCATTCTTTTTGACGCCAAGGCCTCTCCGGTACATGGTGCCGAGGTCGCGTTGTGCGATCGGATGCCCTTTCAGCGCCGCCGAACTGAACCACTTTACCGCCTCTTTCATGTCTTTTTCGACGCCACGACCATCCCGGTATTTCAGGCCGATTTGCCACTGTTCCTCCGGGGCCCCGGCAATGGCTTCGATGACGTCGGTCGGCTGAACAACGGTTCTGGGAAGCAGTGAACTTGCAACCAGCCATTCCGCTTCAATCCGCTGTTGAAGGGTCAGATTCTGGCCCAGTTTTTCGCGTTCCGCCAAAGCCGTTTTGTGACCGTTGTGATGGGCCAGCGTAAACCAGCTGTAGGCTTCTATGAGGTTGCCCGGTTGTGGGTTGTCGGCGACAAGGATGCGGGCCAGATTGTACTGGGCGGCCCTGTTGCCCAGTTTTGCTGCGGCGCGGAGCAGCTCAAATTCCTTCGGTGATTTCAGCGGCGCGACGGCCTCCGGTAGTTGAGTGGCGGAGACCAGGGCAGCCAATCCTGTGGCGTAGGCTGTTCGCACGGAAATTTCATAACCGGTGGAGCCTTCTGTCTTCGGCACCGTATTTTGCGCCCCGAGACCCAGAAGGGCCGCTGCGTTCATGGCGCCGTCGTTGCCCTGATCGCTGGCGATTGCAAACATTCTGGCGGCACGGGTAATGTCCTGTTTTTTACCGGTACCGGTCAGAAATGCGTATCCCAGCATGTTTTGCGCCAGCGGATCGTTTTGGCTGGCCGCCTCAAGGTACCATTTCATGGCTTCATCAATGTTTTTCTTTACGCCAACACCCGAAAAATAGAGATTGCCCAAATTTACCTGTGCGCCCGCATAACCTTGCGCCGCTGCCGCTCGATAAAGTTGCGCCGCCCGCACGGGATTGGTTAGCGCAGGAATACCCTGATCATAGATGAGCCCCAAGCCCAATTGACCGTCTGCTTTGCCCTCGTCCGCCTGGTGTTTGAAAAACGAGATTGCATTGACGAAATCACCGGCCAGAAGCGCCGCCAAACCCGCATTGGATGTCGGGCGCGGCGGAATTGAAAAACGAATGTTACGGGCGGTTTGCAGGGTCATCTTTTTGGTATTGATCAGCGCCAGGGCCTGTTTTGCCCGTTCGGACCCCTTGCTGATTGCCCGTTCCAACAGGTTGATTGCCATGTATTCATCGTTGGGAGGCGCCATCGTGCGCCAGTAGTGCAGGGCGAGGTTGGTCATGGCGTCCACGGAACCCTGATCAACGGCTTTTTTGTAGTGGTCTTCCGCTTTATCCGGGTCGCGCAGAATTGCAGGGCCAACCTGATAAACCAATCCCATTCCGAACACCCCGCCCGTCTGCTGTTGATCGGCCAGAGGTTTGAAAATTGAAATGGCGGAGACGTAGTCGCCCGCCAGAAAGGCGGCCAGACCTTTTTCAGCGAAGCGGTCCAGAGACGGCGGCCTGACACTTTGACCATCCCTTATTTCCCTTGGTAACCGGTCCAGCATGTCACGTGCGGGCTGGTAACCGTCGTCTGCAAATTGCCGCAGATATTTCAGCGCCTGCCGATCACCCCGCGATGCGGTTGTCGCCAAAATATCGAGGGTTTTCCCACCCTGCATCCGGCCCATTTCGGTCCAGACAGCGGCCAGCTTAACCTGGGCGGCAAACAAATTCTGTTTGGCGGCGAACTCATACCATTCAGCGGCCTTGTCAATATAACGCTCCACACCAACGCCATTTTGATAAAGATACCCGATCTTATACTGTGCCGGTGCGTAACCCTGAAGTGCGGCGCGTTTGTACCACTGCCAGGCCATTGAAAAATTGGCTTGCACACCCTGTCCGGTGACATACCAGTCCGCGAGGCGCGTTTGCGCTTCCGCTTTATCCTGACGGACAAGCCGGTTTAGCTCTTCAAGGGCCTGTTGCTGCTCGCCGCGGGCAAGCAAATCATCCACGGATTTAAGATTGGCCGAGACCGGGGAGATGTTCTCAACCAAAACCCCCAACAGCAAAAAAAAGGTGAAAGCCTGTTTCTGAAGCCGGATCATTACCTGTGCGCCAAATGAAAAAAACATACCAACACAACCAAGATTATCACAAAACGGCTCGCCCGGCTATCGGCCCCGTACCCGTACACTATTCCATAGACAGCCCGTCCGCCGCTAGACTCTTGTCAGGCGGTATCCCATCCTTGGAAAATGTACGCAGATATTGCCAACGTCCGGATCAACGCGGTGAAGCGCGATTTCGTCGGCGGACAGGGCGACGATTTTTCCTGTGATTGCGGCGCTGCCATTTTGCGGTGAAATTTTTACATTGTCGCCGGGGGCCAGTCCTGTCGGGTCGTCGGGGTCGGCTTTGACTTCCGTTGCGGGCTCGGCGTCCTTGGCGATGGCGAGGGCGTCAATGTCGCCAAGGTCGGTCGGGTCGCCATGACCGATAGAGGTGATCCGTTCAGCCCATGCGGAAAGGTTTTTGAACTGATCAAGGAAATTGTCATCGTCGGGCAGACGATCTTTAAGAAACCAGACAAGATAATAGGCCAGGGCATCGGGCAGGCCGGGTGCGGGGCCGAGCATAAAGTCGCGGGTCGCCAGCCGGTCATCCATCCAGCCGAACTGGGTGCGAACGGCGGCCAAATTCTCCGCGGCGCGGGACTTGAGGGTGTCGAGATCAAAATCCGGGCCGAAATAAAGAGAGCCGCGATCAGCCATGAATTCAGGCGGCATTTTGTCGGCCATTTGCACCAGGGCGACGGCGGTCACGTCGCGAAACAGCGGCCCGTCCGTCCATTGTCCGACGCCCCAGGCCATTCCGTGCGCGCCACCCGGGAACAGGGTTGGTTCCGGGTGACGGCGTTCGAGTTCGCGGATGATGGATTGGGTGTCACAATAGATATCCGCGCCAATCTGCATCACCGGCGTCTGGCGATAGCCACCCGTCAGCGGCATCAGATTCGGCTTTGGCGGCAGGCGCGGGATGATCACCGAACGCCAGTCGAGATTCTTCATCCCCAGCACGACCCGGACCTTTTCAGCCACCGGAGATTGCGGATAGTGATGCAGTATGATCTCGGATGCGGTCATGTTCATGTGCAATCAGCCAACCAGGCGCCCCAGTCTTACGGCGGACTGGCCCCGGTGTAGCCTTCTGGAGGGCATGATCAGAACACAGTCATCATAGGGAGTGAGGACCTCCTCTTCGCCGTCCCAGCCGATGATGGTTCCGGCGTCTTCGATGATTTCGAACCCCTTGAAGTCTTCGGCAAAGCGGAAGGTGTCGTTCCTGATCGTTACCGGACCTGAAACCTCGATCAGTTTTTGCTCGTCAGGCAATTCAAGGTGGTCATCCTGACCGAATTCCAGGTCGATGGTTCCCAGCAGTTTGAGAAACCGCAATGTCGTATCAACGGCGACAAAGGCGCTGTTTTCCTCCCAATGCTGTCCGGCTTCCAGCAACAGGGAATTTTTGGGGCTGTCGGGATTGCCGAAGTCACCATAATCGCGCATGCGGGTTCCGGCGGCATGACCTTCGTCACTGACGATGTATTCAGGCGTGCCGATATCCTTGGCGAATTGCTGCCCCTTGGCGTGCGGTCCGCAAATCATCAGTGCCGGTGTCTTATGCTGCATGGAGTGAAGATCGAGCAGAAAATCGACCTCATCGATGACGGGACGCAACTCCCTCGCCCGGCGGGTCTCGACCGTATTACGGGGGCCATCGAGAACGTCCAGGCCCCAGGTGCGGTTAAAATCTTCATCGACAAAGCGTGACGACAACGGATCGCTGGCGTTGAAGTTGTGGTACGCCTGATGATTGGCGAAGGTGAGCGTGAGTTTGCCCGTGACCGGACGCACATCGTTCTGGAACAGATAATCCAGCGTAATCGCCCCACACAGTTCGTTGCCATGAACCACCGCCGTGACCGCCACGTGCGGCCCCGGTTCGCCGCTGTCGAAGGTCGTAACATACTCAACCCCCGTATTGCCCGCGCGGTAGGGCGTAATGTCCACGGGTTCCAGTTCGACTGGATAATCATTATTCGGTTGGGTGGTCATCAGCGGTCCCTTTGGTGATCATGAATGGTCTGGCAAAATAAAACAGACACCCTCGCAAATCAACGAAACGTGCCGGTGTGCATACCATGCCATGTCGCCGTTCCCGCGGCCATCTGATTCCTGGAAATATCCGGTTCTGGGCATGATTTTTTCTTCAAGACAGAAAATCACGACTATTTTCGATCTTAGATTCGCAAGGGGCTTGATGCAGGGTGGTTGTAAATGTCAGGATCAAGCTACGGGGTGCGGAATCTGGAAAGATATCTGATCCACGCCCTTCCATTTTCTGACAGGGAGATATGTTATGTACCTACGCAAAGCATTTTCGGCGATTGCGGTTGCGGCAGCTGTTGCGCTGCCCATCAACGCCGCCGTAGCCAAGGATCTGGTGGTCGGTCTGAAGGCAGAACCATCGTCCATTGATCCGCATTATCACAACCTGACACCCAACAACGCGTTGGCGCGCGAAGTGTTCGACCGGCTGATCATGCCCGATGAAAAACAGCAGCTGAAACCGGGACTGGCGGTGTCGTGGAAAGCCATCAATGACCTGACGTGGGAATTCAAGCTGCGCAAAGGGGTCAAGTTCCATGACGGGTCGCCGTTTACAGCCGACGATGTGATCTTCACGTTTCAGCGCGCCCCGAACGTACCTAATAGCCCGTCGAGCTTCGGCACCTATATCAAGGGTAAAAAGATCAAGAAGATCGACGATTACACGGTTCAGATTACCACCGAAAAACCCTACCCGCTGATGCCCAATGAAATGATGACGTTTTCAATCGTCTCCAAAAAATACGGCGAAGGTGCGACGACGGAAGATTACAATTCTGGAAAAGCTGCTATCGGTACCGGCGTTCTGAAATTTGTCGAATGGGTTCCAGGCGACCGTATCGTTTATGAGCGCAATGATGACTATTGGGGTGAAAAGCCGGAATGGGACCGGATCATCATCAAACCGATCAAGTCCGCGCCGGCGCGGGTAGCGGCGTTGCTGGCGGGCGATGTGGATTTCATCGACAACGTGCCGACGATAGATATCGGTCGGCTCAAGAAAGACCCTAAGATCAACCTGATGTCGAGCATTTCAAACCGGGTTATCTACCTGCATATAGATCAGTTCCGCGATGATTCGCCCTACGTCAAGGCCAATGGGGGCGGAAAAATTAAAAGCCCGCTTCGTGATCAGCGGGTACGCAAGGCGATTTCACTGGCGATCAATCGTGACGCCATCGTTGATCGTGTTATGGAAGGTGTGGCGATCCCCGCCGGTCAGCTGCTGCCGGAAGGCTTTTTCGGTGTGAGCAAAAACCTGAAACCGCTGAAGTACGATCCGAAAGGGGCCAAGGCGCTGCTGAAAGCGGCGGGGGTTCCCAACGGCTTTGAACTGACCATCCACGGGCCGAATGATCGTTACATCAACGATGCTAAAATCGCCGAAGCGATCGCCCAGATGCTGTCGCGTGTCGGGATCAAGACGGCGGTGGAAACCATGCCGAAGAGTGTTTATTTCAAACGCGCTTCACGGGGCGGGCCAAATAAAACGCCTGAATTCAGTCTTGTTCTTGTCGGTTGGGGATCGGGCACCGGTGAGGCCTCTTCACCGCTGAAATCCCTGATCCACACTTATGACAAGGCGCACGGGTTCGGGTCGTCAAATCGCGGTCGTTATTCAAACCCAGAAGTGGACAAGCTGATCGAGGAAGCACTGTCCACCGTTGATGACGCCAAACGCCAGGACCTGCTGGCCAAAGCGACGGAACTGGCGATCACGGATGTCGCCTTGATTCCGCTGCATTATCAGGTCAGCACCTGGGCGGCCAAGAAAGGCATCGATTTCAAGGCCCGCACGGACGAGTCGACGGTTGTTTCAACAATCTTCTCGGTGAAGTAAGAGGTTCAGGCGGGCGGCGCCTTCGGGCGCTGTCCGGCTGTTTTTCCCCATTTGCCGGGATTGGTTTTTTCAGGGGTCTGATCCGTGTCCGTTTTCATTATCCGCCGGCTTCTGCAAAGTGTCGCTGTCGTACTGGTCATGTCGTTTATCGTCTTTATCGGCGTCAATCTGGTCGGCGACCCGGTGGATATGCTGATCAATCCGGAAGCCGATCAGGCGGAAATCGAGCGGGTAATCCGTGACCTCGGTCTTGATCGTCCCGTACACGAGCAGTACTGGTTCTTTCTGGTCAACGCCATGAAAGGTGATCTTGGAAAGTCGTTTATTTTCGGTGAACCGGCTCTCAAATTGATTGTCCAGCGCATGCCTGCGACCCTGGAATTGGCGTTTTGTGCGTTGTTTCTGGCCGTCACGGTGGGCATACCGCTTGGCGTCTATGCAGGCCTCAAGCCTGACGCCAAAACCAGCAAGGTCATCATGTCCGGTTCGATCCTGGGCTTTAGTTTGCCGACCTTTTGGGTCGGACTGATGATGATCATGGTTTTCGCGGTAATTCTCGGGTGGTTGCCTTCCACCGGGCGCGGCGATACCGTTCCTCTGTTTGGCATTCAGGTCAGTTTTCTTACGCTTGACGGATTGTCGCATTTGATGATGCCGGCACTCAATCTGGCGCTGTTCAAGATGTCTCTGGTGATCAGGCTGTCGCGTGCGGGAACACGCGAAGTCGTACATCAGGACTACATCAAATTTGCCCGCGCCAAGGGTATCAGATATTCGCGCATCGTCATGGTCCATGTCATGAAGAACATCATGATTCCGGTGGTGACTGTTTTGGGGCTGGAATTCGGTGGCTTGATCGCCTTTTCCGTTGTTACCGAAACAGTCTTCGCCTGGCCCGGCATGGGCAAACTGATTATCGAGGCGATCCAGAATCTGGACAGGCCCATCGTCGTCGCTTATCTGATGATCACGGTATTGCTGTTCGTTGTTATCAATCTGGTGGTCGATATCCTTTATTCGGTTCTCGATCCTCGGGTTCGATTGCAGGATATCAAGTCATGACCGGTGAAGCCGAAATTATCGATCCCCTGACCGAGCACAGCCACGTGACAGAGATTCAGGTGGAAACCCCGTTCCAGCGCTTTGTCTCCGACTATTTTGAAAGTCGCATCGCGACGGCAGCTTTTTTTGTGTTGTTGGGCATCGTCTTTATTGCGGTGTTTGCACCGTTCATTTCGCCAACCGACCCTTACGACCTGGCTGTCGTCACCATCATGGATTCCCGGCTGCCGCCAATGTCAGAAAGTTTTGATGGTGTCATGTTCTGGCTGGGAACAGATGGTGCCGGGCGTGATCTGCTGAGTTCTATTTTTTATGGGTTACGCACCAGCCTTGGTGTCGGTGTCGCCAGTGGCCTGATCGCCATGATCATTGGCTGCTCCGTTGGGCTGTGTGCCGCCTATTTTGGCGGGCGTACGGATACCCTGATTATGCGCCTGGTCGATATTCAACTGAGCTTTCCGGCGATCCTCGTTGCCCTGATGCTGCTGGCGGTCCTGGGTAAAGGGGTCGATAAAATCATCATTGCCCTGGTCATTGTACAATGGGCCTATTATGCCCGCACCGTCCGCGCCAGCGCGTTGGTTGAACGGAACAAGGAATATGTGGAGGCGGCGACCTGCCTGGCGCTCAGTCACAAGCGTATTGTCTTTCGCCACCTTTTGCCCAATTGCCTGCCGCCGCTGATCGTCGTTGTTACGGTGCAGACGGCGCACGCGATTTCACTGGAGGCGACCCTGAGCTTTCTGGGAATTGGCCTGCCGATTACCGAACCCTCCCTCGGCCTGCTGATCGCCAACGGATTTGACTATATGATGAGCGGCAAATACTGGATCAGTTTTTTCCCCGGCATCGCCCTGTTGATCACCATCGTCACCATCAATCTGGTCGGCGATCAGTTGCGTGATGTCCTCAATCCGCGGCTTCAGAAATAGGGTGCCACATATGTCCGATGCACCGACCCTTGACGTCGAAGATCTGCAAACGCACTTTTTCACCAAAGCTGGTGTCGCCAAAGCCGTCGATGGTGTCAGCTTCAGCGTTGATAAAGGCCAGATCATGGGACTGGTCGGCGAGTCCGGGTCCGGGAAAACGGTTACCGGCTTTTCGCTGATCGGTCTGGTTGACCCACCGGGCGAAGTGGTCGGCGGGAATATCCGCTTTAACGGCGAAGAATTGGTCGGGGCCTCGGAACAGCGTATGGAGCAACTGCGCGGCAACCGGATCGCCATGATTTTCCAGGACCCGATGATGACCCTCAATCCGGTCTTGCGCATTGATACGCAAATGATTGAAACGGTTCTCGCCCATGACAAAGTGGATAAGGAAACAGCGCGTCAACGGGCCCGAGATGCCTTGGGCCAAGTTGGAATTCCGGCCGCCGAAGAGCGCCTCAAGGCCTACCCCCACCAGTTTTCCGGCGGGATGCGCCAGCGTGTCGCTATCGCCATTGCCTTGCTGAACAAACCAGACGTGATTATCGCCGATGAGCCGACAACGGCGCTGGATGTGACCATTCAGGGCCAGATTTTGTATGAAGCGCAGAAGCTGTGCCGGGAAACCGGAACCGCGCTGATCTGGATCACCCACGATCTGGCCGTGGTCGCCGGACTGGCCGACAAGATCAGTGTCATGTACGCGGGCCGCGTGGTTGAGCAGGGCGCGATTGATGATGTCCTTGATCATCCGGTGCATCCTTACACCATTGGCCTGCTGGGGTCCGTTCCCGGTCACAATACGCGGGGCCGGCGGTTGCATCAGATCCCGGGCATGACGCCGTCCTTGCTGAATATGCCCGGCGGCTGCAGCTTTCAGGAACGCTGTGAAAATGTCATCAGCGGCTGCGCCCAGCCAATTCAGATTACACACCCGGTTGCGGGACGCAACGTGCGGTGCTGTAACCCGCAGCTGGACGGCGCCCAGCCATGAGCGCCATGCTTGATGTCCGTGATGTTTCCAAACAGTTCGTCAAGCGCCTCGATCTGGCGGCAAAGATCGCCGTCAAGCTGGGCGCAAACGCCAGAGAGGAAGTGGTTCACGCCGTCGATGGCGTGTCGATCTCGGTTGAGAAGGGCGAGGTCCTCGGGCTGGTCGGGGAATCGGGTTGCGGAAAATCGACGCTGGGACGCATGGTCGCCGGAATTTTGTCGCCGACGTCCGGCGAGATCGCCTACAAGGGCAAGGCCGTTGCCGCCAAGGGAACGGAAGAAGGTGACCGCGCCGCGCTACAAATTCAGATGATTTTTCAGGACCCTTTTGCGTCACTCAATCCGCGCATGCGGGTCGAAGACATCATCGGCGAGGCCGCCGTTTATCACAGGCTGGTGTCGGCAAACGATATGGGGGCCTATGTCGTCGATGTCATGAACCGGGTCGGCCTGGACCCGGACTTCCGGCGACGTTACCCGCATCAATTTTCGGGCGGCCAGCGCCAGCGTATCGGCATCGCCCGCGCCCTGGCGGTAAAACCCGAATTTCTTGTTTGTGATGAAGCCATCGCCGCATTGGATGTGTCCATACAGGCGCAGGTGATTAACCTGTTCATGGATTTACGCGAAGACCTCGACCTGACGTACCTGTTCATTTCCCACGATCTTTCCGTGGTTGAACATATTTCCGATCGTGTTGTCATCATGTATCTGGGCAGGGTGGTCGAAGTCGCGCCAACGCATGAGCTGTTCGATAACAATCCCAATCACCCCTATACCCAGGCCCTGTTGAACGAGGTTCCGCGACTCAATATGCGCGGCCTGGATTACCAACCCGTATCCGGTGAAATCCCGTCGCCGATTGACCCGCCACCTGGCTGTCATTTTCATCCGCGCTGCCCACAGGCAAGTGAACGCTGCCGGGTCGAGCGGCCTGTATTGCGCGAAATCGCCCCGAACCGCTTGTCGGCCTGTCATCTGAATGATGAAGCGTAAAGAGAACCAGATCTCTGAACCATTCTCCGCGTCTGCGGTGCTTGAAGTTGATTTTTACTACGGCCTTGGCAGTCGATATTCGTATCTCGCGTCGACGCGACTAGCCGCCCTCGAAGAAGAAACGGGTTGTCGTTTCGTCTGGCATCCAATTAAGAGCGGCGACCTGGTTCGCTTGCGCGGGCGAAACCCCTTCGACGGTTCCGAACCTTCTGGGCAGTACAATTGGGATTATCGCCAGTATGATGCCGAATGTTGGGCTGAATTCTACGACGTACCTTATTCGGAACCTAAAAACTTTAGGGTCGATCCTCTCTATCTTGTTCTGGCGACGCTTGCCGCAAAGCGTTTAGGCGCGGTCGAGGCTTTTATACCAAAGAGCAGTAATAATGACCGATAGAGATCGCCCATGCGGCCCGTCGGAGGGCGTCAAAAACGCTTGCCGATACCCCGCATCGCCTGCGCGTTCCTTCCTGCTCGACGGGCCGCATGGGCGACCGGAACGGCGGTATACCAAGGCTTTCGGACAGCGTCGCGCACGCCTCCCGATACCCCGCATCGCCACGCCATACGCTCCTTGCCGAAAACCTTGGTATACCGTCCCTATGGGTCATTATTACTGCTCTTTGGTATTAGTCGTCGACTGTTTCAAGCCATATTCGTTGAAGGGATAGCGGTGGAAGAGACGGATTTACCAGTCTTCGCAGATGACGTCGGGCTAACCGTTGAAACGTTTCAAGCATTAAAAAACGATCCGCAAACCGACACCATGCATCAGCAATCCCTGCACGAAGCCCATGACCGCGGTGCTTTCGGCGTGCCCACTTTCTTTGTTGGTGACAGGATGTTCTGGGGCAACGACCGCCTGCCCCTCTTGCGGAATTTCCTGTTGGCAGAGACTTAAATAGTTGCCGGTTGCTTCCATCAATACCGCCAATTCCATGTCGTGATGTCGTCAGGCTTGAGATGGGGTGCAGCTTTCAGCGGCGGTATCCATAAAAAATTTGTATCAAATTGTCACACAGCCGCCGTCTGTCACATGTCGATACCAAAAGGCACCTTTGGTGGCATGCATCCGTTACATCATGTTGTTAGGTTTGGGGTATGAGTAATTCACATGACAAATGTACGAGGGCAGTTTTCGTTGGATGAGTGAACGGCCTTTGAAAGGAGATCAAAATGAAAAACCGAATCGCCAAAGTATCAACATTTCTGGCGGTGCTTGCCGTTTCATTACCGGCCCAGGCACATGCCTTTGCTGAACGCTCCGGTTACTGGGACCACGGTTGGGGTTGGGGGCATATGGCCGGTGGGTCGCTGATGATGGTGTTGTTTTGGGGTGGGCTCATTCTTGTTGTCGTTCTCGCGGTTCGCGGGTTCGGTGGGCGTGCCTCGCATGGTGAAACGCCTCCAAAGTCAACCAGATCAGCCCTCGAAGTCCTTGAGGATCGCTTCGCCCGCGGCGAAATCGACAAAGAGGAATTCGAGGAACGAAAGCGGGTTCTCTCCAGCTGACCTCGTGAGCCCGGCTCCAAGGCACACGCGGCTTAGCGAGTTTTTTGAATTTGGAGATTGATACAATATTGTATACAATATCATGAATTGCGGCGGAATTGGGGGGACGCAAGTTGACCATCGCGGAAGAACTGGCGCGCCGGGCGCTGGCAATCAAATATACAGGTTTACCGGAGCAGGCTATCCGATGGGCGGAAATCGGTTTTCTGGATACCATCGGCGTAACCCTTGCCGGATGTCAGGAACCTTGCGTCAGGATTTTGCGCGGGCTGCCGGGCATTGGCGATTCAGACGGCCCGTGTCTGACCTTTGATAACCGGCAACGTTGTGATCTTCTGGATGCGGCGTTAATCAACGCGACGGCCTCTCACGCCCTTGATTATGATGACTTTGCTTCCGGTATTGGAGGGCACCCATCTGTTCCGCTGGTGTCGGCCATTCTCGCGGTGGGCGATACTCATGATATTTCAGGACGTCAGGCGATTGAAGCTTACGTCGCCGGGTTTGAGGCGGAAAGTCGGCTGGGGCGCGCCGTTCATCCGCACCACTACGACAGGGGCTGGCACCCGACGGCAACGCTTGGAATTTTCGGCACCGTTATCGCGGTCTCTCATTTGCTTGATTTGGATGAAAAACGTACGGCAATAGCGTTCGCCATCGCGGCTTCGCTTGCATCCGGCATAAAAACCAATTTTGGCACAATGACCAAACCGCTCCACATTGGTCATTCCGTGCGAAACGGCGTGATGGCGACGTTATTGGCACGTGACGGGTTCACGGCCAACTCGGAGTGTTTCGAACACAAACAAGGTTTTTTGGCCGTTTTTCAGGGGCAAGGGACGTTTGATATATCAAAGGTGTTCGATAACTGGGCGGAGCCTCTGGAAATCGTTGATCCCGGTTTTGGCCTGAAGCAGTTTCCGTGTTGCGGCAGTACTCATACGGCGATCAATTGCATGATAGAGCTTCGCCGAGAACATGATCTTACAGCCGACCAAATCCGATCTGTTCACGTGCTCGTTAACCCAAGACGGCTTCCCCATACGGATAACCCGGACCCGAAAAACGGGCTGGAAGCAAAATTCAGCCTGCCTTATCTGGTTGCCTGCGCCGTGGTCAACGGGGATGTTAATCTTGACCATTTTGAAGATCAGGCCCCGGCAGACCCATCCGTCCGTTCCGTTATGGCCAGGATTTCGACCGGCGCACATCCTGATATGCCGGGGGAGTCGGAAAATCAATTCGGTTCCGAAGTTACCGTGGTTCTAAACGATGGTCATCAATTTAGCCGTCGTATTGATCATCGACTTGGACGAGGACCGGACCATCCGATGAGCGACGAAGAGCTTCGTCAAAAATTCGAAAATTGTGCAGGGCGTGTTCTGCCCGTGAAGCAGGTGGAATTACTGTTTCACAAATTACAATTTCTGCGGGGAGTTGAGAATATCCGCACGTTGTCGGGGATCATCGCGGGCGATGGAGACATTCATGAAACGGCAGCCGATTAGGGCTGTTCACATAAGGAAAATAAAATGGCGGATTATGATGTGATCGTTTGTGGGGCGGGGAATGCGGCTCTTTCAGCAGCGCTGGCCGCGCGTGAAAACGGAGCCAGCGTTCTTGTTCTGGAAAAGGCTCATGAGGATGAGAAGGGGGGGAACTCGTATTTCACTGCAGGTGGGTTTCGCTTCTCTCATGACGGTCTCGCGGATGTTTGTGAAGATATCCTGACCGATCTGTCTGATTCCGAACGCGATCAGATTGTTTTGCCCAGCCACGACCGCCAGCATTTCTACGAACAGTTGATGAAGGTCACTCACCATCAAGCGGATGAGGAACTCGCCTGGATGCTGATCGATAAGTCCCGTTCGACCATGGCTTGGTTACGCAGCCACGGTATTCGGTTCATTCCGATGTTCGGGCGTCAATCCTTTATCGTCGATGGCAAACATCATTTTTATGGCGGTGTAAACATCGAAGCCGTGGGGGGTGGTCAGGGTCTGGTCGAAGCGGAACTCGCCCGTGCGCTTAAAATCGGAGTTGAAATCAGATACGAGACCGGGGCAACGCGATTGCTGCAAAATAGCGACCGGCGGGTGCGTGGGGTAGAGGTGCGTGGCCCCGACGGCTATTACGAGATTACGGCCCAATCGGTTGTACTGGCCTGTGGCGGCTTCGAATCAAACCCTGAAATGCGCACACGTTATCTCGGCCCCGGATGGGATCTTTGTCGAGTCCGGGGTACCCGTCATAACATGGGTGATGGCATTCGCATGGCCATCGATATCGGTGCGCAGCCTTTTGGAAACTGGTCGGGTTGTCATTCGGTGGGCTGGGACATCAGTGCGCCACCGTATGGAGACCGTGAAGTGCTGGATAATTTCCAGAAGCATTCGTATCCCCTGGGTATTATCGTCAATATCAATGGCGAGCGTTTTGTCGATGAAGGAGAGGATTACCGCAATCTTACATACGTCCGTTTCGGGCGCGAAATCATGGGACAGCCGCAACGCACCGGTATTCAGATTTTTGACCAGAAAACCGTCGCCATGTTGCGCGATGAATATCGTATTCGTCAGGTCACTAAGGTCGAAGCCGACACCATCGCCGGACTGGCGGATGGTCTGGAGGTCGACCCACAAGCACTTGAAAAAACAGTGCGCGACTACAATGCGGCCTGTCAGGGCGGTGATTACAATCCGGCGATCCTCGACAATGTGCACACGGAAGGAATCGTTCCGGCGAAATCCAACTGGGCACTGCCGATAGATGAGCCGCCCTATGTCGCTTACATCACGACGACGGGAATCACCTTCACCTTTGGCGGGCTTCGGGTTAATTCAGGTACCGAAGTGCAGGATGTCACAGATCGTTCCATTCCCGGTCTCTATGCAGCGGGGGAACTGGTTGGCGGCCTGTTTTATGAAAACTATCCGGGCGGCAGTGGGCTGATGGCTGGCTCCGTGTTCGGAAAAATTGCCGGTACCCGGGCCGCCGCACACTCCCTGGATATTAGTGGCGCAGCTTGAAATGACGGGTGATCCTGTATCCAGAACCCTTGCCAGATTCACACATGATCTGGCGTATGAGGACATTTCTCCCGTTGTCCGGGAACGTTCGAAATACCTGATGCTCGATGGCCTCGGCATAGCGCTTGCGGCCTCGACATATCCTTTTGCCCGGACGATCCGCGATGGCCTCGTGAATTTGGGTGACGAAGGCAGGTGTTCGGTTATCGGTATGGATCAGAAACTGAATGCCCGTGATGCAGTGGTGATGAACGGGGCTCTGATTCACGGGCTTGATTTTGACGACACCCATATGGAGGCGGTTGTTCATGCGACGGCAGCGGCCTTACCAACGGCGCTGGTCATGGCCGATAAACAGAACTCAAGTGGTCAGGAGTTTGTCGTATCCTATCTCCTTGGAATGGAGGTGGCGATCCGAATTGGGATGGCCGCGAATTTCGGATTTCACCATCGCGGATTTCACGCGACCGGCGTTGTCGCTCACTTCGCCGCAGCTTTAATCGCCGGACGCTTGATGGGACTTGATGAAGACGGTCTGACCGCCGCACAGGGGATTGCCGGCAGTACGGCCATGGCCAGTCAGGAATTTGTTGAAGACGGGGCGTGGAATAAGCGCCTTCACCCCGGCTGGGCCGGGGTCGCTGGAATGACGGCATGCGCTCTGGCCGAAACCGGATTTATTGCCCCGACAAAACCTTATGAAGGGCGCTTTGGTCTGTTCCGTTCATTACTTGATAGTGATGAACGGGAGCTTGAATTATCAGTCATCACGGATGGATTGGGAAATCACTGGGAAGCCGTACAGTCCGCGGTTAAACCGTTTCCGACCTGCCACTTTACTCATGCGATTGCGGACGCCGCGTTGATTCTAAAGACGCAACATAATATTGACCCGGATCAGATCACGAAGATCAAAGCCAGAATTCCAGCAGAGACAATACCGGTGATCGCCGAGCCGGTCGTCAATAAACTCAAGCCCGCCAGCGATTACGATGCCAAGTTCAGCGCCCAGTTCATTGTTGCGGCAGCGCTCATCAGGGGCCGTTTTGGTTTGGCGGAGCTGGAAGAGAACGTGCTTGGTGACCCCGACATTCTCAATCTGGCGAAAAAGGTTGAATGCTGCGTAGACCCGAGTTCACCGTTCCCGGAATATTTCTCAGGTGGTCTTCATATCACAATGAATGATGGTGAAATATTTGACCACTACGAAGGGGTTAACCGTGGTGCTGGAGAAAGAGCTCTGTCGGAGGAGGAAATTACAGATAAGTTCATCGCCAATGCAACGCTGGCCGTCAGCTTAGAGCGTGCAGAGATGATCAGGGATGCGGTCACCCATGCCGACCAGCAACCGGCGGGTAACCTGATCAGGGTGTTGAGTGGTCGTTAATCCGGTGGCGATGGGGTGCCCCGGAAATGGGTCCGGCGTGTCATCTGAACGACGCGCTTTAGAGGAAATCAAACCCGCGTTCCTTCAAGGCCAGACGCAAACCGCTACGGGGTTGGGGTGAAAATTTGCTGGCGATTTCATGGGTCCAGGACTCCGCAGATGTCGGTTTATTGATGGCCGTGTAGTGATCCGACAGCTCCCGATCATAATCATCCAGCATTTCTGCCCGGTCATGACCGCCTGCGTGATTTCCATAATGTTCATAATGAACCATAGCCGCCTGCGCCATGCGTGGTTTTTGCGGCGGGACCTCGGCGGGCCAGCCGAGACACATGCCGAAGACGCAATAGGCCTGTCTGGGCAGGCCCAGAATGTCGGCGACCTTGTTCGGGTCATTGCGGACGGCGCCGATCATGACGCCTTTCAGGCCAAAGGATTCTGCGACCAGTGAGGTCGCCATGCCGACCAGTGCGGCGTCAATGGTCGAGACCAGCCCAAGCTCCAGATTGTTTTCTTCAATCGACTTGCCGTTCTTTTCCATGGCGCGCTGCATCCGGGTCAGGTCGGCGCAGAAGGCCAGAAACACAGGCGTGTGGGCGACATGCTGCTGGTTGCCGGTCGGGACGGATAGCCGTTTCAGGGTGTCGGGGTCTCGGACAACGATGACACTATAGGCTTGAATGTTGGATGACGTTGGCGCCCGGAATGCGGCTTCAAGGATCGCCGTCACCATATCATCGCCAACCGGTTTGTCGGCATATTTTCGCACACTCACCCGGTCGCGCAACAGGGCCTGGGTTTCGCTGTTGTAAGATGAAGGTTCAGTCATGATGAAGTCCGCTCTGATCAGTCAATTTAAGAAGTTATCCTCTTAACCCATGCGGCCGGTCGGGGCTATGGTTCAAATAATATATTCGTTTTTTTGAATATGATGCCCATATAAACCTGAATTGGCGGAACAGTGGGTATCCGCGACGATGATATGGAGAATTTGGATGTACGATCCGGTGCGTATTCCGTTCGAATCAGTGATGCTGTTCAACGTTGTGAAGTTAAAACCCGGTGTCGATTTCAACGATGTTGAAATGGCCATGGCTGAAATGTGCAGTGTGGTGAAGGAAAACTATGGGGACGATGATGGCGGTTTTATCGCCGGGCAGGTTTTTAAATATGCGGGCTTCATCAGTGCCGAAGGGTCGGTTGGAGATGCCGGTGAAGAGGGCGAGCACCTCGCAATTGTGACCTACTGGAAAAGTTTCGCGCAACATGAAACCAGCCACGCCGACAGCATTTTCCTGGAAAAGTTCTCGGCCCTTGGCGAGATGTGTACGGAAACCAAGGAACTGGGCTACGAACTGTTGTGGCAGGGTATGGCCGGAAAGCGGGCTTGACGCAGTATTCGCCTCAGATTACGGGCCATGTTGGAACCGACCCGCGCTATCCTTTGCAACCCTGAAAATTATCCCGTAGATGTTGGATATTGATTGAGCAGACCAAGTCTCTCCAGGAAAAACCCCGGCGCCAGAATAGCGCCGGGCGCTATGACGGCATTGGCTCCGATATGGCATCCGTCCCCGATAAGAGCGCCAAATTTATCCACGCCGGTATTGATAATCTCGTTGCCGGCCTGAATACGAATATGCTTGTCGGCTTTTTCGTTGTGATAATTGGCGATAATCGCGCCGGCCTCGATATTTACATGCGAGCCAATGAGAGTGTCTCCGACAAAGTTCAAGTGAGCGATTTTTGCGCCCAAGAAGACGAACGCCGACTTTAATTCACATGCCGGGCCGATTGTGCAGTTTTGATCCAAAAAGACGCCATCGCGCAGGTAGGCTGTTGCTGCAACAAAGCAGTTTGGCCCAATAATGGCCGGTCCTTTTATGATCGCTCCGTTTTCAACGTTCGCGGACGAATGAACAGCGACCCGGTTGGTGACATTGTAGTCAGTACCGAGCACCTTCAAGGCGTTATCGACGACAACGGCTGCCTGGTTGGTTGCATGCCATGGCGTTTCATTGAGATGTCCGAAGAAGGATGTCGCCCAATTTGAAATGTAACTGCTGATCTCGATCATTTCGCGTTTCAGTTGGTAATCAAAAAAATTACGCCAGGGCCTGCTCCAGGTCGCGGATCAGGTCCCCGGTATCCTCAATACCCACTGACAGCCGAAGCAGGTTTTGCGGGACCTGACTGGTCGGGCTTTCAATGGCGGCGCGGTGTTCGATCAGGCTTTCCAGCCCCCCCAGCGAGGTTGCCGGGAAAAACAGCCGGGTCGTGGTGGCGACGCGCTGTGCTTCGTCCCATCCCCCCTTGACCAGCAGCGACAGCATGCCGCCGAAACCGCCCGTCATCTGGCGCTGGGCGATGTCGAATCCGGGATGGCTTTCAAGGCCTGGATAGAGGACCCGTTCAATGGCCGGGTGATGTTCGAAATGGCGGGCGATGCTGAGGGCGCTTTCAGAGGCCGTGTCAAACCGTATGAACAGGGTTCGCATGCCGCGCAGCAGCAACCAGGCCTCGAACGGTCCGGCGATGCCCCCCAGTTTCGCCCGCAGCGACCTGATCTCCTCCCACAGGTCCGAGGTCTCGCGAGTTACCAGAATCCCCGCCGTCACATCGCTGTGTCCGTTAAGGTACTTGGTTGCCGAATGAAAAACGATGTCGGCGCCGAGGTCGAGCGCACGGGTGGTGACCGGCGGGCTGGCGGTGCAGTCACAGACGAAGATGGCGCCCGCATTATGCGCCGCCGCCGCGACGGCCTCGATATCAATAACATCCCATGTCGGGTTCAGCGGCGTTTCGATCCAGACCAGTGCGGTTTCGCCTGGCCGGATGGCGTTGGTCAGGCCGTTCGGGTCGGTTGCATCGAACAGCGAGAACCCAGTCCCGCGCTTTTCAGAAATCTGGCGGAACCAGTCCTGGGCGGCGTAGTACATGATCGTCGGGGCGACAATATGCTGGCCGGATGATAGGGTTTCCGTAACCGCCGCAACGGCGGCCATGCCCGATCCGAACAACAGGGCGTCCTCGCCTCCATCAAGCATGGCGGCGATCCGTTCGACGTGATCGCAAGTCGGAGATCCGGCGCGGCTGTAGATGTGATCGCCGATCAGGTCATAGTTGTCATCGCGGGCAAACGTGGTCGAAAGGTGCAGGGGCGGGGTCACCGCGCCGGATACCTGATCAATATAGTGACACAACTGGGCGATTTTGGTCCGTGGCGAAAGATCGGATTTGTCGGTCATCAGGCAATCCTTGAAGTCATGATCCGGTGATTAGTGCCACATCCCGACCGCTGAACATAGCGAAATCAGAATAATCTCTTGTTGTTAAGCCTCTTTCCAAGCGAGTGCCTTGCCTGCGCGCGATTTTGTTCTTGACTCATTTGGACGATTGTCCTAATTAATAAAAATAGGATGTCCATCCTACACGCATTACATCAAACCGAGGGAGATCATCATGTCTGCAGATTTGTTCGAACAATTTCAATTAGGTGACCTGACACTCGCCAACCGAATGGTCATGGCACCACTGACGCGAAATCGTGCCGATGAAAACGGTGTCGTCCCGCCCAGATGGTGGCCTACTACCAACAACGTGCCAGCGCCGGTCTGATTGTTACCGAGTCCGCCCCGATTTCACTTGAGGGAGTTGGTTATCCTTCAACTCCGGGGATTTATACGGATGCCCAGCAGGCAAGCTGGCTCCGCGTAACCAATGCGGTGCACTCAGCCGGTGGCCGTATTTTTATTCAACTGCAACACTGTGGGCGAATTTCTCACCCGAGCCTGCTGCCGAATAACAGCACGCCTGTTGGTCCATCGGCGTTGCGACCGCAAGGGCAGGCTGTCACCTATAGCGGCATGCAGGATTTCATAACCCCACGTGCCCTCGAGACTGTGGAGATTCCCGATATTGTGGTGCAATTCCAGCGCGGCGCCGAAATGGCCAAACGCGCCGGCTTCGATGGCGTCGAAGTCCATGGCGCCAACGGCTATATCATCGACCAGTTCCTGCGTGACGGCACTAACCGCCGCACCGATACGTATGGCGGCAGCGTGCAGAATCGCATGCGCCTGTTGAACGAAATCCTCGATGCGGTGAGCGCGGTCTGGCCGGTTGGGCGGATTGGTGTGCGCCTGACCCCCGAGAACAGTTTTAATTCGATGTCGGATTCCGATCCGCAGGCGCACTTCGAATATTTTGCCCGGCAGTTAAGTTCACGTGGCTTGGCCTATATGCACGTGCTTGAAGGCGACATGATGACGAAGGCGCGCGCGCTGGACTATGGCGCCTTACGCTCGAAATTTTCAGGTCCGTATATCGCTAACAACGGCTATGATCTCGTGCGCGGCCAGGTGGCGGTAGGTGACGGTGCCGCGGATCTGGTCGCTTTCGGAATTCCGTTCTTGGCTAATCCGGATCTGGTGCGTCGTTATCGGGAGAACCTGCCATTAAACGAGGCCGACCCATCCACTTTCTATGGCGGCAACGAAATAGGTTACACTGACTATCCCGTTTATCGTAGTAGGGAAACTGAGGCAGCCTGACTCATGGGGCGCTGTTGACCAGGGAGGTGCTTTTCATGAACGACAAGACAACGCGCGATCATATTGTTGAGGCAGCTGACCGACTGTTTTATCAGCAGGGATACGAGCATACCTCGTTCTCGCACATTGCGGATGCCGTCCACATTTCACGCGGTAATTTTTACTATCACTTCAAAACCAAGGATGAAATTCTGGATGCCGTGATCTGCCTGCGTCTGGCGGACCGGCGGGTGATGCTGGAGAAGTGGGAAATTGACGGGAAAGGCCCGGCGGATCGCATCCGCAGCTTTATCCATATTCTGATCGCCAACCGGGACAAAATAAAACGCTACGGATGCCCGGTCGGCACGTTAAGTACCGAACTTGCGAAGCTGAACCATGCGTCACAAGACGAGGCACACAAGCTGTTTACGCTGTTTCGGACCTGGCTCGCCAGACAGTTCACGTTGCTTGGCCGCGAGGCAGATGCCGACGAACTGGCCATGCATCTTCTGGCCCGCAGCCAGGGGGTGGCGACACTGGCTCATGCTTTTAGTGATGAAAAATTTATAGAACAGGAAGTCAGGCAGATGTGCGACTGGCTGGACGCATGTACGCCAAGTCTAAATTAACGGGAGGAAAAACCGATGTTTACCGTACTGCTTAAGTTTTCTGACAATAGAAGTCAGGCGGGCCAATTCATGGACGGCCACAATGAATGGCTTAAACGCGGTTTTGATGACGGTGTTTTTGTGTTGGCCGGCAGTCTTCAGCCGAGTTTGGGCGGGGGCATTCTGGCGCACAACACGTCGCTGCCTGATCTTCAAAGCAGGGTCAACGATGATCCGTTTGTCGCCCGGAATGTTGTCGCTGCGGAAATTCTTGAGATCACGCCAGCCAGAACCGACGAACGGCTGGTGTTTCTGCTCGAATGAGCGATGTCGCATCCAATGTTATTTCACAGATTGGTGGAGCGAATCAGTGTTCGGCTAATCTCCGATGGACCCAGATGTTGTCAGTTTGGCACCTTTTTTACTGACAAAGACGGCCAATAGTTTTGCAAACTCTGTCTTACTTAGATTCTGGGTCATGGTGTGAAGCGAACCCGGCGGTTCGGTCCAGCTGTCTCCAGCGGTGTAATCCACTGGTGCATCGCCGCCGAGTTGGCTGCGGACCCTGCCTTCCAGCAGGTAAACAAAGACAAACGCATCGTGTTTGTGCGGAGCGGCGATTTTGCCGGGGTTGAGTTGTACCGTGACCGCCGTCAGAATGTGACCAGGGATGTTGGGCAGAGCTTCTTTTGCGATCAGCTTCCGGGCGACGCCGTTCCGTATGACTTCGGTGGAGGAAGCTGCGGATATGGGGCCCGCAACAGATAGCAAGATCAGACAGAAAAACAGGAATTTATTTTGCATTGAAGTTCCCCTATTGAACATGGGTTGAGACGGCAATTCTGTTCCAGGTATTGATGATGGCAATCACCATAATCAGCTGAGCTTTCTTGTCGTCCGGGAAGTGCGGCCCGAGGGCGGTATAAACCTCGTCACTCACACCGTGAACGGGCAGGTGTGTGATTTCGTCTGTCAGGGCGAAGGCTGCGCGTTCCTCAGCAGTGAACAGTGGTGATTCCTTCCACGCGGCAAGGGCCAGCAAACGATCGACCGTTTCCCCGTGTTCCTGAGCCGTTTTTGAATGCAGCTGAATGCAATAAGAGCAGCCATTGATCTGCGACGCCCTTGTTTTGATCAGTTCGATCAGCTGAACCGGAAGGTCGATTGTTTCGAGGTATTTTTCCAGACCAAGCATCGCCTCATAGGCTGTTGGTTGGCTTTTGAAAATGTTTACGCGTTCCATATTGAACTCCTGCAAGGGGGTAAGGCAGAGGTCTAATTAGCGGCAATGATTGCTGGTAAAAATACATCAATAGATATTAATCTAATTCCCTAATGGAATTAATGTGAGGCCTTGTATGTTCAAGCTAGATGAATTGAAGGTTTTTATCGCCACTGCTGAGGCGGGTAGTTTTGTCGGTGCGGCAAATCAACTTGAGGTCGCCCCTTCTGTGATCAGCAAGAGCATCAGGAAACTGGAAACCAAACTGAACACCACGTTGTTTAACCGCACGACCCGTAAAATCCTGATCACCAGCGAAGGAGAGTGGCTGTTGGCGCAGGCGGCGCAAACGATGGAAAGTCTTGAGACGATCCGGGCGCGCTTCATTGATGACGGGGTGGAACCCGAGGGCAGATTGACCATCGACGCGGCCACCCCCATCGCCCTGCATGCGATTGCCCCCGTCATCTCGAAATTTACGGCGCTCTATCCCAAGATAGACATCTCCATTGAGAGCAATGAATCAATTGTGAATTTAATCGCCAGACGGGTAGATGTGGCGATTCGGATTGGCGAGCTGAAGGATTCGACGTTGAAGGCCAAGAAAATCGGCGGCACCCAAAGAGCCCTCTACGCCTCCCCCGGTTACATTGCGCAGTATGGAGAACCGTTATCCGCGCATGAGTTGGTACAACACAAATGCCTCGGTTTCACCAATCCGAAATCTCTTAACACTTGGCCATTGGAGAGCACGGACGGAGAACCTGTTTCGATCAAGTCTCATTTGCAGGCCAATAGTGGTGAAACGCTCAAGCAACTGGCTATTTTCGATAACGGCATTGTATGCGTTTCCGAATTCACCGTGCAGCACGAGCTGAACCGAGGAGAGCTTGTTCGCATACTTGCCGATCAAACCAAGCCGCATTCCATTCCAATCTATGCAGTCTATTACTCAGAACGAGCCGTAGGCCCGCATATCAGACTGTTCCTAGATTTTCTGAAAGAGAACACTGACTTTTCTGTTTAATGGCCTTCAGTGGGATGTATCAAGGGTTCCAGAAGCGTAGAAACTTCGCCATGGAGAGCCGTGTAAAAAAAACCGCGCCGCAGCTCTTGAAGTCGAACTTGAGTCCACGCAAGATGGTGCACGTCGTAACCGCTGAACTGGACCCGTCTTCATGGCTTTGACCGTTATTTCCGCTTCCGGCGACGCCTACAGTGTCGGACGCATGATCGGAGAGGAGATCGCCGAGACCGTTCAGCGTGTCACCGTTCATAACGAGGAACTGGTCGCCGCCGAACAACGCTGGTCCGCTTCTCACTATCTCGATCAGTTGATCGCCGCGGCTCGGCGAACCTTTCCTCAATACGTGCGCGAACTGGAAGGCATGGCGGACGGTATGGGCATCACCTTCGCCCGCGCCTTTCTGTGGAACTGCCGTGGCGACCTGCACTGGCCGGACGATATCTCTCCCGCCGTCGCCGCCGGGCTCGGCGAGGGCTGCACGTCGCTGATCATTCCCGCCAATGATGAGCAGCCTGCCGTGATCGCCCATAACGAGGACGGGTCGGCGGATTATCACGAACATTGTTATTGGGTGTCGGTCAAACCTGACAAGGGGCCGACGTTCGAAAGCTTTCTTTATCCCGGCATGATACCCGGCCACACCATGGCGACCAACGGGGCGGGCATCGTCCAGACCATCAACAATATCCGCGTGCATGACCTTGGGCCGGGCCTGCCGCGTCATTTCGTTTGTCGTGCGGTGCTGGACTGCACAACAATGGATGAGGCGCTTGAGTTGTTAAAACGCACCGACCGGGCCGCCGGGTTCCACCACAATCTGGGGTCGGCGCGTGAAGGGCGGCTGGTTTCAGTCGAGGCCCCGGCCAGCGGCTATACGGCGCGGAAGGTAACCGCCAAGCCGGTTGCTCATGCCAACCATCTGATCGCCCCTGAACTGCGGGAAATTCCCCAGCACCTGACCCGGTCGTCCGACGTTCGCCAGAGCCGCGCCGATGAACTGCTGGACCGCAACGCGCTGGCGGAGGGAGGACCGACGCGCATTCTGTTTGATGCTCAACCGGGCCATGAAATATTGCGGACCCCCGGCGACGGCAATGACGACTACGGCAAAACGCTGGCGACGGGGGTGTTTGAGCTGCGCGCGGACAAGGTTTCGGTCACGGTTCATGATGGGCCGGAACACCGCAATATTCATTCTGTTCACATCGATTTGTAAGGGGCCTTCAATGCGCGATGAACGACGAGAAGGGGTCTGGCATGTACGGGCGCCGGCTGAGCCTGACGTGCCGCTGGTGCTGGACTCGCCTCACAGCGGCACCGATTTCCCCACCGATTTTCGGCCGGTGGCGCCCTTTGCCGATGTGCGGGCGCCGGAAGATTCGTTTATTCATGACATTCATTCGACGGCGCCTGACAAGGGGGCGGTACTGCTTCGCGCCCTGTTTCCGCGCATTTACCTGGACCCCAACCGCTCGGTCCAGGATCTCGATCCCGATCAAATCGAAGGTGACTGGCCGGAACCGCTGAAACCCGGAGTGAAAACCGCAGTTGGCACCGGGCTGATCTGGACCCGTGCGCCCAGCGATGCCGATCTCTATGAGCGCAAACTGACGGTTGCGGAAGTCAAACATCGCATTGATACCTACCTGCGTCCGTATCAGGCCAAGCTGAAGGATGAACTTGACCGGATGTTCGCGCATTTCGGCGGCGTCTGGCATGTGAACTGCCATTCCATGCCGCGGTTGACGACAAAACGCAGCCCGGAACGCAAGGCCGGTCTGCTGCGTCCGGATTTTATCATTGGAACGCTGGACGGCGACGCGGCAGGGGAGGAGTTCACCGAACTGACGCGCGCCACCCTGGCGTCGTTTGGCTATGATGTGCGGGTCAATGAACAGTTTAAGGGGGTTGAGCTTATCCGCGCTTTCTCCGACCCGGCTCAAAACCGTCACAGTCTGCAGATTGAAATCAATCGCGGCCTGTACATGAATGAGCAGACGGGCTGGCAAAACGACACCTATGAGACCCTGAAAGGGCACATGGACGAACTGATTGGCGTACTGGCGGACTATGCGGGAACACAGGCGGAAAAATAGAACCCGGGTTGACGCGAGGCTTATTCGACCCGGCGCAAGTTCCCGCGAATCAGTTTCTGAATTTTACCGTTGCGGACCCGCGAAAATTCCAGGGCCATGCCGCTTTTAACAAGCCGCCTTTTGTACGTCTGGATTTCATAACCGCCGTCTTCGAAAATCAGCAGCGAATTGACGGTCATCGTCATGCCATCAATGATCGCCCAAACATAGGGAGCCCCCTTTAGGGGGTCGAGGGGGATTTCCTGGCCAAACTTGTCTTTACCCATGGCCGAGCCGAAAATGCCGTCGCGCCCGCTTGAGCGGAAGTTGATCGAAAAGGTCGATGTTTTTGACTTGCCGCCGGTGCGGTGGGTAAGGGTGCTCCAGGTGATATTAAACCCCCGCTTGTAGGGGCCGATCTTGACATCAATGTCGCGTTTAAACTCCGCGCCCGCCTGTCCCTCTTCGGATTTGCCGACAAAGTGACCATAAAATTTTTCGAAGTCAGCGCCAGCAAAGCTTTTGACCGGCAAGAGGACCACGACCTGTAACAGGACGCATACCATCACAGTTTTGATTTTCATTCCTCACCTCGCGGAATTAAAGGCGCGAATGCAGCCATTAATCAGTGTAGCTCTTAATATAGTCACTATTTCACCCGACAGTACCAACAAGCGTGTGATTCGGCTAAAATGATTCGACACGCACGTTACGCCAAGCCAGACGCCTGCGCCAACAGCTCATACGAACGCCGCCGATCCGCCTGCTCATGGGTCCAGGTGAGGACGACAACCTCATCAATGTCGTAACGACCGGCGAGGGCCCGGAGCTTGCCCGCCACCTGATCGCCCGATCCGATCAGCGCCGTTTCCCTGAGCTGGTCATAACGGATCTGCTGGGTTCGGCTAAACGCGTAATCCTTGACGGCTCTCGGCGCTTCCAGGGGCCGAAGATCACCCTGATCGCGGGTGATTTTGCAATACGCCCGAGACGAGAACAGGAACTCGGCCTCAAGCTCGGTTTCAGCCGCCAGCGCCCAGACGCAGACATTGGCCTCGGGCGTCGGGTGGCGTTCGCTGGGTCGGTAATTCTGGCGATAAATATCCAGCGCGCGTTCGACCCCCATGCCGTCGGTGATGAAATGGGCAAAGCTGTAGGGCATGCCCAAATGCGCCGCCAGCTGAGCGCCGAAGTCCGATGTGCCGAGCATCCAGACGTCCGGCGAACTGGCGCTCTGCGGATGGGCGCCGAGGCCCTGATGCGGGTGGCCGTCAACCAGCGGCTGGCCCGATACCCAGGCGATCAGATCACGGACATTTGCCGGAAAGTTTTCCGCATCGATGTTGGCATTCGGATTAAGGGCATAGGCCGTCTTGCCGTCGGAACCGGGGGCCCGACCGAGGCCTAAGTCAATGCGCCCCGGCGCGATGGCGTCCAGGACCCGGAACTGTTCGGCGACCTTCAACGGCGTGTAATGGGGCAACATCACCCCGGCGCTGCCAATGCGGATGCGGTCCGTCACTTGGGCGATGGCGGCGATCATGATTTCCGGCGCGGTGCCGACGATGGTCGGGTGGCAGTGATGTTCGGACACCCAGAAGCGATGATACCCCAGAGCCTCACAAAATTTCGCCAGCTCAATGGTATCGCGAATCGCCTGATCCTCAGGCAACCCCGCCGCTGCGGTTGATTGGTCGAGCACGGAAAGTTTAAACATTTTTCTCTCCGGGCAGGGGCCGGGTCAGGAACCGGCATCCAATGTTAGTCACTGAATCCAACGATTTTTTTGAGGTCTTGGACTTTCTTTTTTGTCGCTTCGTTCACGGTGCTTCCGACCTCGTCAGCCATACATTCCACCAAATTTTCTGTGCGCTCTATTGTTCTGGAAAATGCACTCGCAAGCCTTAAGGCCGTATCAGGGTCGATGTTCGACCCAGGGGATATGACTCCAACCAAAGAATCAAAGTCCCTTTCAAGAGCTTGAATATAGTGATCAAAATTCACGGCAGCTTCCGTAGCCTTCTCGGAAAGCGCCCCAACGTTTGATCCGAGGGTCACGTATATCGCTCGGCGACTTGGATAGATAAGGCTAATTTTCCTTACCGGTACACTGCCTGATTTTTTACTAATCTTGGTCAACACTGTATGCCCCGCCGTCAAAAACTTAAGCGTATGAAACATCTCATTCATGAGAGCGTTCGCAACTTTGTATTTTTCCGCCTTTTTACGGAAGTGCTCTTGAACAAAAAATGCCCCCAGTCCAAGAGCAGAGGCTAAAAAACCACCGAAGACTGTATTCCAAGTTTCCATGAATACAATTTTATCCCGGGAGGACGAATACACAATCGAAAACGAGCCATGCCACGCAAACCACCCAGTCTCTCAAGGCAGATTTTTCCGATACATTTCATACCCTTCAAACATCGCCATTAAATGAGTACATTCCTATCATAAACTTGCTATACAGTGGAGAGGGACCGAGCGGTTGGCGTCGGAGCGTCAGGTGACCGGGTCACCGAGGGGGCGAATTCGAAAAAAAACCCGCTGAATTTTATGAGTCGGTGCGGCGGCTGGCGGATGGACCGTATGTGGCGCTGTTCGAGCACAAAATCTAGCCGGGGTTCACAGTCTAGAGGAACAAGATTTCAAGAGTTAAGATGGAGGCGGGGTCATGAGGGGACTGCATTATTTGCCTATGACTTAGCGTAGCACGGCGTGGACGCGGGTCCGCCAGCCTTAACCACCAAAGCGTTGTGTGAACGCCTATGACGGTAAAAATCTTTTTGAAAGCAATAGACATACAAACAATCAATACCCAAGCACCTCTAATCCCTTGGATATAAGGTCGCCAAGATTTCGTTTGCCCATCATATATTCAATGGACCCGTCACCATCATGCGGGGCCGCATACTTTTTGCAAGCCCACCAATCCTCTTCGGATTCAATTTTCTCACCGCCACCAACCCACATTAAAGCTTTCACTTCAGTCAATTGCGCGCGATTGAAATGGGATAAAAAACCAAATAACGCCCAGCGTTCATCCAGATCGAGACTTCCTTGGAGCCAATCACTAGTCATTGTTTGCAAGTCTAGAGGCTCACACGGTTCCCGTCTGTTTCGTTCATCCCACTCTAGGGATGCAGCACGATATTTATTTGCAAGATCTACAGTGCGGCGTGCGCCTTCTTGAGAAATGGCTTCAAGCAATGTTATACCTTTTTCAAATGGATTTAATCTCGAACGTTAAGTGTAACACGATAGATTTCACAACCGAACTAGAAACGCGCATATTGACATCAAACATTCCCACAAACGCATTCCCGAAACAGCAAAACGACGAGACACAGAAATGAACAATTATGCGGCACTCAGGCCGCTATCTCCCGCTCGAAGTGCCATTATGGTCTCCCCCTGTAAAGGCAATTTGACGGCAAAGCGGGACAGTGAGAGGAACCGAAAATGATTGATAAAGCGCTTTATATGATCGGTCACCACTGGGGTTGGAAGCCAGCATAGATGCAGATTCAATTATGCGCTCTATCTAATCACACTGATCATAACTTAAGGCGACAAAAAATGTCGATATGTTTTTTGCCAACCACAAAGGAACCATCCCGCGCAAACCAGCCAGGCTCTCAAGGCAGAATTATCCGATATATTTCATATCCTCAATCACCGTCATAATATGAACATATTCCTATCGTAAACTTGCCGCACAGTGGAGAATAGCTGAACGTTTAGCCTCCGCTGTCTGTCCCTGAAGCCGGTAGATTTCAGGGAAGTGCTGGATTGTCATTTTGAAGATTTATTTATTGACCGGCGCGTCGTGCTGGCGGTGAATTTTGGATAGGGGTATCCACGATTACAATTCTGCGGATCGCCGGAAAAGACGCACGAAAGCACACAAAAACGCACATTCCGAGCTATGAACACCTCGTTTTCTGGTTGCGCGACGATGTAGGGATTGCAGTGATTTGTGGTGTTTTTGGTGATCTAACGATGATCATGCCGCCAGCTTCACCCCCACCCCGGCCCTCCCCCCTCAAGGGTGAGGGAGCTTGATAGAAGTCTCCCAACCATCACCTAAATTCCCTCCCCCCTGGAGGGGGAGGGTCAGGGTGGGGGGGCCGGATCGGCACACATTAATTCCCGTCAGGTATCTCCGGGCCGGTGCCGGGTCAGGTTTCCGCGTCGGCCTCGGCGAACACCTGTTTAACCCGGCGCATGGTGTCCAGGGCTGCGGGCATGCCGCAGTAAACGGCGGTTTGCAGGGCCGTTTCGACGATTTCTTCGCGACTGCAACCGTTGTTCAGCGCGCCTTTGAGGTGAACCTCCAGTTCATGTGGTCGATTTAGCGCCGTCAACATGCCAATGTTGACCAGGCTGCGGGTCCGTCGATCCAGCCCCGGTCGGGCCCAGATGGCCCCCCAGCCGTATTCGATGACCAGATCCTGCAACGGTTTTGTTAATTCGTCCGCCTGGGCGAGGGAACGATCAACATGGGCGTCGCCGAGGACTTCGCGGCGCGCCTTCATACCGGCTTCGTATTGCGCGTTGCTCATCACGACTCTCCCGGCTGCGGGCCGTCGTAACCGGCGACGATGAGCAGGTTCATGTCGGCAGCATCTTCGCGGATGGCTTGGGCTTTTTGGTAGGCGTCGGACTGGTAGCAGGCGACGGCTTTTTCGTAGCTGTCGAACTCGATCACCACGGTACGCGATTTAAAGGTTCCTTCGACAACCTCGCCGTCGCCGCCACGAACCAGAAAGCGGGCGCCAAATTCGGCGAACGGTTCGGCGTTGGCTTCGATGTATTTTTTGTAGGTCTCGGGGTCAGTGATATCACCGTTGCCGATCCAGTATCCTTTTGCCATGTGGGCAGCTCCTGTGTTTTGGGGTTAGATCAGATTGTCGCTGAATTTACGCAATCGGCAATGCCGTTTTATAGGTCACCTGTTTGAGCGCGAAGCTCGATTTGATCGAGGCGACGCCGGGGATGCGGGTCAGGTGGTCGAGCAAAAATCGTTCGTATCCGGCGAGGTCGGCGGCGACGACGCGCAGCAGGTAATCGGCATCGCCGGTCATCAGGTAACATTCCATGACTTCCGGTCGTGCTCGGATGGCGTCTTCGAACTGTTCAAGCGCCGTCTCGACCTGTTTTTCCAGAGACACACTGACAAACACACTGACCGGCAAACCCAGCGCGTTCTGATCAACGAGCGTGACGTATCCCTTGATGACGCCGCTGTCTTCCAGATTGCGGACCCGGCGCAGGCAGGGCGACGGCGACAGGTTAACCCGGTCCGACAGGTCAACATTGGTCAAGCGCGCGTTGTCCTGAAGCAGATGCAGGATTTTCTGATCGATTTCTTTAAGTTGGGAAACTGGCATGAGTCACCTGATGGTAGTCTTAAATATTATAAAGGTTGCCAAAGTGAACCCCGAATCAGCTGAGAACGCAAGGACATGCCCTGGTGTCCGGCGCTACACTAACGCTCAAATCGTAATGAGGTAAAATAATGTCAGCCGTTGTCGATTTCCCCGCGCCAATTTCCGAAAATATCACCAGTCCGCAGAAGCTGGCGCAGCTGAAGGAGCTCAATAAAAAGGTTCTGTGGCTGTCGAGCTGGATGATCCATAACGCCAATCATCTGCGCCCGGCCCGTGACGGCCTGAAGGTCGGCGGCCATCAATCGTCCTGCGCGTCGGTGTCGACCCTGATGTCGGCGCTGTATTTCGATATCCTTAGGCCCGATGACCGGGTCGCGGTTAAACCGCACGCCGCGCCGATTTTTCATGCCATTCAGTACCTGTTCGGCAATCAAACACTGGAGCAGATGCAGAATTTCAGGGCCTTTGGCGGGGCCCAGTCCTATCCGTCCAGGACCAAAGACGGTGATGATGTTGATTTTTCCACGGGCTCGGTCGGGCTTGGGGTCGGGGTCACGCTGTTTGCCTCATTGATCCAGGATTATGTGCGCCAGAAAAAATTCGGCTCCGAAGAGCTGACGCCGTCCCGGATGATTGCGGTCATGGGTGATGCCGAACTTGATGAGGGCAACATCTATGAAGCCCTGCTGGAGGGCTGGAAACATGATGTCAGGAATCTGTGGTGGATTGTCGATTATAACCGCCAGAGCCTGGACGGCGTGGTCAACGATTTTCTGTTTCAGAAGATCAAAAGCTTTTTCGAAACCGTCGGCTGGAAGGTGGTTAACCTCAAATACGGAAAACTTCAGCAACGGGCCTTTGGCGGGCCGGCGGGCGCTGTGTTGCGCCGCTGGATCGATGACTGCCCCAATGATCTCTATTCGGCGATTACCTTTCAGGGCGGCGCTGCGTGGCGTCAGCACCTGAGCACCGACCTGAAAGGCACCAAGGGGCTGAAAACCTTTCTCGACTCCCATGATGATGCGGCGCTGCATGAGATTATGACCAATCTGGGCGGGCACGATATGGAAGCCGTGCTGGAAGCTTTTCGCGAGGCCGAAGGCGACGATACGCCGACCTGCTTCGTCGCCTATACGATCAAGGGTTATGGTCTGCCGCTGGCCGGACACAAGGACAACCATGCGGGCCTGATGACACCCGATCAGATGGACATGTTCAAGCGCGCCAATTCGGTTGAAGACGGCGAAGAATGGGCACCGTTTTCGGGACTGGATGCGGACCCCGACCAGTTGACGGAATTTCTTAAAGATGCGCCATTCCGGGCCCGCCCGGCGGCATCGCGTCGTGCGCCGGTTATTCCGGTGGCGCCGATTAATCTGGGGCGGGAGGCCAAAACCTCAACCCAGGTGACCTTTGGCAAGATCATGAACGCCCTGGCCAAACGCAACGATGACCTGTCGGCACGGATCGTCACCACGTCGCCGGACGTGACGGTATCGACCAACCTGTCCGGATGGGTCAATTCCCGCGGCCTGTTTAAACGCCAGCAGCACGCCGATGCGTTCCGCGAACAGAAAGTGGTCTCGCCAATCAAGTGGGAGAAATCCCCCGACGGTCAGCACATCGAGTTGGGCATTGCCGAAAACAACCTGTTTCTGATGCTGTCAGCCATGGGATTGTCGGAACAATTGTTTGGCGAGCGCCTGCTTCCCGTCGGCACTCTGTATGATCCGTTCATTTCCCGCGGCCTGGATGCCCTGAATTACGCCTGTTACCAGGACGCACGCTTCATTCTGGTGGCGACGCCATCGGGCATCACGCTGGCCCCCGAAGGCGGAGCGCATCAGTCCATCGCCACACCGCTGATCGGCATGGCCCAGGATGGTTTGGCGGCGTTCGAGCCGGCCTATGGAGACGAGCTTCAGGCCATCATGGAATGGAGCTTCGATTATATTCAGCGTGACGGCTCCGGCACTTCGGAAATCCAGTGGTTGCGTGACCGGGAAGGCGGGGCGGTTTATCTTCGCCTGTCGACCCGCACACTTGAACAACCCGACCGCAGCCTTGACGAGCAGACCCGCCAGAATATCCTGGCCGGTGGATACTGGCTCAAACCCCCGGCAGCGGGAAGCGACCTCGCCATCATCTACACCGGGGCGATAGCACCAGAAGCCCTCGAGGCGTGGACACGGCTTCAGGACGAAGCACCCGGCGCAGGGGTGCTTGCCGTGACGTCGGCGGATCGTCTGAACGCGGGCTGGAATGCCGCCCAGCGGGCGCGGCAGAATGGCGAGGATCAGGCGGTTTCCCATGTCGAACGCCTGTTGAGCCCACTCGCCCGCCAGGCCGGGCTGGTCAGCGTCATAGACGGTCACCCGGCGACGCTGGCCTGGATAGGGGCGGTCCGGGGGCAGCGTACGGAGAGCCTAGGGGTTGAACATTTCGGTCAGTCCGGCACCCTCGATGATCTTTATGCCAAATATCGCATCAACGCCGACGCCATCATCAACGCCTGTCGTTCCGTACGCCGAAACCGGGTGAAGGGAGCGCCGAAACTAGGGCGGGAAAGCCGCTCCTGAACCCGGTTGCTCAAGTCCGGCCGGGGCAAAAGCATGGAGATTTTATCTGAAATGAGGAATATCCGCGGATATTTCATATTTTCATCGCGGGCAGTCGATTCTAGACGCCACATGTTGCATTTCTCAGTCTAACGAATTCAATCTATGCGATTCTCCAGAGGTTGGAAAATTAACCATTGCGATTCAGATTCAATTAACGACTCACCGCCTAAACTGGGTTCAGCAATCAAATGGACGACGGAGATTTCGATCCATGACCCAGAACGGCAACACAAGATACCCCAAACCCATCAGGGACGACGCCAGACAGCTATTTCTGATGGTTCATGCCAAGCTACCGGAAGAACTGGTAGGCTCCAGAATGGAGCGCGAATCCTATCTGGACCATGTCAGTAGCGAAATACTGCTGGCCTCTCAATTTCCCCAGTCCCGGCCCTGAACCGACCCATCCCCACAACCGGGGCCAGGACACGGCGCCTATCTGACGGTCATCCCCACCTTCGACCGCCGGATAGGTGCTTTTTTTGGAAAATTTCACAAAACTGAACGGAAACCTTCATAAAAATGCAAAATATATTGCACTGCACAAAAAAAATTGATGCATCGTGAATCGGTTTCGTGTATATGAGTGCCTCTATTTAATTGAGGGATATCATGGTGAACCTAGATTTGTTACACTATATTACTGACTCAGCTGCTGGTTTGATCAAGCGGGCTGAGAAAGCTACGCCGGCAATGGCGAAAGTATTTTTGGATGAAGCTGAAGAGCTTCTTTTATTGGGCGCGAAGTTGAATGAGCGCCGTAAATTGGCAATGGAAATGGTGAAGGAAGCGGCCTAATGTCTTCAAGACGAGTTGATACAAAAAAACCGGAATCTGATCGTGAACACGTTCAGAAAACCCGGAAGTGCCTGATGTGTTCTGGACAATTTGTTTCGCATCACATTGGTGAACGGGTTTGCCCGTCCTGCAAGGAAACCACGGTGTGGCGCTCTGGCGGTATTGCCGCCTGACAGAGTTGGTTCTTCTGTTCCCGGGAGTAAAATCCAGGGAAGATTTTCCGCAGGACCGGACGTTTCTAATAGGGAGCATATCGCTCCCTATTGACGTATCTGGGCTCTAGCATTACATCGGGGCTATGAATATTTCAAATATACATAGTGAAACTACCGTCGCCAATCCGCTACCCAAGGATTGCGGCGCGGCCAAATTCACGATCGGCACTCAGGTCAAGCATCGGATATTCGGGTTTCGCGGCGTAATTTTTGACGTTGATCCATCGTTCGGCAATTCAGAGGAGTGGTATCAGGCCATTCCCGAGGAAGTGCGTCCGCGCAAAGACCAGCCCTTCTATCACCTGTTTGCTGAATCCCAGGACAAAGCGCCCTACGTGGCCTATGTTTCCGAACAGAACCTCATTCTGGATGGGGATAGCGACGACCCGATTTACCATCCGGAAATGGATGAATATTTCGAAGACATGATAGATGGGCGGTTTGTTTCCAGAACCAGACTGAATTGAGTGTCTGAAGGACACGATATTCAGCTGACGCAGACCCGATCCATCAGGCGTGACATGAAGGTCTCGCATTCCTCGATCTGACTAATTTCAATGAATTCGTTTGGCTTATGGGCCTGATTGATGTCGCCGGGGCCACAGACGACCGCCGGGATGTCGGCGCGTTTCTGAAACAGGCCCGCTTCCGTGCCGAAGGCGACTTTGGCGTGGTCATTGCGTCCGGCCAGGGCCTTAACAAAAGTAACCACCTCCTCATCAGCGCCGAGATCCAGGCTCGGCATGTCATTATAACATTCGATATCTATGCCCGTGTTGCGGTTGATTTCGCGCATCCTGGGTTCAAGGGTCTGAGTCGCATAATCCCTGATTTCCGCTTCGATGGCATCCGGGTCGTCATCGCCGATGTAACGGAATTCAAACTCAAACTGGCACTCTTTCGGTACGATGTTAAGCGCCGTGCCGCCCTGGATAGTGCCGGTATGAACGGTTGTATGGGTGACATCATACAATTCGTCAAACGGACCGCTATCTCCTATCCGGCGGGCCATGGTTTTCAGGTAGGCAATCAGTTCGGCAGCGTATTCGATGGCGTTGACGCCGGTCGGCGCCAGACTGGAATGAGCTTCAAAACCACGAACTGTTCCCCTGTAGGACCGCTTGCCCTTGTGCCCGACAACCACCTGCATGCTGGTCGGTTCCCCGATGATCGCCATGGCCGGTTTGACAGGAAGGGTGTTGATCATATCAATCATCCGCCTGACACCGATGCATCCGATTTCTTCGTCATAGGACAGGGCCAGATGCAATGGAGTCTTGAGCCCGCGCGACTGAAATTCAGGTAATAAGGCAAGCACGATGGCAATAAAGCTTTTCATGTCAGAGGTGCCGCGACCGAATAGCTTGGAATCTTTATGAGTAACCTCGAACGGGTCTGTATCCCAGTCCTGACCATCGACCGGTACGACATCGGTATGTCCCGACAGCATGACGCCGGGAATTTCCGGGTCGCCCAAGGTTGCGTACAGATTGGCTTTGGTGCCAGCCTCATTGTGAACTAGGGTGCTTTCTACATTCAGACCGGAAAGGTAGTCTTGGACAAAAGCAATCAATTCCAGATTCGATTCGCGACTTGTCGTGTCGAAAGAGATCAGCCTCTTGATCAGTTCGATACTTTTCGGATTTGCCATGGGGTCTCCAGCAGGTAGTTGACGAATGTAGCAGTGCTTGGCACAAGGTATTCGGATATAATCAAAATTGACGCATCACACAGAGTTTGCAAGCTTCCATATATGGATCAGAGCCAAAAATCCCGAATTCAAAAATTTCTGACGGCGCGGCGCTCGGAACAGTTCGCCTTTTTGGCGGCGATGATCCGTCAGCCTTCGGAGAACCCGCCCGGCGTCTGTCAGGGTCTGGCAACCGATCTTGCTGAGCGGCTAACGAGACTGGGGTTTTCGGTCAAAAAATACCCTGAACCGGAAGCCGGAATTGACATCAATGACAATGGCCTTGTCAACCTGGTCGTTCGCCATGAATTTGGTGACGGCCCGGTAATCGCGCTCGTTGCTCATGGGGACACGGCGGTCGTCGGTCCGGACTGGACGCGCGAGCCTTTTGGTGCCGAAATTGATCAGGGCAGGATGTATGGCCGCGGCGCAGTTGCATCGAAGGGCACACTGGCGGCCTACGTATATGCCCTGCTGGCGATGCGTGACCACGTCGAAGGGCTGCATGGGGCGATTGAACTGCATATTTCTTTTGATGGCGAAACCGGGGGGGATCTGGGCTGCCGCTGGTTGGTGGCGAACAAGCTGGTCGCGCCAGACATGGTGATCGCGTCAGGGACAACACATAACCTGATTACCACCGCAAAGGGGTTTCTGCTTCTTGAAGTGGAAATCAAGGGGCGCTCGGCCCCGGCGTCATTGCCCGAAGCGGGGATCGATACGCTTGAAGCCGCCGCCAAGGTCATGTCCGCCATTTATGACCTTCGCGCGGATTACCGGAAAATCAGATCCAGGGTTGATGGCATCGGGTCACCCAGCATCGTCATCTCGCAAATCCGTGGGGGCGAGAGCAGTAGAACTGTTGGCGGTCGCACGCTGATCAATATTGACCGTCGATTGATACCAGGAGAAGACCCGTCGAAGGTGGAAAACGACCTGACCACGCTGATCGGAACCAGTGTCGTTCAGGTGCCGGGGGTGGTGTGCAAGGTGCGTCGCAAGGGGTTGTCGCTGCCCATGATTCCGCACAAGAACACCGACAGACTGATTGACGCTTTCCAGCGTCATGCACCCGATGTAATGGGGGCTCAACTGGAAATTGCGGGTACGCCACTGGATACCGACGGGCGTCACTATGCCAACGCGGGAATTCCTACCGTGCTTTACGGTGTTGGTCCAAAAGACTCAGGTGAGGCCGGTGTTGGCGGTCCGGACGAGGCCTTGTTGCTTGATGACCTCAGGTGTTCGACGGAGCTTTTGGTGTATACCCTGTCCGATTTACTGAACCCTGAAACCAGTTAATCGCGCAAGCCGTATCCCGCAGAAAACGGCAGGCTCAGATTGAAAATCTTTCTCAGCTCTTCGCAAGACCGGACGGTTTTGATTTCGGTCATGGAGGTGTCCGGTTGTTCGCCGCCAAATCCGTCCAGTAACGTAATTCTGTCGTCTCCGATTTTGATTTGGCGAAAAACGGGTGTTCCGAACGCCGTGTGAACACCGTGAAACGCGGTCTCGTTGAATTGCAGGACGCGCGCCCCGGCATTGTCCTGCAGGCGGAACATGCCCAGGCCCAGGCTGGAGGGTTCTCTTTCCCCGAATCTGGGCGTCGCATGGGCAAAAGTTGAACGATAGGCATCGCGAAGTTTGGGGTCTGCCGTGTAGATGTAAGAGCCAGGGTCGGCGAGCCAGTCTTGACCGTCAATTTGAAGCTCTATGGAAAGCTGATCGTTGTGCGCGTGGCCGCCACGGCCACATTGTCCGATCTGGCCGCAGCGCACGGACAGAAACAGGCGCGCTGAGCGCCAGATGAACAACCCGAAATCGGGGAAGCTGATGGGCGACAGGTTTTGTAAAGCGGACGCGTCTGGAAGGATGATTTCAATTTGGGTCTGTTGCGTCGCAACGCTCTGGTCCAAGGGTTCATCAATGAAGGCCGGTCTGGCGAGTTGGGGTGTGTCCAGGGAAATCCGGCGGCCTGCCAGGGAGTAAACGATTCGCCGTTCCATAGCAAAATCCGGCTCTGAAAACGCCGAAAGATCTTCCCGCCCGAACAGCCCATTGATGGCGGCGACGGTGGCCCGGTGATCCAGTGCGCTGCCCTGCGGACCCAGTCTGATGAAACGTCCGTTGTCATTATCACCAATCTGGACGATACAACCATCCGGTTTGGTAACGCTCATGCTGAATTCCGCCATTTTTTGTAATCCGATGAAATGCTGTTTAGGGAACGGCCCGAAACGATCATTCCAGTCGGCAATGCCGGACGAAAGGGTGGGGTGGTAACGCCATGACGAAGGGGAAACTTTGGCAAGCGCTGTTCGACGGGAGGCGGGTAGGCCCAGGATTGCGGCGGTGGCATAGACCACCATTTCGGCGGAAAGACGATGATAACTGGTCGAGCCTTCAAAGTTGGCGCCATCGTCAAGAAACTGAAACTGGGTTTCCTGTATCAGTTCCTGTACCGCGAATGCCAGCCAGGCGTCAGTTTCTTCCTCTTCGGGTAGAAAGGCGGCGATGATGGCAAGCCCGGCTATATTGGCCAGATAATGGTTCCCGCGATCCAGCTCTCTCCATTCCAGGTTCCGGACAATATGGCGAGCGTGAGCGCGAATGCTGGCGACAAGCTCACCCTGGAAGGAAGACTCGAAAGGCTTGCCTTTAGCGCGGATCAATTCGAACGCCATGACCATGTTGGTCGCGCGGATGGCGACATCCATGGTGCAGACCCAGTTCACGCCCCAGCCCGGAGGATTGGCGGCTATAAAATCCAGGCATTCATCTTCATACTCTTTTCGGTATCTGTTTTGATTGGAGCCCGGGTTTGCCAGCCCCAGTGAGGGCAGGTGTTGAAGGCGCGCCAGCTCCCACGGAACCTTGATATCAACCCCAGACTCATGTCCATACAGTATGGAACTGGAGACGACATTTTCCGGCCAGCGATACCCTGATTTGAAGTCCACATGCCAGTCGATGGGGGCATAGTCTGCAGAAATCAGCTTGCGAATCTGCTCTGCCCGTTTGCAATTTCCGGGATTCAGGCGTCTGACGAGGGCGCCGTCAGCAGTGTCAAAGGACTGAGGTGCAAATTTATGCGCCTCAAATCCGGGTGCCCTCATGCCATAATCCACTCTGACGAGGCCTGAGCCCAGTAAATCGAACCGGTGATCAATGATGGGTTGCAAATTTTCCTGGAACTGGGCGGGTGAGGATACCGTAGACACGGTTTCCGGCAACAGCCGGTGGGGTTCCGTATCGGGTTCCGCTGGCAGATAGGAGCAGTCACCGGCATGTCTGGCGGTATCCATTGACCCGGAGAGTAAGCGCCGCGCATAACGCATGCCCCCGCGAAACGCCACCTGCGGACTGAGACTGAAGGCGTATTTGATAAGGTGACCAATACCCATAGAGGACAGGCTAATGCGAAAAGTCGAGTTGACAAGTTTATAGCCTGCCCGGTTGAAGAGCAGGCACGGGCAAACCCGAGTTACATATTGTGCCAACGCCTGAGCTGGCTTAGCTTCGCCACCATCGCTTAGGTTCAATCAGGGTAACGACATGCGGGTTATTATCAATGCCATTTCCGCCAATACCGGGGGAATCGTTACCTATACGTCGAACTTGATTGAATTTCTTGGCGATGGGGATTTTGAGGCGATTGTCTATGTTCCCCACGCCTTTGATGTCAGCAAAATCAGCCACCCCAAGGTGACCGTTAAACGGGTTCCGGTTAAGAGATTTTACGGCGCCGTCCACCGGTTTTTATGGGAGCAGATCTCCTGGCGGGGGATCGTCAGAAAAAGCGGCGCGGATGTACTTTATTCATCGGCGAACTATGGCGTTCTGTTTCCTCCCGTTCCACAAATTCTTCTGGTTCAGGGGGAGATTTATCTGAATCCCGTCTATAGGGAAAAGGTCCTGCCACACCTGAATTTGCGAGAACGGGTTTCCGCCTTTCTGCGGCGTAATCTGATGCTTTATTCGGCACGGCATTCTGACGTAACAGTTTTTCCCTCCGATGTCGCATTACAGGCGGCGCTGGATTATGGCCCGGATATTGTCGGCAATTCAGTCGTCAATTATCTCGGTGTGAATCCGCGCTTCAGTACCGGTAATGAACGCCGGTTGTGGCGGACGGATGGACCTGTCCGCCTTCTGTATGTTTCCGTGTACTATCCCCATAAAGACCCTGTGACGCTGGCCGAGGCGACGCGTGTGCTGAACGATCAGGGCATGCCCACCAAATCTCGAATCACGATGGAGCCGCACGATTTCGCGCCATGGCCGTCCAATCGCGCCGAACTGGAGACCTTGCAATCAGGCCGTTACGCCGACTGCCTCACATTAGGTAGAATTGATCATGAAAAATTGAACGCGACCTTGTCCGAATATGATGCATTCGTGTTTCCATCCATGGCGGAAACATTCGGGTTTCCCATGATCGAAGCCATGCGCGCTGGAATTCCGCTGATTGTTTCCGACATTCCCATCCATCACGAAATTTGTGGGGACTCCGCTCTCTATTTTGAATTGGGTAATCCGGTGGACCTGGCGAAGCGGGTTGGGGAACTGGATCGAGATGCGGAACTCAGGGAGCGCATGATTAAATCGGGACAAAAGCGTGCAGGTTCCATGTTTACCTGGGAACGACATATTGCTCAGTTTAAGCAGACGGTATCCGCGATTATGGAGCCGCGCCAGTTCAGGCTGCTGATCAATGGCCTGCATGCCCGAACCGGCGGCGGCGTCACTTATTTGCGTAATATGCTGCCTCTACTGGCCAAGGAACCGGATGTTGAGGTTCATTTGTGCGCCCACGAGGATCAAAAAGAAGTTCTCCCGATAGACATTGAAAACGTTACCTATCATTTTCTCAACTTCCGTCGGGGATTCTGGAACGTCCTGTGGCGCGAGCAGATCGACCTTCCGGACCTGGCGCGGAAAATCTCCGCCAGTGTAACATTTTCACCGGCAAATTATGGCCCGGTTTTCGCCCGTAACTCTGTCGTCATGGTTCGTAACGCCGTCAGCGTCGGGTTCGTCGAACGGCGCCCCTTGAAACTGGCGTATTGGGCCTTGTTGTATCTCGCGACACTCGCGTCGCTTGCGACCAGTAAGGGTGCGGTGGCCGTTTCCGGCTATGCGCGCAAGGTCGGTACGGGCGCGCTGTGGGGGTTGTTAAGGCGGCGTATTACCGTTGTGCCACACGGTGTGAATGCATCATTTTCCGTGAAGCCCGACATTGAACGCGAAGAGAATTTTGTTCTGGCCGTGTCCGATATTTACGTTCAAAAAAACTTTTCCAACTTGTTGCTGGCGGTTTCGGGATTGTTGGGAAAACACCCTGATTTGCGCCTGAAGATCGCGGGTCGCCCGGTCGATCAGGAATACCTCCAGACGTTAAAGCAGCTTATCGCCGACAAAGGACTTGAGAAAAACGTCGAATTTCTTGGGCATCTGGATGTAACTGAGCTTTGTGACATGTACCAGAGATGCAGTGTTTTTGTTTTCCCTTCAACCGTTGAAACCTTCGGTAACCCGTTGGTTGAAGCCATGGCCTGTGGTGCGCCAATCGCCTGTTCGGACGCGGCGGCCATGCCGGAAGTTCTGGGCGATGCGGGCTTGTATTTCAATCCGGCCGATGTTGGAAACATGGAACAGATTCTGGATCAATTGTTGAGTGATTCTCCATTACGCGAGGAATATGGTAAAAAGGCATCGCAGCGGGCGAGGCAGTATTCCTGGAAAGCAACTGAACAACGCACTTTGGAGGTCCTGAAATTAGCCGGACGCTGATCATTAGTCTGCCGCCCGAGATATTTGGCGGGGTTGGGACGATGACGCAAATCCTTGCCGACCATCTTCGCGATCAGGGCCATCGGGTGTGTATTGCGTTCCCTGCAACCAGAAGCCATCGTCCGGTCCGCAATGCGGTTCCTTTTCTCCGTCGGCCTTCTGTTCGCCATGAAACCGCCTTTAACGGGCACGATTGCGCTGCCGTGGGCACATTTTTTCCGGAGCTGGAATATACCTACAGCAGGTGGTCTGAACTTTGGCAATCGCTGATCGACGCCCACGATTATCATGTGGTCGTGAGCGGGACGCCAGTGATGGCTGCGCCCCTTGTCGAAGCTGGGGTTCCTCATCTGGTATGGTGTGCAAGTGACGTTTCAGGGGATCGGATTGACCGGCAGAAGGCTTACGCCCTGGCGCGCCGATTGTTCGACCGTTTCCTGGTAACGCCCAACTTGCAATCACAAGAGCGTCAGGTGCTGAGTGGCAATGGCCGGGTCATGACAATCAGCCCATTCTCCATGCAGTGCCTGAAGGAACGTTCGGGCCTTCCACAACCCGTTTTGGGGATATTGAATATTCCAACGGATATGGATTTCTTCCACCCGCCGAAGCATCACACGCCTGGTTGGAAACTAGGGTTTGCCGGGCGTCTTTCCGACCCAAGAAAGAACGCGGGTCTGCTGCTGGATGTGGTTGCCGAACTCACCAAAAAGGGGAGGGACGTCACACTTGGGTTAACCGGAGAGGAGACGGCCGAGCTCAATGCGGAAATTGAGTGTAGAGGATTGGATGGCCGCGTGGCTTTTTCCGGTATGCTGAGCCCGTCAGAACTGCGGGCTTTTTATCAAGATCTTGATGTTTTCGTCATCCCGTCGTTACAGGAAGGGCACGCCATCGTCGGTATCGAGGCCATGGCCTGTGGCGTGCCGGTTGTTTCGACCCGATGTGGGGGGCCGGAGGCATATATTCGAAATCGTGATAACGGATATCTCAGCGGATTTGATGTTGAAGAATTGGCAAATTACATTGAGGATATTTGTGGCACATCGGGGGTCCGTAAAACAATGTCAGAAAATGCGCGCAGAACTGTTGTCGATGCATTTGGAATGCCGAAATTCGACCGGCAGGTGGAACAGGTGTGGCACGAAACCTTCGGGAGTGATGTATAGATGTTTGCGAAAAATCAACACCTCCAATCGAGTGAATCAGAATGAAAAAGGCGATTATTTCAGGAATTACCGGACAGGACGGCTCCTATTTGGCGGAGCTGCTGTTGGACAAGGGGTACGAAGTCCACGGAATCATCCGTCGGGCGTCCAATTTCAATACCCAGCGTATAGATCATATCTATCAGGATGACCATGACCCGGAAGCCAGATTGTACCTTCACTATGGCGACCTGTCCGATAGTTCCGGTTTGCAGAGTTTGGTCAAGAATATTGAACCTGACGAGGTATATAATCTGGCTGCGCAATCTCATGTGCGGGTGAGTTTTGATCAATCGGAATATACTGCCGATGTGGTTGCGACCGGTACACTCAGATTCCTGAATGCTGTTCGTGATCATATGGACGCCACCGGTAAAATCGTAAGATTTTATCAAGCGTGTAGTTCAGAGATGTTTGGCATGGCGTCCCCACCACAGAATGAAAATACGGCCTTTCATCCCCGCAGCCCTTACGCCGTTTCCAAGGTTGCCGCATATTGGTACGGGGTCAATTACCGTGAAGCCTATGGCATGTTTATCAGTAATGGTATTCTGTTTAACCATGAAAGCCCGCGCCGTGGCGAAACCTTCGTCACGCGGAAAATCACCCGTGCCGTGGGGCGCATAGCCTGTGGGCTGCAGAAGACTCTTTACATGGGTAACCTGGACGCCAAACGCGACTGGGGTTACGCCGGGGATTATGTTCAGGCGATGTGGCAAATGTTGCAGCAGGATAAAGCCGACGATTTCGTTATTGCCACGGGTGAGGTTCATTCAGTTGAGGACTTCCTGTCCGAGGCTTTCTTGCTGCATGGGCTGGATTGGAAGGACTTCGTTGAATTCGATCCCCGGTATTTACGGCCATCAGAGGTCGGTCATTTGGCGGGTGACTGCAGCAAGGCCGCGCGAGAACTGGGCTGGTCAGCCAATGTCCGGTTCAAGGCTCTTGTGAAGATGATGGTCGATCACGACGTTGCATTGGCAGAGCGTGAGAAAAAGCGGATTGATGCGGGACTTTCTTGAAGGTTCACTGATTTGATGAATAAGTTGTCGTGAAAAGAGCACTCATTACAGGCATATCCGGTCAGGACGGGGCCTATCTGGCTCAATTTCTGCTGAGAAAGGGATATGTTGTTTATGGAACATCTCGTGACCACCAGAGAAATCCATTCGAAAACCTGACGGCGTTAGGGGTTCATGATGACGTGAATCTGATGTCCATGTCATCCGAAGATATAGAGCAGGTCGAATTGGCTCTCAATTCCTGCCGCCCTCACGAAGTATACAATCTAGCCTGTCAGTCGTCGGTTAGTCGTTCATTTGAGTTTCCGGAAGAAACGCACAACAGCATTGTTGTCGGGACGCGCACGATAATGGAGGCAGTTCTGCGGCTAGACCCAGCCATCAGGTTCTTCAATCCCGCCTCCAGCGAAATGTATGGTGAAACGCCGACTCCGGCAACGGAGCAGACGCCCTTAAATCCATTAAGTCCTTACGGCGAGGCGAAAGCGGAGGCCCTGAAACTGGTTACTGAATACCGCCAGAATGAGGGTTTGTTTGCCTGTTCGGCGATCATGTTCAACCACGAAAGTTCGCTTAGACCACCGACGTTTGTGACGCGTAAAATTGTTGACGGTGCGATTACCATTTCAAGGGGTGAACAGAAAAAACTCTTTCTGGGCAACCTGGATATCATCCGCGACTGGGGCTGGGCTCCTGAGTATGCAGACGCCATGTGGCGGATGATGCAGTTGCAACGGGCAGAGGATGTCGTTCTTGCGACCGGTCAGAGTTTTCGGCTTTGTGACTTTGTGAAGATGGTTTTTGATGGCCTTGATTTGAACTGGAAAAACCATGTTGTGACTGACAGCTCTTTGTTCAGGGAATCAGATATTCAGGAAAGCCGGGGAAATCCCAAAAAGGCATCTTCTATATTGAACTGGCAGACAACAATCACCACGTCAAAACTGACGGACAGGTTACTTAAAACGGCGCTCTCAAAAGAACGGTAGCCTAGTTGAAGTGTTAAGAAACCCGTGCAATCTGACGTGGGTTATGGCAAAAGAGCTGAACTTGAATGACCGTCAGCAGGCTGAAATTAAGGTGATTTTATGGAACATCGCGCTACCTGGAGAGGCGAGGCGAGCTCTGCGGCTAACGACGCCGTAATCGCCGGGCGTGCTATCGATGGCGATTTTGATGCGATTGAGCGCCTGAAATCTCTCCGTCATGTGCAGATGCCTGAGTCCTGCGAAGGGCGGGAACACCGCATTCTTCATTTGTCGCTGTATTGTTACAAGACATTCCCTATTCGGACATTCCATGCCATGTCGCTTAAGGATGGTCTGAATTCACACCTCCTGTGTTTCAAAAATAACTTTACCAACCGGCATCTTCCAATCTCGCCAAAGGAGATTGAACTGCTGAGAACACTGATCAAGGATGTTGACCCCGAAGTTGTGTGCATCAGCATCATGGCGCCTTATGTGATTGCCGCCCGTCAGGTTGTCGCCGAAATTCGTGACTTATGCGACGCGACAATCGTTGTCGGCGGAAAATATCCGACAGTGGTGCCAAATGAGGCGTTGGAGTTTGCCGACTACGCCTGCAAGGGAGAGGCAGATCTGATCCTGTTGCGTATGCATGAACGCATGCGCTTAGGCGAAGACTTCAAGGGTATCAAAGGGCTTTGGCACAGTGATGACGAGGGCAACATCGTTGATATGGGGCAGGACGCTCTTTATCAGGAAATGGACGATATCCCTTACCCGGCCATAAATGAAATTCAGATGAATTTCATCGAGCAGGATGAGCTTACCACGGTCGATCCGGAAATTTATGATGAAGACCTTCTGATGATGGCCGGGCGCGGGTGTGTCTATCTCTGTTCTTACTGCGTTAATTCGTTGTTGATTCCCATGAACAGGGGAAACGGTAAATTTGTCCGAATCCGCACTCCTGAAAACGTTCTGGAAGAGATCGCATATCGAAAAGATAAATGCGTCAGTCCGCGCTCTGTTACCTTTAACGACGAGATTTTTGGTGTGTTGGATGATTGGGTCGAAGACTTTTCTGCGAAATACAAAGCTAATTGCAGTCTGCCTTTCGAATGTGAGCTGGTACCCAAACTGATCAAAGAAAAAAATGTCCGGCTGTTGGCGGATGCCGGTATGAATAGCCTTCATTTTGGCGTTCAGTCAGGGCAGGACGAAATCCGCAAAAACATTATGCATCGTCCTGGCACCAATGATGAACTGGTTCAGAAATCAAGAATGTTACGGGAGATCGGCGTAACACCACAGTATGACATTATCCTGGATAACCCGTTTGATACGGCGGAGTCCTTATCTGAGGCACTGGGTTTGCTTCTGGAATTTTCCACGCCGATAAATCTGAATACCTATAAGATGCAGTATTTTCCGCATTATCCGTTTACACGGATGGCGCTGGATGCAGGGCATATCACGGAAGATGACGTGACCGATGAAAAAGTAGCAAACTCCGTTTTGTATAACATGGTCTATCGGCCCAAGTTCCCAGCATGGGACCGAAGGGATTACCTTGAAAACTGCATATACTTAATCCCGTGGCAGTCGGGTGTAATTCGCTCAGTGATCGCCCGACTGCAAAGAAAACATAACCCGTTGTTGGGCTTCATGATCACTCTGTTAGCGACTGTTCGTTACAAGCAAGGATTTGAGAGCCGTGCCTGGTTGGTCTGGAGCAGGAGAATCCTGCTGGGCCTGAAGATGCTCGGGCGTGGTGATGTTTCAGGAGTCGTCCGGAAAATCCGTTATGTTGTGGAAAAGGATCGCCACTATCAGGCAGATACCGGCAGGTTGTCTGCTCGTTAAGTCTTAATATATTGCATTGGCGTTCTTGGCCTTCATTAGTCCTATCGCCTATATTGTTGTGTCGTGATAACAACGACTTGATTTTCAGTTCAAGGCCAACAATGCTTAAAAACAATGAAATTGACTTCACCGAGATTGATACGGATACGGTCCGCACTGACCTGATCGAAGACGGGTATTCAATTGTAAAAGATATGGTCCCCGTCGACTTCATCGAAACCATGCGTGATTTCTGGCTGCGGGCGTTTCAAGAGCAGGCAACGCTTGCCCCGGTTATCTGGGGGCCTTATCTGGGTGAACCTAATCGCATTCACTTTCATAAATCTCACGATGACTGCCTTTATCGGGCATATGATTTTTTGTGGAACGAACCTGTTGATCAACAAAGCCGGGATGTAGGTGTGGCGCTCAGTCGCATTCGCAACGTGATAACTGAATCCGAGGGGCTCGCCGGGGAAGTATTTTCACCAGATCGCTACGGCATATATTTCACCGTTAGTTATTACCCGCCTGGTGACGGATGGCTGCACGATCACCAGGACCAGACGGATAGCCGTCGACATTGGCATTACATTTTACCAATAACTTTCAGAGGGCAGGATTTTGCCGGTGGTGGACTCCATTTGATTGACCGACATGGAAGTGACATTGATGTTGACGACATTATTAAGCCCGGTGATGTTTTGTTTTTCGACGGGAGTTTAAGCCACGGTGTTAAGCCGATTATCAGTGATGATGCTCGGCCACTGGGGAGAATGCAGTTGTTCTCAATACCCACATTTCTTGATCTGCCTCAGCAAAGTCATCGTTTTATCGAAGAGATTTCTACTGCGCAGTTTATCAAAGGGAAATTACGCCCAATCAAACATCGTCTGCAAGGCATAACCGGCCCCCGACCCGAGAGACGGGATTTTTGATGGGATTTTTTCACAACCTTTTCGACAAGGTAACATCGCGTTTTATAGCTGCACTGATGCAGGAATATGAAAAACGCGAATTCCATCCGCACCGATTGCTGCTGGAGCAGGCGCAGGAAGAAGCGGCTGAATATGCTGAGCGGCATATGAAAACTGCCGTCATTCTGAAAGACCAGAACGAGGTTCTGGAATTTGCGATAACGCGGGTTGGGAATACTGGTTGTGTACTCGAGTTCGGGGTTGCCGCCGGTGATTCTATTCGGTTGATTGCGGATAGATTTGAACGTCCCGTGCACGGGTTCGACAGTTTTGAGGGGTTGCCCGAAGACTGGGGCGGGCGCCATGAAGGCAAGGGACACTATTCAACGAACGGCCAACTTCCGAACGTTCCGTCGAATGTTGTTCTGCATAAGGGTTGGTTTGAAAGTACACTGAGTTCTTTTGTTGAGGCGAATGATGAAGCGGTCGCTTTTCTGCACGTCGATTGTGACTTGTATAGTTCAACAAAGACGGTCCTGAATTTGCTGGCACCACGAATCAAACCGGGCACGGTTATTGTATTTGACGAATATTTCAATTTTGTTTCTTGGAAGGACCATGAATACAAAGCCTTTCATGAATTTGTTGCCGAACATCGGGTCACCTATGAATATCTTTGCTGGGGATACCAACAGGTCGCAGTTGTTATCAGGGAAATTGCCGAACGTGAGATACCGTCAGCGTGAAACGCGGAGCCTGATTTGAAAAACCTGCTCCTCAAATCAGGGTTTTCGTCGGTTGTCGCCGATCATCCGATCGCGTTTTTTGATGTCGGTGCCCGAGGTGGATTTGATGCCGATTTATGGCCGATTGCTTTCGGTGTCGACGCGTACGGGTTTGAGCCTAATTCCCGGGAATTTGACCGACTGGTTCAGGAAGCTCCCGGTCCGTGGAAATCAGTTCAGTATTTTCCTCATGCCATCGGTGATTCTGATGGTCGCCGTACACTGCATATTCCTTCCGACCCGCAAGCCGCGTCATTGCTTGCTCCTAAAGAGAATTTGTCATCGCGATATGACAGAGACTCCTTTTTTAAAATCGAGAAAATGGCTGAGGTGGAAACGCTAACTCTGGATCATGTTCTTGAGAAATATGATCTCCCTGCTCCGGAAATGCTGAAAATTGATATTGAAGGGCTTGAATTGGCGTCGCTGAAAAGCAGTCCGAACATGATGGAGGGGCTTTTGGCGGTCAAAGTTGAAGTTGCTTATGTTCAGGTCCGAGATGCTCAACCGGTCGCTTGGGAAATTGAAGCATTTATGCACCAATGCGGGTTCATGTTGATGGACCTAACGGGCGCGTCACGGTGGCGTACCAGTGGGCACGTCGTACACCCGCATATGAGCAAGGAGCAAATTCCCTACTCGCGCGGCCAACTTATTCATGGCGACTATCTATTCTTTCGCGACCCATCCACGTCGAAATTATCATCAATCCAACTCCTGAAACTGGGGTTGCTGTCTATAAGTTATGGGTTTTTTGACCTTGCCCAAGAGATGTTTTCCGACGACCGGACCTTGGAACTTTCAGGATTAGGTGATGAACGGAAATTGCTAATTGCATTGGAATCGTGTTCGCGTCGATACGGGCGGGTTGTGGCGCGACGTGAATTTTTTCACCATCTTCGTTTATTGGGGCCGTACTTTCGACGCTTTCCGGACTTACTTCTACGATAACATCGAAACAGTTTCTTTGAACTATCCCTATCGGTTTTGAGCCTGTATTACAGTTGCCATGGCAAAGATGGATCTGATTGAGCTGAAAAAGGGCGCGGGATTTCTGTTGGCCGGTCAGGTTGCGCAGGCAGTGATCGGGTTCGGCGCAAATCTTGTTTTGGTGAGGTTTCTGTTGCCTGAGGAATTTGGTCATTTCGCGTTGGTGATGGCGGGTGCTGCGTTGGTTTTCGTGGTTGTATCATTGCGCTTGGATGCGATCATCATTCGCGCTCCTGATGGCGGATTTGGCGATCAGGAGAAGGACCGATATTTTTCTGCGGCAATCTATGAAACTGTAATTGCTTCGGTGCTGCTGGTGAGCTGGCTGTTTTGGAAAGGTGATCCTGGAGGATGGGAGTTTGGTCTGGTGGTGGCGCTTGGATTCCGCCATTGGGCTCAACAAAACAAAGGGTTTTATGAACGTAGTCTTCCTTATCGAAAACTGGCGTTGGTGGAATCATTTGTTGCCACCAGTAGTCATGTCTTCACCGTGTGTTTGATCCTGCTTGGCGCAGGTGCTGAGGTTTTGTTCCTCCGTGAGTTTTATCTGACAGTTTGCGGACTGATAGGTATCTGGTGGATTGGAGGGGTCACAATTCGCAGGTTTAGGCTGCTCAGTATTAATGATATTCGTTCCCTGTTGTTTGAGGCCAAGGGGATCTGGTTGGATGGCGTATTGGAGAACAGCTTTTCTCGGATTGTGATCCTGTTTGTCGGTGAGATCGGGGGAGAGCGAACTGCCGGATTCTTTTTCCAAGCGCAAAAACTGGCCCTTGTTCCTCAACAACTGATAGCCCCGGCGGTTGGGCGCGTCGCTGCCAACTGGTTTGCCCGAACCGACGATCAGGGGGTGCGGCAGGCGGGGCGTAATAAAGTTCTGGGAATCATCACAGCTTTCCTGATCGCGCCTGTTTTACTATGCATTTTAGCTGCGGACCCGATTGTTCCTTTGCTGTTTGGCGACAACTGGGCACGGTCGGCTGATCTGTTGGTCGCCATGTCCGGCATGATCATGTTTATTACGCTTTTTGAGATTTTGAGAAACTACTGCTGGGCAACAAAGCTCGTGCGCTGGGTATTGATCGCTCGATGTGCCCAGTATGTAGGCGGCGCTCTACCCCTCGTTTTATGGTATATGGGGGTAATGACGGGAGACGTGGCATTGGCGCTTGGATTAAGCACTGCTTATGCCTTCGCATTTGTGACCCTGTTCTCAATTTTGCTGAAAACTGAAAAGTGACTTTGAACAGATACGTGCCCGTATCAAAGGGTTGAATGGCGCCCTCAGTCAGCCATCATTTCCAGAGCCTGATTTAAAGACAGGGTTTCAACCTGATCATTCTGCGCACCGGGTCGGTGGTCATAAATACTCCGGTACATGGAGCATGACTTGCAGTTCATACTGAAGTGACCGGATTGCTGATCCTCGATAATTTTCCGATATACCGGATTCCGATACGAGAGAATTTCTGCCATTGGCTTCTCATCCAGGTGGCCGATCAACATCGAGTCGTCGACATCCCTGCAGGCGCAGGCATGTACCGATTTATCCGAAGCAATCCGGGGGCCTGAAAACAGTAATGTGCATGCGCCCGCCCTGTAGAGTCGTGAACCATCAAACAGATCGATTCCAATTGGTGCGGTATCGGCGGATGTAATGGTGCCACCCCAGTTGTCGTACTCCGTCGCAACCATCCAGTCGACATCGTCAATTTCTGACAGTTCAGAGAGTTTTGTGACAAGGTCAGTTTTGGGCAAGTTTTCGTCCGTAATTCCACCCAGCGTCCGGATTGAAAAATGGACGCCTTCGATGGGTTGCCATTTATCGAGCAGGCGTTTCAGGGTTGATAAATTTTGCAGCAATTTTTTAAATTGGGAGTCGGGCCTTTGAGCTATCCGTTGAAATGAGTCTTCGTCATGCCCGTAAATGCTGATGTGGATTGAGGTCAGTTTTTTTAACTGCCCGAAATGCTGAATTGTCGAGTCATTACACAAAATGAAATTGGTGAAAAATGAGTAGGAGTCGATACCGTCAAATTGTTCAAGATATTCAAGTTTTTCCGGTAAATTCGGATCTGCAAAAACCTCGCCCAGCATTGGCGTTAACCAGATTGTGCGAATGCCGGTTTCACTGGCCTGCGTTACCGCCGAAATGAAATCATCCATATTCAGAAAACCCAACGGTCCTCTTTTCGGATAGGCACAAAACCGGCATCTCAGATTGCAACGTCCCGACGTTTCGATGCAGATTGCTTTTCGCGGATGTGGGGTGAAGCTGCGCCCAAACAACCTGTTAAGATTGATTGACACCAGATTTCCGATGTTGCGCCGGAGAGTGCGAGCAGAGTCGATCAATAGAGTTTTGTTTCCACTATCTTGGCGATGTCGTGAAATACGACAGGCGGCGTGCTTACCAATATTTCGGACTTCGTTATGTGGATGTCAAGATAAGCGCAGGTCGCTTGGCTTCATTTTCCGGGTGCCGTTCCCCGTGCAAGGCCCACCTCACTTTCCACGCCCTCAAGGTCAACTGATTTCATAAGTTCGCCAACCCGCTCGTGGTACTGTCGTTTCTCATAACGCGCACCATACCAGTCGAAGGTGTCAAGCAGGGTCCAGATGTACTGCTGCTCCCGACTTAAGGCTGGATCGTGAACGGAACAAATCGGAATGAAATGATTGAGGATACGAATTTTCCGTATGGGGGCCAGCAACGATGTTAGCCAGAACAGGCAGGCAACAAGAAACTTGGATAAACCTAAGGTAAAGCCGATCGGCAAATGAGGAGTGACCAGGCGCAACAGGTATTTCGGAACCTGTAGCCGACGCCACAGGCCTTCTTCGTAAAAATTATAGGCCACCTTGCCGCCGGGGCGAACATGTTGAGGAAGGCCGGTAATCACGGCTTCCGGGTCAGGTGTGTGCTGGATAACGCCAATGCAGTAGACGCCGTCAAAAACCCCTTTCCTGAACGGTAGGTCGAACAGAGAGGCCTGAATGCATTGGACCTTATCACCATGTATTTTCGTCGTTTCGTGGCAAGCATCGATAGCGTCGCTTAAGTCGATAGCGACAACTCGGGCGCCAGCAGAAAGTGCGATATCCGTAAATCGTCCGGCACCGCACCCGGCATCCAGAATGAGTCTGTTTTTCAGCCACTCCTGATCCCAGCCGGTATCACTGAAGAAACGGGTCTCCGACAGGTGGTGTCCACTCAGCCGGTCAATCTGTATCTCTTTCCATTTCTGCCACTGAAATCCAAAATTCCCGCAATAATCATCAGCTTGATCGACAAACCGGGGAATGCCGTTTCGAATGGGATATTCATGGGCACAATCCGTACAGATAAGCGCGCCATCGTTCACAATGTCTGATTCGCCATCCACGCTGTGTAGTTTCAATTGGGCCTCGTTGGCGCACTTTGGGCAGATCAGGATTTCGAGCAGAGAGATATGCATGTTTTGAGGGGGCCGGTTTCAACGCAAGTTGGCCGTATATATCCTGCGCCGACCCAGAGAACAACGCTTCCGGGTGGAAAGTCCGAACATTTGAGGGCATTGTGAGGGTTCTTCCGCTTTAACAGGATATTTCCGCTCGTGCCCGTTCGACTGCTCTATCTGGTCAGCCATCCTATTCAGTATCAAGCGCCGCTGCTGCGGCTGATTGCAGATGATCCTGATATCGAGATGCTGGTGCTGTTTGAGAGTATGGCGAACGCCGGGACGTTTAACGATCCAGGGTTTGGTCAAAATGTCACCTGGGATGTCCCGTTAACGGAAGGTTTCGCGCATGCGGAACTGAATTCGGCTGCCGATGTGGACACATATCTTCGTGCGGCCGATGCGCTGTGGGTTCACGGCTGGGACAGTGCTTTGAAAAGGGCATCGCTGAAGGCGGCGTCAAAAGCCGGGGTTCCCGTACTCATGCGGGGGGAGAACACCAACTCCGCGATGCCCGATGGCGGACTGATGCGCGGCATGATCAAACGAATGTATCTGAACTCCATATTCAATCTTTGCGCTGGGTTCCTGTGCATTGGGTCTGAAAACCGTCAGTATTATCTGGATCACGGCGTCGAGGCGACGCGCCTGTTTTCCATGCCCTATAGCGTTGACAACGAATTTTTCCAGAATCGCGCCCGCGACGCCCATGCTGGCCGGGTTCGATTTTGTCGTGAGCTCGGGCTTGAGACCGGTCGGCCGGTGATTCTGTTTGCCGGAAAACTACAGGCGCGCAAACATCCGTTGGCGTTATTGGCGGCGTTCCGTGGACTTGATATGGAAATGGCCAGGCATCCCTACCTTCTATATGTGGGTGATGGTGATCAGCGAGCCGCGCTTGAAGAGCAAAGCCGGGATATGGGTGACCGTGTCCGAATTCTCGGGTTCAAAAACCAGACCGAGTTGCCGGCCTATTACGATTTGGCCGACGTATTTGTCCTGGCATCGGACCGTGAACCCTGGGGACTTTCCGTGAACGAGGCGATGAATGCGAATACAGCGGTTGTTGTATCCAATGAATGCGGATGTGCGACAGATCTGGTTGACCCCGCCTGCGGACGGGTGGTTCGGGCGGGCGACGTCGTCGCCTTGCGCGGGCCCCTGTCTGATTTGTTGTCCGACCCTGCGGGGTTGCGGGAAATGGGGCAGCAGGCAGGCAGGCGAATTGCAGGTTGGGGACTTCGCCAAAGCCATGAAGGATTAAGGCAGGCGCTTATCCGCCTAAAGCTTCTTTCAGCATAAACCGCATACGGTCCAGGTGACTGTATCCCCCGGTTTCACAACGCAACCGTCCAGCCAACCCAATGGCTTTGCGTTCGTCTTCATGGTCCAGGAAATAACGAACCTTATCCAAAAGGTCCGGATTCGAATCGAAATACACGGCTTCCTTGCCATCTTCGAACAGGCGTTCGTGTTCGTCTGAACGTTCGGCCAGCATGAAACCGCCACAGGCCGGTATTTCAACGCTACGGTCCGTTTGCAGGTCACGATTAACCTTGCGCAGGAAACCCAAATTGATCCGGGTCGCACAGATGCCTTTACTGAATTTCAGGTTCTTTCGTGTATTGACCAGAGGTTGGCGCTTGACCTGGAGGTTTGGTGATCTTGGTGAAAAATCCTGCCAGCCGTTGCCCCAAACACGAACCGGTATGCCGCTTTCTGCAAGGTATTCGACGACTTCCGCTCGTTCCGGCGCATAGCTGCCAATGAACCCGACATCGGCTCCATACTTGCCCTTATCCATTGCGCCCAGATCCATGGGACGATGCTGGCCTGGATCATAGGCCTTATCGACCATGACACAGCGTTTGGCCCCCAGTGCGGGAAGTTCATCGGCGTTGGCGTTGTAGGACTTTGTCGTGAAAATTACATCGTAGTATTTCAGTCCACTCGTGTAGGCGTGCATTCGGTTCAGTTTGTTGAACATGTCGTCATCGGAATAGGACGCGATAACGGTTTTTGGCGAGAGCTTTCGGACTGTCTCGAGAGTGGCGGGTTTGATCATATTGCCTTTTTCAATCCACAGCAGATCAGGCTTCGAGGTTTCTATGGATTGGATAATCTTGGCATTAACGCCTTCCGTATCGAGGTGTTTGCCAAGTTTCCAGGCAATGCGGAAATCCAGGCTGGGCGGGACAAAACCCAGGTCGTCACCCCCAATCGGAGTGTGGCTCAGGCCCTCAACCTCCGCTCCGAGCTGCTCAGCAGCACTCAGGCGCGATGCCCCTTTTGAATAAAAATTCAGATCGCCGACGAATAGGATTTTGGATTGTGCATTCATTTTGGCAGTCAGACCGGTCATACCGAAGCAAGCGCAATGAACCGACGTTCGCCGGTGATTGTCAATATTGGGTTGGTATTCATAACAGTGACTTGCTCCACAGGATGGGGTATTCCAATACTGAATTTCATATAATGACCCACTTTTTCAGTAGGTTGTGCAGGACAAGCTAGTATGTGCGGCATTGCCGGTATCATTGCGAAAAGGGCCGTAAATCCGGTTGCTGTCGAGGCCATGACCAACGCGCTTGCCCACCGTGGGCCGGATGGGGAAGGGGTGTGGAGCAGTGAAAACGGGAGAGTTGTCTTTGGTCATCGCCGGCTGGCCATCATTGACCCAACGCCTGGCGGTGCCCAACCCATGGCTGATCCGTCCGGACGCTACGTAATTACCTTCAATGGTGAAATTTACAACTATATTGAAATCACCAGACGCCTCGAAGATGAGGGGGTGGTGTTTCATTCCAAAAGCGATACGGAAGTCCTGCTTGAGGCCTACAAGGTCTGGGGTGAGCGCTGCGTTGAAGAATTCAACGGAATGTTCGCGTTTGCGATTTATGACATGAATTCAGGGCAGGTGTTTTGCGCGCGGGACAGATTAGGTGAAAAACCTTTTCTGTATGTGGAAACGCCAGAGTTTTTTGCTTTTGCGTCGGAATACAAGGCACTGTTTACGTTGCACGGCGTCGATGCCGCCCTCAATGAGATCGCGCTGTTAAGGTTCCTGCATCAACCCCGTCAGGGGCTGGATGACAACCGGACAACGGTCTTTCGATCCGTCCGGCAACTGCTTCCCTCTGAGACCCTCGCTCTGGAAACCAATACACTGGAAACCAGAATCTCCAGATATTGGGATATCAGACCAGATGAAAAAATCGGTCGGTTGGATGAAGCAACTGCCGTTATCCGGTTTCGCGAATTGCTGAAAGATTCCGTCAAATTGCGCATGCGAAGCGATGTTCCGGTCGGCTCGTGTCTGTCTGGTGGCCTCGATTCAAGTTCAATCGTGTGCCTCAATCAGGAAATTCTCGGTAATGTGTCGGATTACCATACCTTTACCGGCAGTTTCCCCAATTCGCCTGTAGACGAATCCGAATTTGCCGATGTAGTCCGTCATAAAACGGGTGTGATTGGGCACACCGTATCCCCAACCGCAAAACAGTTTGAAGAGGAACTGCCGGAATTTATCTGGTTCAACGAATTGCCCGTCGGGTCCACCAGCCAGTACGCACAATGGTCCGTATTCCGTCTGGCCAAGCAGCACGGGGTCACGGTTTTGCTGGACGGACAGGGGGCGGATGAGATGTTGGGGGGGTATGAGCAATATTTTTCTGCTTATCTTGAGGCCATGGTTCAGGACACGCCTGCGGAACAATTGGATGCGGAACGGTCCCGTATCGAAACGCGGTACCCGATGGCGTTATCGGATGGCGGTTCCAGCTGGACACGGAAACTCCCGCCGGGCCTTCGTCGTCAGTTGGCTCACTGGTCCGGAAGGGGCAGTGATTTCCTGTTTGGCCTGACTGATGGCGCCGCGTCAGAGGTATCGGCAGCCAACGTCCGTGACCTCGACAGGCGCTTCAACGTGCTTAGCCAAGCGCTGAAAGACGATTGCCTTCATGCCCATCTGCCAACCCTGCTTCGTTACGGCGACCGAAATTCAATGGCGCATTCAAGAGAGGTCAGGCTGCCGTTCTGCGATCATCGGCTGGTGGAGTTCACGTTGTCGCTGAAGCCGCAAATTTTAATGGGGCAGACGGAAACCAAACACCTGCTTCGTGCGGCCATGAGCGATGCGCTGCCAGGTCGGATTCGAAACCGTTGGAACAAACAGGGCTTCCTGCCGCCACAGGATACCTGGTTCCGGGAGTCGCTCCTGCCGCTGCTCAAGGAGATTTTGCAGAGCACGGAGTTTGCATCACGGGGATACTGGAATAAAGCGTGGTGGTGGAAAGTTCTGAAACGGTTTGAGGCGGGGGAGACGCATCTCGCGTGGATGTTGTGGCGGCCATTGATTGCGGAATCCTGGCACCGGAATTTTATCCAACGTATCGCCAATGGCCCCCGCGTTCAGGCGTTGTTGTGAGGGGCCAGAGCTGAACATGCGCGCCGTTTTTGTCAATCACTGCCACCCTGATACGCCTCATGTCTGCGCGCTTCGGATGACCAGCTTTGCCCTCGCCATGGCCGCGCGTGGGCATCAGATTGTGTTGCTGACGGAAACACTGGATAATGACGATGAAGGGCAGGATGTTGAAAGTCTCGGCGATGATCTGGCCCATCATGACTGGGTAGTGCCCTATTCCCTGACGGTCAGGCCCCTGCACAATGACATGCTTTCCAGATTGCGCGCCGGGCAACTGCCGGGCGGTTTGCGCCAACTGACGATTGCCAGACACTACCTGTTCAACTCCGGCCTGTTTGGAGGCTGGCGTAAAGGGGCGTCGGCCTATTTAGATATTTTGGCGGAACACTTTCAGCCCGACGTCATCTGGGCTTCGTTCGGCAATACAGATGTCTGGAATATCGCCAAGGACCTGTCTTCGTTAGTTGGATGCCCCTGGGTGGCGGATATCAAGGACAACTGGTCGGCGTTCCTGCCCTATGGGTTTGCCCAATTGATCGCCAATCGGTTCAAGAGCGTCGCCCAGATGACTGCCTTCTCAAAGGCCCATCAGGCGGAAGCCAGGCGCTGGTTTAAAACAGAACCGAGCGTCATCTACAGCGGCTTTGATCAGACAGCGGTCGAGGCAGATGTCGTGCAAAACGGCAGGCGTATTCTGCTGACCGGCAGTGTCTATGATGATCGCCAGGCCGCAGAATTGATCAACGGCATTGCCACGTGGGCCCGCGCCGGAAATGCAGACGGGTTGGAAGTGCGCTACGCCGGGGCCGATGTGGAGCGGATGATGGCGTTGATGGCACCGCTTGAGGGAACCTGCAATATCATCATTGACGGGTATCTGGAGCTCACCCGGTTACGCTCGCTGCAGGCCGGTGCCTGGGTCAACGCCTATATGCATAGCCCACGCTCCCTGTTCCAGCACAAACCGCTAGAGCTTCTGGCCGCCGGGCGACCCGTTCTGGCCTTTCCCGATGAAAGTGCGGAAGTTAAGGAAATCGCCCGTGAGGTTGGTGGTACGCTGAGTACCTGTTCGACGGCGAATGAGGTTGTTGCCTTTCTGAATTCACTGGAGCGGGACAGTTCAATCTCACTCAAGTCAGATCACATGAACGATTATTCCTGGCAGAGTCAGGCAGAGACTCTTGAGCGTGTGCTCGAAGCGGCAGGGCAGACCTTATGAAGGTGACGGTCTCCGTTCATGGCCGGTATCACGCTTTCGAGTTGGCGAAAGGTTTGAGCGAACGCGGGCATTTGTCCCAGTTGTTAACCACGTATCCGAGATTTGCCGTCAAAAAGGTGACCGGCGTGCACCTACCGGTCAAATCAGCACCACTGCTTGAGCTGCGCCGCCGCATTCATGGCCGATTTGGGTGGGGGCCTAAACCCGACCTGCTGATCGCCCGTCAATTTGCTGGCTTTGCCGCGAACAACCTGCCCGAAAGTGGTGACCTGCTGGTGGGCTGGAGTTCCGCCACGCTGGAGGCCATAACGCCCGCCAAGGCACGTGGAATGAAAGTCATCATCGAGCGCGGCTCGACCCACATCAGCCATCAGACTGACGTGCTGAAAGAGGCGTATCGGAGCTGTGGGCTGGCCTTTGACGAAACCGATCCTGCCATGGTGGAGCGCGAGGTTCAGGAGTACGCAGCGGCTGACGCCATCTCGGTGCCGTCAGCGCACGCCGCCCGGTCGTTCACCGCGCGTGGAATTCCACAAGATAAACTGCTGATCAACGGACTGGGGGTTGACCTGTCGCGGTTCCAGACTCCGGCCTCACGTCCCGATAACCCCAAACCTCGTGTCATCTTTGCCGGCGGCGTCGGGGTCAGGAAAGGCATGCCGTGGCTGCTTCGGGCAATGGGGAAGCTTGCCGGGAAGGCCGAGCTTCATCTTTTTGGACAGGTCGACCCATCGTTCAGACAACAGCTGTCCACTCTTTTGAGCGATGATGTTGTCGTTCATGGCCCGGTATCGGCTGAACGGTTGGCAGTGGAATATACCAAGGCCGATATCTTTTGCCTGCCGTCGGTGGAAGAAGGTTTCGGCCTGGTTGTTCCACAGGCCATGGCGTCGGGGTTGCCGGTCATCGTGTCCGGCGCGGTTGGGGCAAGTGACCTGATCACGCCGGGAGAACAGGGCATGATCGTTCCGCCGATGGATGACAGCGCCCTTGCCGGTGCGCTAAGGAACCTCGTTGAAGACAAATCACTTCGCCACCAAATGGGGGCCTCCGCCGTAAAACGTGTGCAGGCGGGATGCTCCTGGGATGACTATGTCTCGCGCGCCGTCGCCGGTTATCAAACACTTTTTTCCTGAGCGATATTGGTGGTCGTTGCCGGTGTAAAATCGCTGCGACAGGCCGGATATCGAAATCCCTACGAAACACGACAAAACCCTACATTTTTCACACCGACCTGCGACAGGTGACCAAGTAGGTGAAAACCCCCGGAAACCTGGGATAATTTGCAACTTTCGGTCCTTTGAGATGCTCAGCGAAAACACAAAAATGTAGGCTTTTGTGGTGTTTTGTGTGTGTTTTTTCGTGCGGCAGAAAGGGACGGAAACTGGTTCAGGCAAGCTCTGTTGCCAGCCAGCGGGCCGGGCATCAGATATTTTCTTCACAAGAACAAACACGCACATCCGGGGAATTCATACCGGAAATGTATTTTTAGTATAGGAATATGTTCATTTTAAGGCGGTGTTGAATTTTCTATGATTATAGAACGGAAGTGTACTGGTGATGCCAAGATGACGGTTGGCGGTGGCAGAGCAGACGTAATTTAAGGGTGCGATTTTTGTCTCAAGGTGACCCATTTTGGACGATAAGCAGTAACCGTACTCCCTCCTACACCGTAGGTGTACGGTGTTAACTTTCGCCGCATAATTCATTCTCGGGTCTGAACAATAAACAAGCCCTTCAGGCCGTCGAGCGGTTGCTCACCAGCAGGCCCCCTTTTCAGCACAATTTATATCGTTACAATAGACTACTACTATGAATTGTGAGTATTTGAAATGAATAGGGACAGCATTAAATCCATCAAAATATTCCTAGCATCTCCTGGCGGTCTTGCTGAAGAACGTGCGTTGGTTAAAAAGGTAGTAGATGAATATAACGAAAATTCTGCTGAATTCCATGGGTACCAAATTAAACTTATTGGATGGGAACACACCGTATCAGTTTTTGGACGACCACAAGCGACAATAAATCTTGAGCTTCAACAATGTGAATATTTTATTGGATTGATGTGGGACTACTGGGGGTCGGCACCTGACATTACTGGCGATTATACGTCAGGATTTGAGGAAGAATTTAAAACTTCTGTCAACCGGCGAGAAAATACAGATCAACCTGAAATTAGTCTTTTTTTTAAAGCCGTCGATAACAAGCAACTGAAAGATCCAGGTGAACACCTTAAAAAGGTATTGGAATTTAAAAAGAAACTAATAGATGAAAAGAAAATTATATTCCAAGATTTTCAGGATACTTCGGAATTAGAAACCAAGATCAGGGCATGTATTTATCAGTATATCCATAAACTCCGTCAAGAAGACAAACTGGTAGAGGTGGCAAAATCCCAGTCTGATAGCAACACGTCAATTGTTGAACGCAATGATGACAAACGAACTAATGTTGATACTCCGTTTTCACAAGAGGGAAGCTCGTTTTTAAGCAGCCTAATTGAAGCTAATGAAAGTGGACATGAACTCTCAGATGAGGATGTCGCACGGTTTAGATTAATTGCGAGTATCATATCTCGCGCCGGAAACGACGATATTTCGCTTGAAACCCATGATGCAAACGTTCTTTTCAATTGTCGAAATAAAATGGAGTTAAGTCTTCGCGAAACTCGAGGCCTTGTCTCCACTGGTCTAGAGCATTACGCGTGGGAGACTGTACCTCTATGGCATTGGCTTATTAACGGAACAGTTCAGGGAACTCGTAATCTAATATTTTATTCTTATTTTGGTGAAAAGTCGCAACAGACTGGTGCGCTTTCCGCCATGCGGTTGGTTTCAGAACCTCTACCTGTTACGGGCCCGATCTCGAGGTCATCGGTCGTCACTACCTGGCTTTTAGAGCAAACAGAAATCCCCACAAAATTGGAAGCACTAAAATATCTTGCAGAACACGGTATCGAGGAAGATCTGCCACAAATTTATACAGAACTTGAGAGAAAAAACAGCCAAACGAAAAGGAGCGCTATTGACGCTGTGCTCTTAATTAACCTTCGATCCAATCATGAAAAAGCAGTTAGTGCCCTGTTTGAACTTCAGCCTGATACAGTTAGTGAAAGCCTTGTCGATGAAATTTTCGAACTAGGCACATCATTAGACAATGAAATTTTGTTCAGTCATATTGGAAGTAGAAGTGTCACGGTTAGGCGAAAAGTGGTTAGCCTTCTAGGGTCAGGACTCATTAACTGAGATAGAATATCACAGTAGCTGCGATACATATTGCTGAAAAGAAAGTATGCGCGCAGCGATCATAACGGGTGGCGATGCGCCGCCAATCTTTAAGTTTTCCGAACATATTCTCGATTTTATGGCGCTGGTGACCTGCCCCCCTGAAATGTCCTCGCTTTTGAGTTAGTGTCCGTTCGACATTTGAAGGAGACGGAATATGAAGCGCAGCAGATTTTCAGAAGAGCAGATTATTGGGATTTTGAAGGAACATCAG